>ENA-UOOH01002510-UOOH01002510.1-fermentation-metagenome-genome-assembly--contig:-NODE-2510-length-15658-cov-3.851439_pt1 | contig 15658 bp, 18 predicted proteins | sample MGYA00245778_ERZ724025 | MGnify/ENA primary metagenome ERZ724025 (study PRJEB28704, sample SAMN03018313) | fermentation metagenome | biome: anthropogenic terrestrial biome; feature: soil; material... | reverse complement strand
TGTCTCACTTGCTGGGTCCATTATAGAGAGCCAGAGGTCCCGACCAGCCCAACGGGCTAGCCCAAAGACAAAGGAGTCGCCCACAATGAATAGGAACACAAGAGCGATACCCTGCCTCTCAGGCACAGATTCATTCATCACAATAACCGATCACCTCACTGCCAAAGCTTTTGCAGCCAATTCCTGAGAGTGCCCAGCGGCTCAGGGACCGGTAGTCGCACATCTATTGCCAATAGCACCGAAAACGTGGCTGCCGCCGAAAGCAATAGGAGATAGACCAAGACTTTCTGCCATGGGCGCTCTTTCCAGAGGAGTAGCTCCACTCCTCCCACCACAACATAGCCAAAGATTATGAGAATTACCATCTTAGTTCCTCATCTTGATGGGTTGAGCGCGAAAGCCCGTAAAGGCAATCCTACAATCCACTTCAACGTCCACTGGAAGGCCTCGAAAAACTGCATCCCAGTCACTTTCAATCTTCCGCCATGTTGCTGGTTCCCGCCTCCATAAAAGTCGCCCAAAGCCCAAGATATCACTATTATAGTCCTCTTGAATCAACCGCAAAAAATCCCTTATGCGCCGTGTAAAGTACCTAGCCACCTGTTCCTCCACGCCTCTTACAACTGCGGGATCAGAAAAGTCAACGTCTGCACCCCTTGTACCCGCAACACCAAGCTGCAAACTTAAGCTCACTTTCATCTCTACCCTCTCACCGTCAACGATTGGCTTGGTTTTCAGTTGGCTACCGCGAAACTCGTAGGTTATGGCTGTCGTATTGCCCTTTATCTCGGTGTCCATGACAAAAAAACCCCCCTCACTCTCACCTTTAAGGAGGGCAAGGATCTGCGTTTCTTCCTTTGAAAGCCATCCTATCATGCGGTCAAGCTTGAAGACGGCAGCCCCCATAACCACAGGCATTAGATTCCCTCCTTCATGTACAAGCTCTACGGCTGGAAGTGTTGCAGAAATGCCGGGAGCAGCCAAATCACCGGTAAATTGCCATAGTTGCTGGGGTACAAAGTCAGCACTAATAGCGGATAAGCGAATAATGCTCGTTAGGTGCTGGCTCACCCCGGTCAATAAGGGCGGTTTGCTCTTAAAGACTTCCTCCACTGTGCAGTCTTTAGCCACTAGGAGATACATCGTACTTCGTAGGTCTCTAGCACGAATGATGGGCTCCAAAATGGTGAGCATCCCTCCCTGGGCCACCTCTTCAGAAACGAGAAACACCTGAGCATGGGCCCAGAAGATCTCCATTCCCGACGGATTCGCTAGATTGTGAGCCCCGCTGGTTAAGCTCCTGGCCTCTGTAGTAAGTACTACGGGTCGAAATTCGGCTTCTTGCCCGGTTCCTGTGGACTTGGCCATCTCGGTAATCACGATGACCTTCGGCTCCACCGCATCCACTCCAGCTCCTACCACAAAATCCCGCAATTCGATTTCAGTATAGTCCCAACAACCCGTCGTTAGAAGAGTTACGGCACACAGGAAGAAAACTCGCGCTAAGTCCTTCTTCATTTCGTTTTACTCCTTGATTGACGATGTAAACGCTCCCTATTCTTAGGTGCAAGATGCCTGGGACGCAGAACCATCCGCCACCATGGTAGCCGGATGACGGTATCTTTCGAACCCTGAATGGTCAGTGACGTAAGTGACGATAGATAGGGAATGCCAAAGGATTCCATGGACGCCAATTGAACCATAATACCCATAATGCCAAAAAGGAAGCCATAGAGACCCAATACAGCGGAGGTGAATACCAGTAGAATGCGGATCAAAACGGCCGTGTCATTGAGTTTCGAAACCACAAAACCTGCCACCCCCGTAACCCCAACTACAATGATCATAGGAGCACTGACTAAGCTAGCACCTACCGCAGCTTCTCCTAAGACAATAGCCCCCACAATACTAATGGCTTGGCCCACAGGTTTCGGCAATCGCACACCACCCTCTCTCAAAATTTCGAAGACCAAGCCCATGGCGATCACTTCCACCATGGCAGGAAAGGGCACATTTTTCCGGGCTGCCGCGATGCTAATCGAAAGGCTCATGGGTATCAACTGAGGATGGTGGGTAACCAGAGCCAGGTACAGCCCTGGCGTACTTGTTGTCAAGAAAAAGCTGATATAACGTAACGTCCGGTGGAAACTCGCCACCATCCAATGATGAAAATAATCTTCATTGGCTTGGAAGGCTTCCACAAAAAGAAAAGGCATCGTCAGTGCAAAGGGTGTTCCATCCACTAAGACTGCCACCCGCCCCTCTAAGATCTTGCCCGCGACCCTATCAGGTCTTTCCGTATGTCCAATGGTGGGAAAAGGACAGTTAGGGCTGTCTCGTATAAACTCTTCTATGTATCCCGATTCCAAAATAGCATCGGTCTCAATGCGTTCAATCCTTTGGAACACCTCATCCACCAGTTCCTTGGGGGCAATCCCTTCGACATACATAATGGCCACCTTAGTCCTAGTTTGCAGACCCACATCCATCATTCTCACTTTTAACTCGGGGCTTAGGATCTTACGGCGCACTAGGCTTACGTTTACCCCTAAGTCTTCTGTAAACCCTTGTCTGGGTCCCCGCACTACACTTTCTGTCTGCGGCTCCGTCACCGACCGCTTTTCCCATCCCTGGGCATCAACGGAAATGCCCAGGTTGCATCCTTCCACTAAGACAGCCCCAGCCCCAGCCACCACACCTTCGGCCAGCTTCTCATAGCTACTAAAGACGGTTGCACCATCGGACTGGATCACCTGTTCTGTGATGTGCTGAATCAGTCTTTGACCATGGAGTTCCTTGGGCAAGGAGCTGATCATGAGGGGTCTGACGATATAGTCACTTAAGAATTCATGCTTGGTCATGTTATTAGCATGAATCAAGACACATTGTCGCGTTGGTTCTTTGGTCTTGAAGCGGCGATAAACGATGGTGTCGTCATCGGCAAAAAGGTTGCTTCTCAACCACTTTAGATTGGTCTCAAGGGAGGTGCTGAGGCGGTCTAAATCCCTTGTTTTCGGCTGTTCTCCCTTAGCACGCTTCCAAAAGAACATAACCCCATAACTCCCTTCCACTTTTGCCTAGTATAACCAAAATGAAGGAGAATATAAAAAAGCCGACCCTTCGGTCGACTCTTCTACCCTTCGCCTAGACTACTTGTTCTGGGCCTTTTTCAGATTAATGAGGCCAGCTCTGACGCTTTCTTCCGGTGAAATTCTGTACTCCTCTGTCTCTAAGATCAGCCACTCCACCTCTGCATCTAAGGCAGCCTCAAGCACATTCTCTACATTCAACACCCCACAGCCTACATCGGTTTGCTTGTTGTTTTGATCAAAGTCCTTGATATGAACGAGAGGACAGTGACCAGCCATCTTGCGCAGATATTTCGCGGGATCCTCTCCCCCATGGAGCACCCAGCCTAGGTCAAGTTGGGCAAACACATAGCGAGAATCAGCGGCTTCAAAGAGAAGATCGAGGGCATAGGCGTCGCTGAAGATCTCAAACTCCCAGCTATGATTATGATAACCCAGCCTAAAACCTTGATCAGATGCCTGTTTCCCCATGGTAGTGAGTTCACGGGCAAAATCGCGCCAGTTTTCGGCGTTTCTTATAAAACCTGGTGGTGGCGCGGGACACACTAAGGTGTCATTCCCAAATTCGCGATTGTAGGCGATTTCTTCCTCCAGATGATTCTTGAGACGTTCAAACGACACGTGGCTACTTACAGCCTGAAGACCCAAACGCTGGAGGTGTTCTTTCATCTCACCGCTGGACAATCCGCCATAACCCGCAAACTCCACCCCTTCATATCCGAGCTGGGACGTTAACTCTAATACGTCCACAAAACTCACCCTTGCCAAATCCCGCAAAGAATAGAGCTGCAGAGCAATGGGATGTCTGTTCATGTTCATAGCTATGCCTCCTAATGCAATTTCCAGATCCTTTGATTATATTCTTCAATGGTACGGTCACTAGAAAAATAGCCCGCATTGCCAATATTGATAATCGCCTTCTTCCACCATAATTCCGGCTGTTGGTATTGGTGATTAATGTCCTCATGGACCCTCCGATAGGATGCAAAGTCCGCCAGGACAAAGTAAGGGTCGGCCATCCCACCCCAGCCATGGAGTAAGCTGTGATGGAGATCCTGGTAAAGAGCGAGATGTTGGGCGTTTATGAAGCCGTTCACCAGTTGATCCAAAACCTCCTTCAGGTAGGGATCAGCCTGATAAACCTCGTAGGGGCGATAGGTTCCATCGAGATAATATTGGTTGGTTTCCGCAGCAGTCAGACCAAAGATGAAGATGTTGTCCCGCCCTACGGCTTGGTCAATTTCTACATTGGCTCCATCTAGAGTTCCAATGGTGAGAGCACCGTTAAGCATAAACTTCATATTACCTGTTCCCGAGGCTTCTTTACCTGCTGTGGAGATTTGCTCACTCACATCGGAAGCTGGAATAATAACTTCTGCCAGCGATACGCGATAGTTCTCCAAGAACACGACCTTGAGTTTGTCCTCGATATTGCGATCATTGTTGATTCTCTCACCGACGTCATGAATGAGCTTAATGATAAGTTTGGCCATACCATAACCTGGCGCAGCTTTTGCACCGAAAATGAAGGTGCGAGGGTGCATGGCAAAGTCCGGGTCTTCTAGGAGGCGATTGTACAAATAAAGAACATGCAAGATGTTTAGAAGCTGACGTTTATACTCATGGAGCCTTTTAATCTGCACATCAAAAATGGAGTTTGGATCAACTCGCACATGATTATGGTCATAGATGTACTTGGCTAGAGCTACTTTGTTACTGTGGCGAATATGGGCTAAGACCTCCTGTGCCCCTCTATCGTCTTGGTAGGCTAGGAACTTCTTCAATTCCTCTGGCTTTTTGATCCAACCGGTGCCGATGCGATCGGCCAAGAGCTCCGATAACCCTTTATTTGCTTTCAGCAAAAAGCGCCTAAAGGTCACCCCATTGGTGACATTGGTAAACTTCTCTGGGTAAAATTCAGCAAATTCAGCAAACACCTGTTCCTTGAGGATCTGGCTGTGGAGCTGGGCCACACCATTGATGGAGAAGGATCCGACGATACACAAGTGAGCCATCTTCACTTCATGATGGGCAATAATGGACATGCGGGATATTTTATCCCAGTCACCTGGATAACGGTCCCAGAGAGAGGCGCAAAAGCGCTCGTTGATTTCGTAGACAATGTCCCAAAGCCGGGGCAGAAGGTCTCTAAATAAACCTTCGGGCCACCGTTCCAAGGCTTCTTCCAAAATCGTGTGGTTGGTATAGGCAAAGGTGCTCTTTGTGATCTTCCAGGCTTGATCCCAATCTAAGCCCTCTTCATCCAAAAGAATACGCATAAGCTCTGGAATGGCTAAAGCGGGATGGGTGTCATTGATGTGGACTACAACATGCTCGGGAAACTCAGCAAAATCCGCTCCATACTGATTTCGATACTTGCGCACAATGCTCTGGATGCTAGCGGAAACGAAAAAGTACTGCTGTTTGAGGCGAAGGGCCTTGCCTTCGGGATGGTTGTCATCGGGATAAAGGACCTTGGAAATCACTTCAGCCAGTTCCTTTTCTTCCAGGGCATCGAGGTACTTACCCTGACCGAAGAGGCTCATATCCAAATGCTTCGTGGCCCGGGCAGCCCACAAGCGCAGTGAATTCACCACATCGGAGTCATAGCCCAAAATGGGCATTTCGTAGGGCACAGCCCGTACAGATTGATATCCTTTGTGTTCATAGACGAGTCGCCCATCGCCTTCAGTGACTTCCACAAAGCCTCCAAACTTGACGATTTCTGTCTCTTCTGGCAGGGCTATCTCCCAGCTGGATCCATTTTCCAACCAAGGATCCGATACCTCCACCTGATAGCCATCGATGATCTTTTGCTGGAACAAACCATACTCGTAGCGAATACCACATCCTGTGGCCTTGTAACCCAAGCTAGCCAAGGAATCCATAAAACAGGCCGCTAGACGCCCTAAACCACCATTACCTAGCCCTGGGTCTGGCTCACTCTCCTGAAGTTCTCCCAGCTCGAGCCCAAGCTCAACGCAGACTTCTGCAACCAAATCCTCTAACCCTAAATTAATCAGGTTGTTGCCAAGTGCCCGACCCATCAGAAACTCCATGGACAGGTAGTAGAGCTCCTTACCATGGTGGCCCCGCATCAATTCTCGCGAATAGGCTCTCTGCTCTTTCACCAGATCCGAAACAACCTGGGAAATAGCTTGGAAAATCTGGTCGTCGGAAGCACCTCTTATGCTACGCCCGAACATTCTCTGGACCTTCGTCTCTAAGGCCACGCGGAACATCTTTTTTTGTTCGGCTTTATTGTTCAATCTATCCTCACCCACTTTTACCGCTTTTTCGTCCCCAGCCTCGCAGGATTTCTTCCCTAGTTGGGGAAAGTAATCCCAAAAGGAGGGATATGCTTATGAGTACTATGTTCGAAAGCGGCGAATACTTTGTACGAATTCAAAATAAAGGCGGGCATCTGAAAGTGACTATTTGGGATAGTCGAGGTGACAAACTCTTGAGCGACTTTTTAGGTCCGGATCCTGCCTCACAATTCTGGACTAGAGTGGAGTCCTTAACCGATGCCAACGTTGTTGCTGACTTGAAGAAATGGATTGTATCGTAGAAAGAGCACCAAAAACATAGAAAAAGGCGTCCTCAAAACACAGACGGACGTCTTTTTTCAGTAACATCATGATGTTTGGGCATCATTCCCCTTAAGTCCATCCAATGCTTTGAAAATCTCGGAATAGACTTGGGCTAGGTATGCCGTATCAATCTCTGAGGCCCGGGTAAAGGCATCTCCTTTGTGCGTTGTGGTGTACGCGGGTTTCAGGCCGTTGAGGGCTCCAGACATCAACCGACTTAGATCATCACGATCGAGATGCACCTTCTGGTTGGATAGAACCTCACCAACTGCAAGGCGCAGAATGCGTTCTGTAGTGTTATGCAGTTCGGACCGATCATCACTATGCCGGGGGTTCTCCTTCACCCGTATCAACGCCTTATAGCACTCCACCATAATCTTGTTAAAAAGGTCTGTCGCTAGGTCCTCCAACATGATAGACTGCCGTCTAGGTTCCCCAGAAATAAGGGGATGGTAGAAAGGTGGTACCTTGTTAAGGATTTGGGATTTCACATCGTCCCGGCAGTCGGGGCAATCGCAGGCTGTGCGGTCTTCTGAAAGGACCTGTTCAATCGCCTGATCTGCCATATCTTCCATGGCATTATGGATCGCGTAATCCTCTAATCTTATCCTCATAGACATCCCCCTCACTTATAGGCCACAATCAAACACTCTTCCCCACCATCATATTCCTGCAAAGAGGAGTTGTTATACACTCCCTCTGGTTCGAAACCTATCGTAACAAGCAACTCAGTGATCCTCTCGGGAAACACGACAGCTTCCTTGCTAGAGTAAACGCTAATTTGTGGTAACTTTGGCTCTTTGGGATACACATAGTTTATCTGATTGAGCAAGCGTAAATCCGTTGCCAAGCCTTTGATCTGAACCACACTTAAAAAGATTTCTTCCGTCAAGGGATGTATCCCCTGTAGAGCTAACTTTGGCCACCCCTCACCTAACTCGACGGACCCAGCCAAAAAGTCAAACACGAGGTAACCATCGCGTTTAAGGTGATCATAACAGCTCTGCAATACGGCCAAGCGGTCTCCGTCTGAATGCATGTACATAAAGGAACAGTACGGTATTATGATTGTGTCAAAAAGTTCTGTAAAGGAAAAAAAGCGCATATCGCCCTCCACCAACGTGGCCCTCGAGGCTTCGGGACCAAGGCGGGCTTTAGCCCTCTCCAGCATCGGAACGGACAAGTCTAAACCGGTCACCTCAAGTCCTGCCTCTATCAAAGGTGGGATCAAGCGCCCCGACCCACAGGCCAGGTCAAGCACCTTACCTCCCCGCTCCTTGGCGAATTGCACATAAAAGTGATCATCACTTCCTGTTCTTACCAATAGATCATACAATTCAGCACTAGCATAGGGATCCCCTTTTTTTGCCCGTCCTTTATTCACCAATTCTTCTGCAAACCCAAAAAAGTCTGCCATACGCCCACGACCTAACGACGTTTATCTATAAAGGAACCTTCTGCGCTGCGAACACGCCCGATGTACGCTCGGTTTGATTGCTTACCACTTTGCAGCTTCCTTGTCTCTTCACGCAGTTGTTCCAAACTTCTCTTGACCACAGTTTCTACAGCTTCATTATGCCCTTGAAGTTTAATCATTTCTTCTTGTAGAGCGCACTTTAACATCTCAACCTCCTGAACGGCCCCTTCTTCTTCATGGGACTGAATCTGTTTGGTCAGCTCATCAATTTGCCCTATGATCACAGTCCGCTCATCAAGGAGTTTGAAAAAGTCCTCCCCAACTTCATCGTCGGCGATGAGCTGATCAGGGGCAAACTCAGCCATAGACGCACTGAGTTTGCCTAACTGTCTAAACAGATCGAGTTTTCGCTGATAAAGATCGATGAGCACCTTCACCATCACCCTTGCATACTCATGAGCTGTTGGGTTAGCCAATCTCCTTGAGAATAGAGCTGACCGAGTACCCTCTCCATAGCCGTGAACTTCCGCCATTGACTCTCCTCATAGCGAAGAAGGCGTTCTTCCATGGCACTTAAGCGCGACTCATAGTCGCGAATTTGGTTACCCAAAAAACTCTGATCGTAGGATATGCTTGCTTTACCAGCAGTCTGTGTAAGGCGCTCCATACCCTTATCTAATGCTGCAGATAATCGCCTGGCTATTCCCGTTTCAGCTGCGTTATCACTCTTGTTAGTAAACAGATGCTGCACAGCGTCGGGATTTTCCTCTACCGTAGCCCGCAATTTCTCTTCGTTGATATTCAAACGACCATATTCATACCAAGAGCCTGTGGTAATCCCAATTTGTGCAAGCGTCGTACTACCATCCACTCCCTGAACTGCCCCACCTAGTGCCACTCGCATTTCACTGAGTATCCCACTGAGCATAGAATCGGAACGTAGTAACCCACTCCTTGCTTTTTCTTCCCAGAGCTCAATCTCCTTATCGGAGAGGTCTGCCCTTTGGGCATCAGTCAGAGGTGGGAAATCTCTGAAGACTTCTTCCCGTGTAGCCAGATTAAACTCATCAACCAGTTCGTTATAAAGATCTACGAATTCCTTGATCTTGTCAACCACCGCATCCACGTCTTGGCGAACCTCAATGCGCACTGCCGCTTCGCTTTCCTCCAGCAAATTGACGGCAATGCCGTTGAAATCAAAGGTGTTGCTTTTTTGATGCGTTGTTAGGCCGTTAATTTCTACGATGGCGTCTTGGCCCTCTGTATATTTGGCGACAGCGTCCTCTTCAGACGGATCTCCGAAAAGGGCGTAAAACTGTTCGTTGCCTTCGATTTGAGCATCCGCACCAGTAGCTTTTGTGGTAAAGGAGATCTGATCACCATGGGCGAAAGCACTGATGCCTAGACTCTTGTTGGAGTTGATGTCAGCAGCAATCTTCTCAAGACTGGCGCCCTGAGCATATTCGATCTTTTCCATCTCCCCATCGAGACCTCGAATTTCAAAGGACCCTGCTTCTGCAAACAGCCCATCATCATCAAGAGTGACCTTCTTAGAAACAAACTGGGCAGACTTGGCCAGTTGTGTGACCTTCAGATCATATGTTCCCGCCTGGGCCCCTCCTGTGGCGTTGGCGGTTAAAATATCCGTCCGCGATGAAGTAGCGACGTTTCGTTGAAACGTACCTTGTAATGTCATATCAAAGACAAAACTATCGAAGCGGTATAACTTCGTATTTACATCGCGATAGGCGTCGCGTTTCCATTCAGCCTTGACCTTTTGCTGAAAGACTCTGTCCACCGGAATCCTCTGAGCGGTCATAATATCTTTGATCAATTGCTCCGTATCCATTCCCGAATTCAGGCCAGATATTCTCATCATTCTCACCTCATCCTTAAGGTTCTCGACTCTATTATCGACAAGCTTCCTCATGATCTTTAGTTCTTGGGCATAATTCCCAATTCAACTGACGTAGTAATACTTTCTCCACGACCACGTCTAACCCTGCCGCTACCATAGGAGTTTTTGAGCCAGAAATCAACAGTGTCTTCCATTGTATAGCGGATCAATCCCTTGGAAATAGTAATTGCTGAGCACGAGGTGCGATCGACACAAGTCTGATCAAAGATAGGTGAACAGATGCCAGCATACTTTATTTATCCAATCTACACAGCCGCACTAGCCTTTGCCCTGGTTGCCATAGTGCCTAAAACCCACATTCGCCAAGAGGCTATCTACGCCATTACCTTTGGCGGAGTAGGAAGCGTTGTTATCATATTCATCTACTCTATCATCAACGCTTTTGAGTGGATCAATATGGGACCCTTTGGATACCGCGACATCGCCTTCTTTCCTCCTTTGGCATGGACAATGTATTTCATAATCTACTTCTATCTTCTCCCCCGAGAGAAACTATGGATATATCTGTATGTGATCTTCGCTGCCTGCTACAGCACGCTATTTTCCAATGTGTTGATGAACCTAGAGATTCTCCAATGGAACAAGGGCAGGGTGGTGTTGCCGTTTCTTCTCTACCTTTCTTGGTTTGCTGTTGTAACCTGGATCTATACGAGGATTCACCAAGCAGAACGCGAACAATAGATGCCAGCGACCACGCTCTAGCTATCGGTTCCCCACTTTGTCCCTTTTGGGTCAAAATTGTTTGACAACAATCTACTTCTGTGATAGAGTAAATGCGGTTAAGACTTTAAATGAAGCGAACACACATGGCCTCGAGTTCTACCTTAGAGTGAGCACAAGGTTTTACACGGTTTGCGTAGTTTAGGCTTTTGACTAGAAAACAATCTTTAGGAGGCCATTGAATGACTGGTAGAGTAAAATGGTTTAACGCAGAAAAAGGTTTCGGATTTATTGAGCGCGAAGATGGAGACGACGTATTCGTACACTTCTCCGCAATCCAAGGCACCGGTTTCAAATCCCTTAACGAGGGTGACGAAGTCAGCTTTGATATCGTTGACGGCGACCGCGGCCCACAAGCTGCTAACGTAGTTCGTATCTAAATCCAACCACTGCAGTTGCTTTAACACAGTACGTTAATGAAAAGCCCCATTCGCAAGAATGGGGCTTTTTAGTGCTTCTTGTCTTTACATCACACATCACAACCTATTTTTAACAGAAAATGCAGGGAAAGCCAAGAAATGGGTCTCAAGCTCATTGAAGCAGGCGTTGTCACACATGCCATGAGCACCGGTTGGCCCGACTGGATGTTCGAAACCCAGCTCGCTATGCACGACATAGAATACGCAAATATGGGCAATGGCCGTGATGGCTATCCCACCGAGGTATCCTGGCCAAATCAGTTCACCGATGAACTCATGGCTATCTGGGGTAAAATGGCTGCTGATAATGTGTGGATCTATGGTGGTGCCGAATACAATGCTAATGGCGCCTTCAATAGCGGTGAAATAACATTCTTGATGCAGTCCACTTCCTCCCTAGACGGTGTGCTAAATACCGTTGGAGACGCTTTTGAAGTGCGGACCACCTTCCTACCTCGCCTAAGCAACGAATACCCACGTGGTAATGTACTCATCGGCGGAAACAGCTTGTATGTTTCTAACAGAGTAAGCGATGAAGAGTTGGCCGTAATCTTCGAGTTCTTCAAGTTCCTCTCCGATCCAGATATAGGTACGTATTGGCACAAAAACACCGGATACTTCCCTGCAACTAACGCCGGTATGCAGGCCTTGATGGATGAAGGCTGGTTTGCCCAAAGTCCCAACCATCTCACCGCCTTTTTGCAGATTCTATCTGGGAAGACCGCAGGCAATGCCGCATCGGGAATGCGCTTAGGACCCTTTGCCCAAGCTCGTGAATGGGTACGAGACGCCCTGGAAAAAGTAGCTCGGGGTGAAGATCAACGGGCAGCCCTAGAGTATTCGGCCAAGCAAATCAACCAATTGCTCGCTGACTACAACGAGTTTCTTGATTGAGTCTAGACAGATTTCGTAGTGGATTTGATCACCGGGGGTCCGTCCTCCGGTGATCTCTATCATACGCACTAGGTCAGGAGGGTTTTCTTGAACAGGTTTCCTAATCACCGCATTCTCCCCTATGGACTGCTCCTTCCATCTTTGACAGTCATTGTAGTTTTCTTGATCATCCCGTTTGGACAGGCGGTCTATCAGTCCTTTTTCCGGGTATCCCCCTTCGGGCGACAATTGCGATATGTAGGGTGGCGAAACTACCTCGAAATGTTTCAGTCCTCCGAATATCTTTCTAGTTTCCAAAACACTCTGATATTTTCCATTCTAGTAATCGGTATTGGGCTCACAATCTCTCTTGTCATCGCTCTGCTCACTACACAGAAAATTCGTGGAGCGGGCTTTTACCAGATCGCCTTCATCTGGACCTATGCCATGTCTCCCATCATTGCCGGGGTTATGTGGTCACTGGTTTTCGACCCCTCCATCGGTATCTTGACCCATGCCATTGCTGGTGTCACGGGGTATCGGATCAACTACTTTACCGATACGGTGGCAGCATTCATCTTAGTTACCGTTGCTTCGGTGTGGGTTATGTTGGCTACAACATTTGTTTCTTTGTAGCCGGTCTTCAAAACGTGCCACACGAGCTTAGAGAAGCGGCTGCCATCGATGGCGCTACCGCTTGGCAGACCTTTTGGGTCGTAACCTTCCCCATGCTGAGCACGACTACGGCATTTTTGATCTTTGTGAACACCGTATATGCTTTCTTCCAATCCTTCGGCCTCATTGATGTGGTAACGCAGGGCGGACCTAACCGCACTACAGAATTTTTGATCTACAAAATCTATCGGGATGGCTTCGGGCGAATGCAAGAAGGTCAGGCCGCTGCCCAATCCGTAGTCTTGTTTATTCTTGTGGCCATAGTGGGAGCATTTCAAATCTACACATCAACCAAGAAATCAGTCTACAATCGTTAAGGAGGTGCTCTAATGCGAATCAGTCGTAAGAAACTACAACATTTAGGAATTCATGCCATCCTGATTTTGACTTTATTGGCTGTGGCGTTTCCGATTTACTACGCATTTATCATGGCCACACATATTCACCAAGATGCCTATGCCTTTCCCCCGATTCTCACCCCCGGCGATCAGCTGATGCCCAATATCACTGAGGCTTGGAGTCGGGTAGACATGAGTGTGGTCCTCAACAACAGTCTCATCATCGCCGTTATTGTTTCCATAGGGAAAATTGTGTTTTCCATCTTGGCTGCATTTGCTTTCACGCACTTTAAGTTTAGGGGTAGTTGGTTCTTGTTTCCCCTCTGTATGGTCACCCAGATGATGCCACTACCAGTGAGGGTGATCCCCCTTTATCAGACCATGGCCAATCTCGGATGGCTTAACACCTATAGGGCACTGACCATTCCCTACCTAGCCAGCACAACCGGTATTATCCTCTTTCGCCAATTCTACATGACCGTGCCAGAAGAGCTAGCTGATGCTGCGCGGGTTGATGGAGCATCTCCCATGCAGTACTTACGCAATATCTTGATTCCCCTTTCTTGGACCAATATTGCAGCTCTCCTTGTCATTGAATTTGTCTACATGTGGAATGAATATCTCTGGCCGAATATTGTCACCACAGCTTCTGACATGCGGGTCGCCCAGATGGGGCTACGCATGCTGTATACCTCAGAACGGGGAGCAGCAGAATGGAACATTATTATGGCAGGGACTTTGGTGATTATGCTACCGCCACTCATCGTGTTAATCCTATTCCGCAAACAGTTTGCCCAAGGTATTGCCATGCAGACTACGAAATAGACAGCAAAAACGCCGGTTTGAACCAATCTTGCAAAAGTTCGCCGGCGTTTTTTTCTAGCCCGCTTTTCGAGCTTCATGGGTGCCATCTCTATTTGGCTGAGAAGCGGGAATTTTCGTTTGGTCACGGTTTGCAGGAGATTTTTGCTGATCCAAAGGTCGGTATTTTTGTGGTATTCCTTGGCTCTCTTAATCGCAACCTAACCCTCCTCCTTTTCTAGCTTCTCCAACACTAAATTCAGTTCGAAAATCGCCTTTTCCAACGCTTCATAACGGCTCTGATCTGAATAAATGAACGGCTTTAGTCCCACCTGTTCAGACTTGAGAACACTAATACGGTCCCGTATGTGACCGGCTATGGCTAGTTGATTCATAACAAGCCCCTCCCCACAAATTATAGTTCCATTGTAATTCATTGGCTTCGGGACTTCAAGTTCTAGGTTGTCAGGACATTAAGGAGGAATCTTCAAAAGAATAGTCGAAGATCGTTGGGAAAACGTTCCACATTGGAGGTTTTAATAGTGACCTTAAAGATTATCACGGATAGTGCTTGTGACTTGCCTAAAGACCTCATCGAAGAGTATGACATCGACGTCCTGCCCTTCTTGGTGTACATCGATAATGAAGAGTTTAGGGATGGGGAAAACATAACAACCCGACAGGTCTACGACGCCATTCACGCTGGTAAAATTCCCACAACGGGGCAGGTCCCAATAGATGCAATTACTGGAGCTTTAAAACGATATGCTGACCAGGGGCGGCAATGCCTGTACCTAAGCTTTTCTTCAAAATTGTCTGGCACCTACAATACAGTACGTTTAGTGGCCCAAGAAATGAGGAAGAGCTTCAAGGATTTCCAATTGACGGTTGTGGATACACTGAGTGGATCCCTTGGTCAGGGCCTTATTACCCTTGAGGCGGCCCAAATGGCTAAAGCAGGGGCCGATCCTGCTGCCATTATTGAAAGGGCACAAAAACGTTCTATAAACAATGTGGAGCACATTTTTTCCGTGGACGATTTGGGCTACCTCTACCGAGGTGGCAGGGTGAGCTACGCTAGTGCCTTCTTGGGAGGACTTTTGCAGGTGAAGCCTATTTTGCATGTCCAAGATGGGCTCATGATTCCCTTCCAAAAAGTCCGAGGTAAGAAGATGGCCATCAAACGGATTGTGGAATTAGTAAAAGAACGCTCCCTAGGTAATGCCGATCAGATCATTGGTATTACGCATGCCGATGACGCTTCCGTGGCTGAGCAGCTCAAGAGTCTGTTGCGGGATACCCTAGGCTATCAGAAATTCATTGTAAACCTCATTGGGAGTGTCCTAGCATGCCATATAGGAATTGGCGGTGTGGCCGTGTTTGTGGTCAACAGTCAAACCCACGAAGCCAAGCTCGAGCCTGCCTTGGCGGGACGTTGAATTTTTCATATTTTACTTTTCATTAACGTTGAGTTATACTAAATATAAGACAAAATATTAGCAAAGAAATGGAGTGTGGCTAGTGGATTACAAGTATTTGGCTGAACCTTACAAGATTAAAATGGTTGAACCCATTGCTGTTACCACCAGGGAACAAAGGGAAGAAGCAATGGAAAGAGCAGGTTGGAACACATTTCTGCTTACCACAGATGATATCTACATCGACCTTTTAACAGATAGTGGCACCAATGCCATGAGTGATAACCAATGGGCTGGCCTCATGCTCGGCGACGAAGCCTATTCCGGTAGCAGAAACTTTAAGCATCTACAAGAGACTGTACGCGAGCTCTATGGTTTTAAACATGTGGTACCTACC
>ENA-UOOH01002509-UOOH01002509.1-fermentation-metagenome-genome-assembly--contig:-NODE-2509-length-15661-cov-4.965590_pt1 | contig 15661 bp, 6 predicted proteins | sample MGYA00245778_ERZ724025 | MGnify/ENA primary metagenome ERZ724025 (study PRJEB28704, sample SAMN03018313) | fermentation metagenome | biome: anthropogenic terrestrial biome; feature: soil; material... | reverse complement strand
GTGTGGCGGTAATGTCCGTTTCACGGGTGACAAGTCTCAGGTAAGCTTCGGCCATTTCCTTGTCGATGTCGTTCTTCCCGTCTGGTGTACCTGCCAGCGCCAATAGTCCGAAATGCTCGGGATTAAGGCTTCCTTCCCCGTCGGGATGTCTTCCCGAGAGCGATAACGGCCACGTTTTCAGGTTACAATATGTCCGCATCGCCAGAAGTGCTTTTTTTAATATTCTGTGGCTCTGTTCCGATATTTTAAAAGTAGTGTTTCTCAGCAGATAAACGGCTGCTACCGCTCCATCAAGCCCTCCCACCGCATAAGCGGGGTAATTGTGGCGATGGTGAAACATTGTGCCGTCAATCTTAAAAGTTCCCCGTGTACCATCGGCATATTGATATCCGTTGTCCAGCCATTGGGAAAAAGCCTGCATATAGCGTACTTTATCGGGTATTGAATCGATCATTAAAATACTGGTTAATCTTGCTATCAGGTTGGTGTTGAAAGTATCCACATCCATTCCGGGTGTCAGGGGGACTGTTTTTACTTCTCCTGTGCCGGCAAACCATTCCATGGCTTGCTGGAGTTGATTTTTCAAACGATTGCGGGCTAAAACTTCAGACATCAGAAAAATAGCCGGGTAATAATCGCGCATACTGTATCCGAGGTGATGAAGCGTGCCCATGGCGCTGCCTGCCTGGAAACCCTGATCAAGCATGTGTCGGATCATTTTCACGAACATCTTCTCTATTGCTCTTTTCTCTGATTCATCATCCGACAGGTTGTATGCCACGGAAAGATTGAGGAGAGTGGTGTTGAATTTGCTTATTCCCATGATGTTGTTATATATCCCGGAATATTTTTCGGTTCCAAACGCCTGATATGTTTCACCGAACCGCTCGAAGAAGAGCGGCACACCTTTGAGGGTTTCGTCGGGATTCTCCGTGATCTGATATTGCCGTACCTGATTTTCCAGTTCTTGCACCGGTTTTGCTTTCCGGCCTTTCAGCAAATAGTCCTTCACCCTGTTTTCAATCTTGCGTATGTCATTGATTTCAAGCAGTGAGGCATTTGTTAGTGGCAGATCGAACTTTTTTATCCACGATTCATACAAAATGAGCCAGTGATTGGTGGTTCCCCGGTTGATAAAAGGGGCCTGGAAATCGGCTGTGTGATGTCTTGCATCTTGCTTCGAAGACAGGATCACATGGTCGAAATACAGCGTGCCTGAATTGACATCCGAAACGCGAAAGCGAACTTCATCCATTCCTTCTTTCGGTTTCCCCTGCATATCCCTGTCGAAGGCGACCCATGCACCTCGCCAACCGGTAAAATCCAGTCCGTAATCAAAATAAGATGTTACTTGGTTCTCTTTCAGAAACTCCACTCTTAATTTCCCGTTTTTTACCGGATTATCCGAATAAACCCAGAATACGAAGGTGGATATCTGAGAATCTCCATCAGATCCGGGTTGAATGTAATTGATTTGATCGTGGATGCTCCAATAGGAGCGGGGACTGTTCCATGTCCACTTCAGGCTGTGTTGCAGATGCTTATAGTGTTCAGAAGAAAAAGACAAAACAGATTGTGGATCATGATCCGGCAGTTTAGCTTCTTCGAACGAAATAATTGCATCATGGATATACTCTTTGAAATCTTTGGAGAAAGATAAAAAGGGAAGTGAGAGGTTCAAAAATATAAAAAAAAGTTTCTTCATTATCTATGCTGCTTTCGGAGATCAGTATGAGGGCTCTCTTGCTTGCGATTTCCGGGAATGCTCATTTAGGAAGCATTAGATGCCTTCAATATTCTTTTTACGTGTCAGTGCCTCAAGAAAATAATAGTCGGCATAATTGATGGGAACATCAATTTCTTTGCCGTGAGGGATACTTCCCACTGAATGCATCAGTAAAAAGTTGCCGTTTGTACCCACTATTGCCTTGTATGCATCTCCGGCAAGCGAGGTCATTATTTTATCGGCGGTTTCCTCGTATTCTTTTAGTCCGAGAGTAACAAGTTCATATAAGGCAGAGGCAGTGACGGCAGCAGCGGAAGCATCCCGGGGTTCGTTGGGAATATTCGGGGCGTTAAAATCCCAGTAGGGAACGAGGTCCTCCGGTAGGTTGGGATGGGTAAAAATGAAGTGGCAGATCTTCTCAGCCATGTTGAGATAACGTTCGTCGTGCGTATACCTGTAGGCGACGGTAAAGCCGTAAAGCCCCCATGCCTGTCCTCGTGCCCAGGCAGATTCATCTGCATAACCCTGTGCATTCTGTTTGCTTCTCACGCCACCCTGCTCCTTGTCGTAGTCTACTACATGATAACAGCTCCAGTCATCTCTGTAATGGTTCTCCATGGTTGTATTGGCGTGAGATACGGCTATTTTGTGATAAGTTGAGTCGCCTGAGATCTCGGTAGCTTTAAACAGCAGTTCCAGGTTCATCATGTTGTCGATGATCACCGGGCACATCCATCCCCGTTTTGCCTGCCATCCTCTGTCTTCATCCCAGCTTTGTATCACGCCTGCGGCAGGTCTGAACCGTGTAGCCAGCGAATTGGCCGCTTCCACAATCACCCCTTTATATGCCTCATTACCGGTGGTCCTTAAAGCATTTCCAAAGCTGCTGTTGATCATGAAACCCACATCGTGGTTCCATTTGAGATGCTTAGTCGTGTCTAAATCTTCGGTATATTTGATTCCTGCATTCATCCATTTCGGGTCTTTTGTCAGGTCGTACATGTAAAACAGGGTCCCGGGGAAGAATCCGCTGGTCCAGTCATCTTTAGGTATGTATCGCACATACCCGTTTTCGACTGTTCTAGGATTTAATATTTTACCAGACTCTTCGATCATTTTTACCTGATAACCTATTTGCTGTTCCGCTGTTTTTATTACACTGGCAAATAAATCTGCTGAACTGGCCTGTGGCATTTTTTTGCTTTTTTCTGTGCAGGCACCCAAGAGGGTTGCCAGTATAAACAATATCGTTAACCTTTTCATTTACATTTATTTAGTATTTGTTGAAATTTATCTACTGAATTATGTTCAATATAAATTCTACCGGCATGCCATGGCGGCATATAACTGAAATCACCGTGTTATTCTCCGATATACGCAGTGAAACGGAAGCGGGTGCATCCGACAAGGCGTATTTTCCTTTCAGGGTGATCTCTCTGGTGATGGGGCTGCTTTCTGAAGAAGTCGTGTAGAGGTATTCCCCTAAATGAAGGTCAGGGTCGCAAACACTTATAATTAATTTATTGCCCCATGGTTGCAACATGATCATAATCTCCTTGTCGCTTTTCACAAGCCAGGCATCGTCTGCGGATACAAAATCTTCAAAAATTGCATATCCTCTCGCATCACTCAACCTGTCACGTATGATGTGCGCAGTCTCATCCTTCCTGACAACGTCGTACTCTGTAATTCCCTTTTTCAGCTTCCTTATCTGTGATTTGGTTGCATCCAGAAGAATCATGTACTCATAGGTTTCGTTTTTTGGAGCCATTCCGTGGGGTATATATGCTGAGGCAAAATTGCCATGGGCAGGATTCATCCGCTTATTCTCTTTAGAATCCTGCCTTTTCTTTTCAATGACCAGCGATTGTTCCGGCGGTAGAAAATAATAATCGCCTGTCAGGTTTTTCATGACGAGTGGTTCTTTCCTGTTTTTGTCGATTTCCCGCCGAAAAGGAAATTGATTTACCTTCTCCCCGTTTATCTCCAGTGACTCCCCCACGGACGTCAGATTCTGCTGGAAGAGTGTTGTTTCGGTCGGATATTCCCTGTTGTCATTCCTAATGGCAGATCCCAGGGCGACGATTCTGTTTCCAAAAGCGAAAACCGACTTATGAGCATGGAAGGATGGCGTGAAATTCTTTCTGTCAAACTCACCCAGTTTCATGGCAAACATGCCAAACTCACCCTTGTGAAGCATTGACGCACCGGCAAAGGACTCCGGCTGACGGAGCATGTCACTTCCCGGGAAGGGGGAATTTAATAACTCCGGCGGCAAGTGGATGGTGGTTGTTCCCGGGTTTCTGTTCCAGTCCCAACCTGCTTCTTTGTATCTGCTTGCCTCTTCTGTGATAGGATATCCCTTGTTCAGCGCCTCCGGGGTAGGGGTGCCGATTATTTGCACGGAGCCGTAACTCTGGTATCTTCCGAACCGGTTATCACGGACGTATATCTCGCTTCCCCAGATGTTTTGCGTGAAACCTTTCATGGCGACCATCTTCTTATTGTACCGGTATATACCCTGCGAAGCGTAATTGTAGACATAAAACCCTTTTGGATATGCGTTGAGAGAGATACCATCTTTTTTAAATTGCTGAATAAGGGCGTTGTCTTCGGAGTATCGTTTCATTCCTTCCATTAAGCGAAGGTATTCGCCGGCAAGCTCTTTGTCTGTTTCGACCGGCACCATGGCTGCATAGGCATAGGTGAGTATACCATTTTTGAGGATTGACCCGTTGAAGGGGTGTCTCCCTGATACACCCATTCCCCAGTCCCTTAGGTTTGTCTGCCGGGAAAGCGATAGCAATGCGAATTTCATTACCGCAAATGCGTCCTGATTCAATGTAAACTGTGTCCTGTTCACGCATTTCAGGTACTTTCCCACATAGGATAGTCCGGGAACAGAATAAGCCGGGTAGTGTCCCCCATGGTGGAATGCAGTGCCATCAACCTTGATGCCACCGATGGTGCCGGGAGAAAACCGCAACGAACCGTTGACCCATCTCGAAAGAGCTTTCATATCTCTCAGTCGTTCGTTTTCAGTATCTGCCCACAGTGCACAGGCTAGCCGGGGGATGAGCAAGGTATTCCATGAGTCTGTAAGTTCGTCTCTCAAATTATTGAAAGGTTGTCTTGTTTCCTGCAGGCCGCTCCAGTAGGTAACTGCTTTTCTCGTTTCCTCCCACAGGTTGTTCGCGCGAAGCACATCTTCCATCCACCAGACAGCGCCGAAGATATCCCTGATCTGGTACCCGTAATGGTGATTGGTGCCCATCCCGCTTTCCCAGGCAAAGCCCTGATTCAACATATAGCGGATGGTCATGAGAAAATTCTCTTTTGCTGTCTTATCTCCGTCAGCGTACCATCCTCTCGCCGACAGGTCGAGAAGTTTGTTCAGCTGACCGAAGTTAACATCGCCTGGCTCTGTATTGTCATTTTGCATCAGAGGCGCTCCACTTTTTCCGTTTTCTGAAATAGAAAAGAGTTGCATCAGCTGTTGTTGTTCCTTTTTTTCCGTATCGGACAGACTGCCTTTTCTCAACATCCGCTTCACATTCTCATAAACAAGAGCAAGGTCAGTTGATTCTTCGGTTGATATCCTCGAAGATATTTCCATGTCGTGTTTTTGTTGTTCCCATTTATGGAGCAGTCCCCAGTGCCATATCTCCCGGTTGAGATGCCGGTTGTTTTGGGGTATTTGTGCATCGGGTGTAGTCTGCCTGTCTACATAAGCTGCAAATTCTATTCTGTCGAACCATAGTTTACCGTGGCTTACCTCTTCCGGTGAAACAATTTCCATGGAGACAATCTCCTGTTGTGACGTTTTTCCTCCTTCGGGTGTCCACATATCGCTATAGGCAATCCATGCTGCTCTCCATCCTGTAAAGTTGAGGTAAAAGTTGAACGTGTATTGCACTACATTTTCTGTGTCCCTGAATTGGAAAACAATGGGATTTGGTTGAGGCGTCTCGTTGAACACCCAGAGCTTTACACCGCTTCTTTGATCGAAAAAAGCAACGATGTCATGAATGGCGGTATCGGTGAATGACAGTATTGCATTGTCGGACTTCCAGCTCCATAAAAGGGATTGCATTCCATCCTTATAATATTCGCGACTGAGTGTCAACTCACTTTTTCCATCCTCCGTATGGACTGTTGAAGGAATGTACGGATCCTCAAAGTTGTGTGCAACAAGTGCATTTACACATATGAGCATCCATAAAAGGGATAAGACAGCCTGTTTTAGCATGTTACATGTTAATTAATGGATTGGATGAAATCCGGCACAGCAGATGACTCTCTCTAACCACGGCAGGATACTGGCGGGCTGTATTTTGTTTTCAGTTTACTGTGAGTGTCATTGTGACAGACATCTCCTTACTCCCTTTATAGTTTGTATTTCCCCCCACAAAGACAACCTTGTAAGTTCCGGGAGAATTATATGTATAAGTATATTCAGAGAGCTCATTGGTTATGGATTTTATACTCACGCCATAAGATTCGGGATACTCCTTATTTTCTTCACCTGAATAAAAGGTAACCCATTCGGGCGCGTTCAAGAAACTGAAAGTGATCTCTTCTTCTGCTTTGTAAGACGTTTTTTCTGTTGTAACTGTAAAATCTGCCTCTTTCAATATATCCTCACAGGAGGAAAAGGAGAGGAAGGGGATGAATAATAAAATTGCATATATTAAATGTTTCATAATCTTAAATTTTATATTTCTTTCAACTTTAAATTTACCACAGAGGATTTTGTGTAAGCTCCGTATTGATGGCCAGCTCCTTCAATGGGATGGGAAGGTACTCATGCTTCTTCTGGGTCCTTTCGGCAAAAGCCCTGGCTGTGGAATAATTACTGCCGCCGGGCCAACGGCTGTCGTAGGTGGCCTCACCCAGTGCTTGGATGGCTTCGGTGTAGATACCCCATCTCACCAAGTCATATCTGCGAAGGGATTCAAATGTGAGTTCCCTGCCTCGTTCATCCCGGATCTCCTGCCGGAATTCCTCATAGGAGAGTCCTGAAAGTGGCTCTATGCCGGCTCTTTCCCTTACCGTGTTGATTGCTTCGTATGCCAGGGGGGTAGGCGACTGGTTCACCTCGTTCTCTGCCTCGGCCAGCATCAGCAATACGTCTGCATAACGGATGATCGGGTAATTTTCCTGGGTGTAGTTCTTATGCCTGGGCATGATTGTTTCCCATTCTCTCCTGAATTTACCACAGGCACGCTGTACAATCTCTTTGTCTTTCCAGTAAACGTACTGATCTTTGTTGTTGATCTGGTAGGGAGCCATTGTGAGATCCCTCCGCTTGTCGTTGCTGTCGAACAGGTCCCAGAGCCTCAGCGATCCGCCGTAGAACCAGTAGCTGTAACCCAGTCCTTCGGTCGACCCGTTTTTCTGGATATTTCCAATGACATTGCCGATTCTGCCGTTGGTCCAGTTTCCATCAAGCTCACGCGCGCCAATGAATTCCACTTCCCACATCGACTCATTGTATTCGGTATCGTAGCGGTCGCTGGCCATGCATTTCCACATCTCATACACATCTGGATTGAGGCTGTGTTTGTGGGAATCCTTTACCGATTTGGCATATGTTGCCGCTTTTTCGAAATAGGGTTTCCCCCCGTTGGTGGGATATCCGGCCCTTGTGAGGCATACTCTGGCCAGCACTCCTTCCACCACGCTCTTTTTTACATGGGATGGGCTGAGGTCGTATGCCTTGTCATCTACCATGGGCAGGGTCTCTTCCATCTCGCGGATGATCCAGTCGAGTGCTTCAGCCTGTGGCGTTGAAGGCAAAGCCGATTTTGACACATCTTTAAAGGATTCTTTTCTGAGGGGCACCTCTTTCCATGCTTGTACCACAATGAAATGGAGGTAGGCCCTCAGAAATTTGGCTTCGCCAATAATCCTTCTTTTGGTCGTTTCCTCAATCTTGCTGTTTTCTATTCTTTCCAGCAGGATATTGGCACTTTCAATTCCCTTGTAGATAGCCGTCCAGGCATTGTATATGTCGGTATCGCTGGTGTTATGGTCATTCCCGAAGACACGTGAAACGGTTTGTGCGGCAGGGCGTACATAGAAACTGAGGTCATCCACGTTGGAAATCATGCAGGAGTATCTGTTCCCGTATATATCTTCTGTAGCCAGTGCCGAATAGACACCGGCGAGAGCCATTTCAGCATCATTCTCCGTTTGGTAAAAATTTTCCGGTGATACGAAGTCGTAGGCACGGGTGTCAAGAAAGTCACTACATGCCCCCAAAGTAAAGAGAAACAGGATTATAAAAGATATATTTTTCATTATCGTTAGCTTTAAAATGTAAGATTAAGTGAAAGGGCATAGTTTCTGGAACGCGGATAGGGTGACCAGTCGAAACCGGGTGTCAGCACGCTGTTTCGGGTAGATACTTCCGGGTCGTTACCAGAGTAAGAGGTGATGGTGAACAAGTTCTCCGCAGAGAAGGAGACTCTTGCTGCAGCGATATGGAGTTGTGCCAGCAATTGAGGGGCAAAGTTATAACCCAGTGATAGCGATTTCAGCCGGATAAATGAGCCGTTTTCAATATATAAGCTGCTGTATTCCTGTGAACCCACCGCCTTCGACCGGGGGATGTCGCTGGTTGCATTTGTTTCGGTCCATCTGTCGGCATAGCCGGCGAACATATTCGTATGCCTTTTACCGGCGGGATTTTCAAATACCATTCTGTTGGCATTCAAAATATCGTTTCCCAAGCTGAACTGGAAGAAAAAGCTGAGATCCACGTTTTTGTAGGTAAAGCTGTTGTTTAATCCTCCGATAGCATTGGGATGGCCTTTCCCGATAACTGTTTTATCGGCATCGTTGATTACACCGTCGTGATTGATATCGGCATACCTGGGATCACCGGGTCTTGATTCATTAGAATACAGTACCACACCTTTTTTGGGAGTATATACCTCAGCTCCGTTGTCACCCAAGGTAATATCAAAATCCTCCTTTTTATAAGTTCCTTCGTAGAGATACCCGTACATCAATCCGGCTGGACTGCCGATCGGACTGATGTATGCCGGCATGGTCCTGTATTTATTGTCCCAATAGATCGAATTGGTCATGGCAATCTGCTTGTCATTGAGCTTTGTGATTTCATTTTTGTTGAACGAGATATTAAAAGCTGTATTCCACTGGAAATCGCCTGTCTTCAGATTGACTGTCTGCACGGATAATTCAAATCCGCGGTTTTGCAGTTCCCCAATATTCATCATGGCAGAAGCATAACCCGAAGAGGGGGCCAGGTCGGCCTGCAGTAAGAGATCACGGGTGTTCTTGATATAGTAATCGGCAATGATGCTCACTCTGTCATTCCAGAAGCCGAGATCGATCCCCACATTATATTGTTCCGTGGTTTCCCATTTCAGGTTTTCATTCTGCATGTCGGTGGGAATATAAGCGATGAACTTGTTGCCGTCGAAAGGGTAGAAACTGTTGTCGCCCGTTTCCAGTTTTCCCCTGAAAGCATAGTTGCCGACCCGGTTATTCCCTGTTTCACCGTAGCTGATCCGGAGCTTCCCGTTGGTCAGTACCTCGTTCTCTTTCAGAAAATCCTCTCTGTTGAAAGCCCATGCCAGGGATGCAGAGGGGAAATAGCCCCATCGGTTACCGGGTGCAAACTTAGAGGATCCGTCAGCTCTGAAGGAAGCGGTCAGATAATATTTCGACCGATAGTTATAGTTCAGGCGGGCAAGGTAGGAGGTAAGCGTATTCTCACCTTTGGCAGATCCTACTGAGGGGATACTGCTGCTTTTCCCGAAACCGGCCATTTCAAAGATCTCATTGGTGATAAATGTACTGGCCATGTCGTGGAAATAAACAGACTCTTTTTGGAAGGTTACGCCTCCCAATACGTTGACATTGTGCCCTTTTTTGTCGAACTGATAGGTGAGGGTGTTTTCGTTTAACAGAGATTGTCTGTTATTCAGGCTGTAATAAGCATTGACTCCTCTGTAGGAAGTGTTTTTATCGTGGTAAAAACCGGTTTTCGTTTTCGAGTTATTAAATTGTTCGTTGCTGTAATCGACCTTTTGATAGGCCCCTGTTGACTTAAAGCGCAGATTCCGGATAATTTCGTAGTCTACCATCCCGTTGATACTAAGATTATCTGTCGTGGTTTTTCGCATCTCATTGTAAGCCGACAGCACAGGGTTAAACCGGTAATCCTCCGTCATTTCAACGGCGTCATCATAAAGCTGTTCCATCAGATTCGCTCCGGTAGGAGAGACGGGGCGATATCCCCAAACACTGTACATCAACGCATGGCTTACCGAAGTGGAGCCACCGGTGGGATCTACGCCGTTTCTTACGGTTCTGGCGGCATTCGAGATTATCCTGATACGCAGCTTATTGTTGAACAGCTTCTGATCCATGCTTATACGTCCCTGGTACTTGTTCAGCCTGGAGTTGACAATGATGCCTTCCTGATTCAGATAAGAACCCGATGCGGAGTATTGCAGGTCACCCTGTATCCCTGACAGAGACAAGTAGTGGTTGTTGGTAACAGCCGTTCTGTAGATCGCATCCTGCCAGTCATATTCGGGTTCTGTTTTGTAAGTTTCAAGTGTCCTGCCGTCGCGCAGATAATTCATTGCGAAGTCTTCCTCGTTCATGATCTCCTGCTGTAGCTCTACAAACTGGTAACCGGTGAGCAACTCTTCTTTTTTACCTATATTGCTTACGGTCACACTGCCGTTGTACTCTATTCTGGGTACACCGGCATTTCCTTTCTTCGTGGTAATAATGACTACACCGTTCGCACCACGGGAACCATAAATTGCCGTTGCAGAAGCATCTTTTAATACATCGATCGATGCAATATCATTGGGATTTAATGAGCCCATATTGCTCGATTCCAGAGGAAAGCCATCCACCACGTAGAGAGGCTCCGTGCTTTGCGTGAGGGATCCGGCCCCTCGGACGGTAATGCTGAAGTTATCGCCCAGCCCGCCATCTTTTGAAGAGACCTGCACACCGGCAATCCGTCCTCCGAGGGATTGTGTGATATTGTTCACAGGTGTTTTGATGATTTCGGTCATATCCGCTTTGGCTACCGATCCGGTTAAATCCCGGCGTCTCACATCTCCATATCCCACTGCTACTACTTCCAGCTCCTGAATTTGAACAGACGATTCATACAGGATGATTTTCATTTGTTTCTGGTTCCCCACTCTGATCTCCTGCGATTCAAAGCCGATAAAAGAGAATGTCAGTACATCATCAGGAGCGGCCTGGAGCGTAAATCTCCCGTCATAATCGGTCACCGTACCCCTGGAAGTTCCTTTGATCATTACATTCACTCCGGTGAGGGGCTCCCCTCTCTCGTCTGATACAGCTCCCGAGACACTCACTTGAGCGAATATGGTGATGGGTATCAGAAAGAACAAAACAATCAGGATTGTTTTAAAATTGATAAATTTCATTTGGCTTTTTTTTAGGTGAAAATTTAAAAACAAGATTTAAAGTTTGTAGACTTCATTTTTCTTTCTGATGGCAAAAATAAAGAGAAGGAAAGGATGCTGAGGGGCAAAAATGTACGCATCATGTCCTTTATCGTACACGGTGAAAAGATTAACAGTTTCGTTGGCAGCGATCCGGTTGCTTTACAATCAGACGGTTGTGTTTTGGTTTTTAAAATCCGAGGGTGTGATGCCGAACTGATTCTTAAAACATTTGGAGAAATATTTCTGGGTGTTAAAACCCAGGCGGTAGGCTACGTCGGAGATGTTCAATTCAGGGTGGTTGACCAGCAGGCAGGTTGCTTGCTTCATTTTAACGGTGAGGATATATTCATTCGGTGTCTGGCCGGTAATGCCTTTGATCTTCTGAAAAAGACTGGTCCTGCCCAGATTCATTCCCTGTGAGAATTCATTGACACCGAAATCCGGATTCTCCATATTTTGTTCGATCAACCTGTTGACTTTCTCCAGGAAAGAGCGATCTATTTCGTTCGTAGCAATTGCCGTGGAATCGACATTCATTGATTTGGCAAATTTCTCCTGTAATAATTTTCTTCCCTGGATCAAATTGTTGCAGCGTGCCAATAGTACTGCGATATCGAAAGGTTTGGTAATGTAATCGTCCGCTCCCAGTTTGAAGCCTTCAATATTTGACTCAACAGCGGTCTGTGCTGTCAGCAGCACCACCGGAATATGGCAGACGGCGAAATTGGTTTTTATTTTCAGGCACATCTCACTTCCCGACATAACCGGCATCATCAGGTCGCTCAGTACGATGTCGGGTTGAAAATCAATTGTCTTGACCAGTCCCTCTTCACCGTTGTGTGCGGTCATCACCTCATAGAGCGGTTCAAAGACCGACCGCAGTACATTCAGCAATTCTTCGTTATCCTCCACTATTAAGATCCGACTGCCGGAATGATTTTTCCCTTTGCCTTTGCCTTCCTCATCGGCATTGGCTTCGGTTTTAAAATGTCGGATCGTATGAATGGTCCGGGCATCCGGAGTTTCCGAAACCCTCTTTTCATTGTCCGTGAAATGGGCTGATCCTTTCAGTAAGGTGACCGTAAAGGTACTTCCTTTGTGGAGTTCGCTTTCAAGATGGATCTCTCCGTGGTGTGCATCCACAATCCATTTTGTCAGGGCCAGACCCAAACCGGTTCCGGGTGATAGATTGTTTTCGCCCTTTTCGTTGTCAATCTGATAAAAGCGGTCAAACACTTTCTCTCTGTTTTCGGGTGAAATGCCCCTGCCGGTATCCTTTACCGAGATAGATACCTTCTCACTGTCCTGATGCAGGGAAACAGTGATCTTTCCTCCCTGAGGGGTATATTTGAAAGCATTGGATATCAGGTTTAAAAAGACCTTCTGCATCTGTTTCTGATCGAACCAGACAGGAATGCGTTCATCCGTAGCCTGGACGCTATACGCAATGTGGCTGTCATGGGCGTATTCTTCGAAAGAGCTGCAGATCGTGTGCAGAAAAGCGACGATATCTTCTTCTCCGGCTTTGATGGATAATTTGTCATTGTCTATCTTTCTGAAGTCCAGCAATTCATTGATCAGGTTTTTCATAAGAGAGGTATTTCGGGCGATACTTGAGATTCTGGACAGGACTGCCGGTTGAAGCTTCTTGTTTTGCATCAGCATATCTACCTGGCTTGCGATTAAAGTAAGGGGAGTTCTGAATTCATGTGAAATATTAGTGAAAAATCGAAGTTTTGACTGGTTTACCTCTTCAATATGCTTCTTCTCTTTTTTCTCATACTCCAGTGAAGATTCTAACCTGACTTTGTATTTGATATATCGTATATAGATTCCTATCAGCATTAATCCGATAAAAATATACAACAGATAAGCAAAGGTGCTCCTGTAGAAAGGGGGGGTTATCTGAAACGGAATCTGGGCTCTTCCCAACTCTGCTTTCGATCCTGGAGAGATGGCGACTAGCTCCAGCCTGTACCTGCCAGCATCGAGAATCATCAGGTTTATTTCATTAATCCCTTCCCTCAAAGGTATCCACTCATTAGAGAGGCCTCTCACCCTATAAAGATATTGGTATCGGTTATGGGCGACAATATGATCGGAAGCAAATTCAAATTTCAGGATCGATTGTTTGTAATTGAATTTCAATTTTTCGGTATAGGGGAGTAATACCTTCAACAGCCTTGTGTCGTCTTTTGTGAGCACTTCCCGGTTGTTTACCCATAAACCCGAAAAATAGAGATGGATTGGGCGCAGGTCTTCCAGTACACTCTTTTCGTAAAATGAGACCATTCCGTTCATTCCTGCCACATAAATTTCTCCATCGGGTTGTATGGTTATTCCTCCATTGAAGAGTGAGTTGAGTGAAATACCGTCATATGAAGCAAAATTAATCACCTCTTTCTTTTCGGGATCAAGATAAGACAAGCCTTGTGTTGTTGTCAGATATATAAAACCGAGAGGAGATTCTTCGATGTTGCTCACATAGTTGTTTTTCAGTTGGCTGTTCTCTGATGTAAAATCGACAAATTTCTCTTCCTTATCATCATACAGGTTTATTCCGCCACCCCCTGTACCTATCCAGAGTCTCCCTTTTGAGTCCAGAAAGAGTTTTGTTGCATTGTTGCTACTCAATGATTTTTCATCGTTGGGGTCATGAAAAAAGGAGCGCGTCTCTCCGGTATTGATGTTGTATCTGTATACTCCACGGCTGGCAACCCATAAATTATTGTCATTATCAATGGCGATATCAACAAAATATGTAACATACTGGTGAAGTTTCTCAGAAAATACAGTAAAAGTTTTCTTTTTTTTGTCAAACAAATACAACCCATTATAGGTCGCTATCAGATAGTTGTCCTGATAGGGCAGAATTCTTCTCACAATATTGGATTGATCCAGTTCGGGCCTGATATGGCTATATCTTTTTAAAAGTCGGCTTTTTAAATCCAATACGGTCAATCCTCCCAGATGCAATCCCAGGTATAGTTGCTCATCTTCTTTGTCGTAATATGCCGATTTAATGTTCTCGTTTTTGAGAGAGGCTATTTCGGTATAGCTTTTGTCAACAGTGTTATAAAGCAGAAGTCCGTCACCCTCCGTACAGAGAAATAAAGTGTGGGCTTTGTAGGGAATTATGGCACTGATAATCGGAAAAGGCTTGGTGGCATAGACCCCTTTTCTCAAATTATGCGGTGTGTAGATATTTGATTTAGGGTTAAAATAGTTGACGCCGCCAAAATAAGTTCCTACCCATATATTACCGTAATTATCTTTATATAAAGACCAGACAGATTCGTTAGAGAGACTTCGGTCATCATATGCTTCGGAATCGTGATGATAAAACAGCGACTGTTTTCTGTCGAATTTGTTTAGTCCCTGTTTGGTCCCAATCCACAGATCTCCGTTATCGTCCTCGCAGACCGACCTTACAAAATCAGATGATAAGCCGTGTGAGGGATTTTTTATATTTTGCCGGAAGTTCTCTATATCGGCATTGGACCCAACTCTGAAAAGCCCCTCTTCCCATGTGCTTACCCAGATATTTTTCTCTGAATCTTCATAAAGGGATGATATGCGGCTACAACTATCTAATATTTTGGTTGTCACCTTGTTCCGGTCAATTTCATACAGTCCCGACGCAACGGTGCCAATAAAAAGGCGACCATCAGAGAGAGGAAGGATTGTAGTTATCTGAACTTCCTTCTCCACTTGAGCGAAGAGGTCTGCCTCTTCATCGCCGTTAAACCGGTAGATTTTATTTTCCTGCGCATACCACAAACGGTTATTTGCGTATTTCATGGCATTAGTCTGCATTTTTACAAGCTGTGTGATATATCCCGTTTTAAGATCGTATCGGTCGATCCCGTTTTGAGTGTGGATAAATACCGACCCTTGAGAATCACCGTCGATCTCTTTGATCAAATTTCCTGAAAGCAGATTTCCGGGGGATTTGCCCGGTTGAATTACCTTCATTCTTGTGCCGTTAAATATATTTAATCCTTCACGTGTACCAAACCACATATTCCCCAGTTCATCCTGATAGATAGTCATTACGGATAGCTGGGAAAGCCCTTGCTCGATACCGATTTTTGAGAAATTGATATCTTCTGTGCTATAAGTTGAAAAAGCACATGCTAATAGGGTGAAAAATAACAGAACACGGTTTTTTTGTTGTAAATATTTATTGATTCCAATAAAAAGATGAGAATTAAAAATTAGTCGAATACTGTTTACCGGAATCATTCTATTTTTTGTCATCATTGAGGTGAAATTTTCGAAAAGGTTACTTAATAAATTTTCCCGGAACTTGCTCGGCTTATTAAACCCTATTCCCCATTGTTAAAAAATGAGATTAATAGAGCAAAAATTATGCACAAGAATTTATTATAAGATTGAAGGATACCTTACAAACACTTAATTTATATTAGAAGAATATTCTTCAAACTTTCGGAATTCTCAT
>ENA-UOOH01002508-UOOH01002508.1-fermentation-metagenome-genome-assembly--contig:-NODE-2508-length-15673-cov-3.971955_pt1 | contig 15673 bp, 11 predicted proteins | sample MGYA00245778_ERZ724025 | MGnify/ENA primary metagenome ERZ724025 (study PRJEB28704, sample SAMN03018313) | fermentation metagenome | biome: anthropogenic terrestrial biome; feature: soil; material... | reverse complement strand
TAACAAAAAGAAGGCTTGTTCTAGTGGCTAAAACATGCCTTCTTTGACAGTCTGACCTCTCATACTTTCGTATGAGAGGTCCTTATACAGTGGTTAAAGGTCTTCACCGGTGAGCAAATTGCTAATCAGTTCAGCCCTACTGTGAACATCGTATTTCGAGTAGATATTTCTGGCATGGGTTTTCACGGTGTTTTCTGTAATGCACAAAGTGGCGGCAATTTCACGGTTGGACTTACCTGTGAGGATCTCCTTTAGGACTTCCTCTTCTCGCACCGTAAGCGGATCGAGGGCTGCGGTTTGGCATAAAATGGCCCTTTGCTGCGTTTCACCCATTGTGTCATAGGCCACAAGATAGGCATGACTCTTAAGGAGAAGAACAAGATGACGATTGAGAAGGGGTAAGATGACTAAGGTGATACATACAACCGTTAGGGCCATCACGGTAATCTCGGCACTGGCCCGTTGGGTTGACGTTGCCACCATACCTATGATGCCGCCGCTGAGCACCCCAAGAACGTTGGCCGAAAGCCCTACTCCAAAGATGTGACTTGGGTTATCGGTATAATCCAACATTTCACTTAGGATACTCCACCAAAACAAATCAAAAACACCGCAGGCGGCCAGCATCAGGGTGTCCACCACGAGATAATCCAAGACACTTCGGCCAAGAAGCATAAAGCTAATGAATGCCCCTACGATCATAGCCATTCCAGCGTACAACATTTTCGAATGTTTGAGCCTCGCAGGTAGATTCCTCATTACAAAAAGGGCAGCAATATAGGGTATAGACCAATACCAACTGGTAAGAGTCGTCAAATGTTCGAAGGCGGGGTTAATCACCTCGTACATCAAGCCAGAGTTAATGGTCAAAACGGCAATAAATGAGGAAAGGAGTAAGAGTGTTTGGAACAGACCCAAATCACCAGTTGCCCCTGTCAGTTTATCTTCAGTATTAACTGGCAATCCCCAAGTAAACATTATCCCTAAGGAAAGACCGAGCATGACCAGTATTAAGCCAAGAAAAGATGACACATTTACAGCAAGTACATTGATGACAACCATGGCAATGTTGGACAAAATAAGCACATCGGCACAGGTTTTAAGTCGCTCACTTTTTGGCGTAAAGACCTTCAGAAAGTATCCCCAGGCAGCCAAAGAACAGCCACTTCCGTAGCCTCCAATGATGAGTCCCATGTTCCACAAGGGGGAAGGAGCAAAAAAGAAGGGTACCGTTACAAACAAAGAGACAGCCATACCAGTGAGCATCACAAGCCGGGCCACCTTGGCTGTCTTGGTGAAGAGGTGGCAGGTGAACAAACCGAGAAAATGGGCCACAATGGCCACCACGATGTAACTAGACGCCTCTATGTGATACACGTCAAGGAGACTATAGAGTACCTGCCCTTCAAAAAGGAATGAAAGGATATAGGCCGCGAGAAAGGAAAAAGCCAAAATAGATTGAAGACGTCCGTTCCAAGCTTTGAACTGATTCATAAAAGACCGCCCATCGTCGGAAGAGTTTTGTCCGCTACTACAATAATCTTAACATAAGTAGAGAAAAACAGCAATCTTGAGGGAATCAGAGAATTCCAGTCTTAGGACACCGTTCTTGAATTTCCCAGCGAAGTGCTGTCATACTAAGACAAGTCATCATTTCACTCTAGAAAGGGAAAACTAAATGCCAAATCGGCTTTCCTTTCCTTGACTGCAATCGCTTCGATTCCATTCATCGTAACTCTAGGAAATTCCATGCTGATCCCTGTATTGCCCATCATGGAGCGCGAATGGCGGCAAAACCTTTTTTCTTCATTCTGGCTGGACGGTTCATCCAAGGCATTGGCGCAGCCGGTGCATTTCCCATTGTGTTCGCCTTAGTGGGAGACATGTTTTCCGATCAAGATTCGTCCAGAGGGGACTGTCCCGTCGCCCGTCGCGCCAAGCCCTCATTGAATGGCCATCGTAAACACAGTTCCATCCGCGGCGCAGAAGGTCTTGTTGTGGTAAACATTCGTTGTGATCTTCTGGCTAGCTCCGATTTGGATCCTAACCCCCGGATGAAAAGTCTGTGCGCTTATGGAACCATCCTCAGGTACGACCAAATGGGTGATCCCCATACCTCTTGACCCTACAGATCCTGCGTAAATGGAAGATTTTGCGGTACATGACCCCGGGCAGCATTCCCCAGCAATGTGTATCTTGTTTTCAGACACCAGATCACAGTCGTAGACAAGTGACCCAGTGACTGAAATATCTCCAGTTGCTTCTAACTTGGCATTCTGGCAGTAATTGACTGTAATATTCGCGGGATTGTCGAAGTATTCCTCAAGTCGCACCACTAGCCCCTGTAGCTGAGAGCAGTCTTTTTCCAGTTGCTCCAAAGATTGTATCTCAAGGGGACCTGAGCCCATAAAATGCTTAGAAACCGACTGAAAGTCTGCTACAATGGCATTGAAGTTGTCAAATTGCTCCTCCCAGTTCCCAGTTGTTAGGAGTCTCATCACCTTCTCAAATACTTTTGGAACAGGGGCGAAATGCATTTCCAAGACGAGCTTGATTAAGTGACCATCACTATTGTGATGAAGGTCTCTTGAGGCTAATTTCGGATGGGTTCTTAGCTGTCGGCAAGCCGATATCAACTTGTGAATGTCTGGAATAACCTGCCGTAAGAGGGCGAGACTCTTGGCCAATCCAGGATGCTGCGCCCCAGCGGAAACATGGCCGCCGATCAGCTTACGATTGATTGTGACATGCGACCCGCTAATGATGTCAGCATGGTAGACACTCCCCCTTACGTCCACCATACCACCAGCCTCAATTTTCATGGACTCACAAACGTTTCCCAGGACGATCACATCACCCTTGAACCTGATATTTCCTACAGACATGTCCACATCTTGTTGGATCGTCATTCTAGGTTCTACCGAAAGTGTGTTTTTCTTGAGGAATGGACGCCCTGGTCTTTCTGCCACGGCAATACGACCTTCGTTAATCAGTCTTACACCTCGTCCAGCGCGAAATGTCGAACTCCTTGGTGCCGGAGGTTCCACGATCTCTCCGTAGACGTTCTTCCCCGGAATTCCTAGTTGGGGTGGATGCCAATAGGCAAGAACATCTCCCACATCAACTGAAGGGATAACTCTGCGGTTTCGGTGATCGATCCGGTCACGATCCAAATCGGTAAAGATTTGTGGGCATGACTCACACACCATCTCTATTCTCCCGTCAATTGGAGGTTTAGCAGGCACGCCCTGAAGAATTACCACATCAGCATTCTTCAATTCCTGACAGGCTTTGACGATTTCGTGGTGTCGAATATCGCCTCTAACCTTGTACTGTTCTAGTTCACCAAGTACTATTTCCACATCAATGGCTTGAGGGGGAATATCTCGAAGAAGCTTGGTTTTCAGTCTCAGTTTATGAACAAATTGACTATCGCAAATCTGGTACTCCATGCCCCATGTAAAGCTAGTCTGTAGTGAAACTTCCATTTTATCGGGAGAAACCACAATGGCATATTCACTCTTTGGTTGTTTCATATCAACGGATATTGATACGTCCGATACACGTTCCACGACGGTTGGTCGCGTCACTCTTTGTTTCTTATAGAAGATGGATACACCATCACTGGGAAGTATGACCGGCCAAGCACCTTTTCCTTGCGGTTCTTGCATTTGAAGTCGGCCTTCAACGATCCCGAGCATACCAGGCTTATCTACTACAAGAAGATTTCTAGAATCGTCCAACAAAAGCACCTCCACATAACAAAATGCTTTTCAGCTACAGCCAAAAAGCACTCCCAAGCCGCAGCTGGCAGGCATACACTTTCGCGCTTAGCCCCTGTAGCTTTGCGTCCCGCGGTTTCCCGCGGTTTGCCTAATATTGTGTGAGGGACAGTCCCAATCAATTTAGCGAATCCCGCCCTACAACTCTTTACAATTAGTATACCACATACAAATATGCCCCTCAACCTATACACAAACCAACCTCCTCCTGTCTTATGGAAGTCAAGACGTGTGGAATGCGTGACATCTCTTCCCGAGCACATAACACAACTATATTTATACTCTGTTATATATTACTTAAGTTTACGCTATTTTACTGACTTACCAGGGGATTTGTGGCAGAATAGAATTGTTAACATTTACACCAAAATTATAAAGCACGAAATCAGTCCGTGAAAAGGATGGATCAAATCATGCCAAAGGATGGCAGTTATGACAACACAAGGAGAGGTGTGTCTATGAGACGAGGCATTGCATTTAAGATCAGCATATACGTTGGCGTTCTAGTTTTGGTTATTTGTGGCGGATTAGGGTTCTTTGCCTATAATCGAAGCTCATCTGCAGTTACAGCACAAGTTGAACAAGCATTAATCATGCAGGCTCAGGAGGCAGCAGAGTCTGTAGAAAGCCGATTCGCAATGCAATTGACCGCACTTGAGACGATTGCAGCTAGACCAGAAATTGGGACTATGATCTGGGCACTTCAAAGGCATGTTCTCGAATCTGAGGTCGAAAGACTAGGATACCTTGCCCTAGGAGTAGTTAATGCCGACGGAGCAGCCCAATATACTGATTGGTCCACCGCTGATTTGGGTGACCGCGACTATGTTATTAAGGCCCGTCAGGGACAATCGGTGATTTCCGAACCTCTGATCAGCCGAGTCGATGGGAGCCTGGTTCTAATGTATGCAGTTCCCATAAAGGACAATGGAGAAATTGTAGGTGTCCTTATTGCTCGAACAGACGGGACAATGCTCAGTGATATTACCGACAGGCTCGGTTTCGGAGCTAATGGTTGGGCCAACATTTTGGGAATCGACGGCACAGTCTACGCCCATCCCAATCGTGACTACGTGACGGAACAACGGAACATACTGAGAGAAACTGGAGATCTTGCAGAACTCGGGAAGGCCCTACAGGAAGTGGGAGTCGGAAATACCGGAATTGCCAATTTTAAGCTGGACGGAGCTTCCACAATTGTCGGTTTTGCGCCCATAGCATCTACCGGTTGGGTGATTGGCATAGGGGCTCTAGAGAGCGATGTTCTACAGGATTTGTATGCGCTTCGGCTGTTCATTGTCATCAGTGCCCTGGCATTCTTGGCCATAGGGATAATTGTGGCCACAGTGCTTGCCAGGCAGATAGCAAATCCCCTACAGAAGGTTAAGGACGTAATCGAAGCTGCTGCCGACGGAGATCTAACAAAAACAGCAGACGTAAGATCCAAGGATGAAATTGGAGCGGTAGCCCAGGCCGTCAACAAGACGATGAAAAGCATGAGAGAAGCTCTAGGTCTGACCTCAGAGGCCACTTTGAATCTAGCACACACCAGCGAAACCCTGGCAGCAGCCTCACAACAAGCGAGCGCGTCAGTGGAAGAGGTGGCCAGCACCACCAACCAATTTTCTAGCACTCTCGATGCAATGAACACCAATGCCCAAGGCATGAACACCACGGTTCAGAGAGTATCCGACCAGGCCGTTGGTGGTAACAAAGCAATTGAGAATATAGTCCATCAGGTGCGTAATCTACGTGATAATACACAAAAGCTAGCTGGAGATGTATCGAACCTGGGGTCCCTATCTGACGAGATTGGGAAAATCGTGGACACGATTAGTGCCATCGCCGATCAAACCAACCTCTTGGCTCTTAACGCCGCCATCGAAGCCGCCCGCGCCGGCGAGCATGGCCGAGGTTTTGCCGTGGTGGCAGATGAGGTTCGCAAACTAGCGGAGCAATCGTCGCAGGCCACGACGGATATTGGGTCTCTCATCGGACAGATTCAGGAAGGCATAACATCTGCCGTTAGTGGTATGGGCGAAGGCTCGAGTCAAGCCGACTTGGCTTTAGACAACGTACGTGAGAGCAGTGATATTCTCAATAGTATTCTTGGAGCGGTAGAAGAGATTGAACGGAATGTAGAGGAGTTTTCCTCCGGATTAGAGCAGGTCAATGCTGGGGGCCATGAAATTGCCAGTGCGACGGAGGAGCAAGCTGCTTCTATGCAGCAGGTAGCAACTTCGGCCCAAGATCTCATGGACATGAGCGCAAAATTGAGAGAGCTCATCCAACATTTCAAGATCAACAACTGATTGTCTTTCAACTGACCCACTTGACTTCCCCTTGGTTGCCTTCAAGCATCCAAGGGGATTTTGCGTTGATCAAAGGGGGGAGCATATTTCTTTTTGAGCTCAACTCGAAGCGTAAAGTTTGTAAAAATTCTCCTACGATTAGGGAGGATTTCTTAACCCTTTGCTGAATATGAGAAACATCAAGCTTAAAGTCGTGAATATGAAAAACGCCAAGGGGCAAAACGTCCAAACACTCTCATTACAGGACGACCTTAAAGAAAGGTTGAGTTTATATGGCACTACGATTTGGCATCGACCATTTCTGCGCGAATCTCGACAAATTCGCCGCGAACCAAACCCTAGGTCTGATCACCAATCCCAGTGGCGTTGATTCCAAGCTTCTATCGACCATTGATAGCTTGCATGAAACAGGTCAGCTCGTCGCGCTTTATGGTCCAGAACATGGAGTTCGTGGTCATTTTCAAGCGGGCGAACAGGTTAGAGTCTATAGCGATCCCAAGACGAATTTGCCTGTTTACAGCTTGTATGGAGATACCAGAAAACCAACCGAGGAAATGCTGGCCGGAGTGGATATCCTGCTTTTCGACTTACAGGATGTGGGGTGCCGTTTTTATACATATCTGTATACCCTTCTCTACGCTCTCCAAGCAGCCGCCGAATTTGATCTACCCATGATTGTTTTGGATCGCCCCAATCCTCTTGGTGGCGAAGTCATGGAGGGCAATATCTTGGAGCCTGAGTTTACGTCCTTCGTCGGTTATCCCATTCCCATTCGGTATGGGTTAACCATCGGCGAGTTGGCTTCATACTTCAACACCATCTTCAAGATCAAGGCCCCACTGACGGTTGTTCCCCTCACCGGGTGGCATAGACACACGTATGAAATCGAGCACGACATCGTCTGGGTGCCACCCTCACCTAATATGCCAAAAGTGGAGACAGCGTTTGTTTATCCAGGAACTTGTTTTGTGGAAGGGACTAACCTCTCCGAGGGTCGCGGGACAACACTACCTTTTGAGGTTGTGGGAGCTCCCTTCATAGATGGGGACAGCTTAGCAAGAGCTCTCAATCGTTTAAACCTTCCAGGGGTTCACTTTCGGCCTACTACCTTCACGCCAACCTTCTCCAAATACGAAGGCAAGCACTGCCAAGGCGTCCAGCTACATGTCCTAGATCGGGTTACGTTCCGATCTGTAAAGACCGGGCTGCTCTTGATCAAGACCGTGGCGGAGCTGTATGAACAGTTTGAGTTTCTTAAACCACCTACTGAAGAAAGACAATACTTTTTTGATTTGCTGGTGGGAACCGATCAAATTCGCAAGTTAATCGAAGCTCGCCAACCCCTTGACAAAGTGTTTTTTCAGTGGGAAATGCAGCGAACCGAGTTTCGTACCCAAAGTAAACCTTTTAGACTCTATTGACTTGCTCCGTTAAGGAGTGAAATCCGATGTAGTATTGGTAAAATGTCAGCAATAGGAGGTGACAGACACTCTAATTCTGGTCGGACAGAACGAAATTCCAAGGAGGTATATTTGTGAGGAAACTGTTGTTAGCTGTGTTGTTGATCTTTGCAATGACTCTTTCAGTTGTGGCAAGTCCTGCAGCGATAAGTCCAGCACTGTTCGAAGAAATTGGTACACATGGTGGCGAGCTGGTTCTAGGTTTAGCTTCCACTCCCCGCTCCTTTAACTTCTACGGCATTATTGACAATGCCGCCTATACAATTCTCTACAACATCATCGAGCCATTGGTTGAAGAAAACCCAGCCACCGGCGAAATTATCCCTGGCTTAGCGGAAAGCTGGGAGGTAGACGAGTCAGGCACAGAAGTTACGTTCCATTTAAGAGATGTTGCGTGGTCTGACGGTACACCTTTTACTGCAGATGACGTAGTTTTCACCATGGAACATGTAGTTATGAATACTCATGCTGAAGGAAACTCCGCTGATCGCTTCACCTTGGGCGGACAGCCTGTCCTATGGCAAAAAATTGACGCCCATACCGTAAAGGCCATTTTGCCTTCCCCATATGGCGCTTTTACACGGGTTCTGACACATGCCCTCATGGTACCAAAACACAAATATGAACCATTTATCGCAGCCCTCAATGAAGGCGTGGAACCTGGTACGATTAACCAGGCTTGGACAACAGACACCCCCCTATCGGACATTGTTGGCACTGGCCCCTTTGTTCTGAGCGAATATGTAGTGGACCAGAAGGTGACGCTGAAGCGTAATCCAAACTACTGGAAAGTGGATCCAGAGGGCAACCGGCTTCCCTATCTTGATCAGCTAGTTTACTTAGTTGTTCAAGATGACCAAGTAATGTTGGCGCAATTCCGCAGCGGCGAAATCCACCGGATTACCATCACGGGTCAAAACTTCCCAGGACTGAAGAGGGAAGAACTTGATGGATCAAGCTTCCGTGTCTTAACCGGTTCGCCGGTTAGCCCAACTCCTAGCCCTCCACATTTGGCCTTTAACTGGGATATCGAAGACGAAGAGTTGCGAGAGATTTTCCGTAATGACAAGTTCCGGCAAGCTATGGAACATACAGTTGACCGTCACCGCATCATTGAAGATGTGTATAATACACTGGCGATCATTCCTGGTGTTCCTGTGTTGCCCGCTAACACCGCTTTTTACAATCCAGCCATCGAAGATATTATGCGCGAATATGACCTTGAGAAAGCAAAACGGCTGTTAGACGAAGTGGGAATCAAAGATCGTGGTGACGGAGTTCGAGTATTGCCCAGCGGTCGTCCATTTGAGCTAACACTGACCACAGCCGTAAATGTGCAACCCCATAATGACATAGCAGTCATTTTGGAAAACGAGTGGGAAGAGCTCGGTATTACTACCCATCTACAGCTCATTAGTTCGACATTAGTCGGTCAACGGCGGACTGCCGGTGAGTATGAGGCTATTATTGAAGCCTTCGGTAACCAACCCGATCCGCAGCTTCGCAAGGCCATTTGGCAGCCCGGACGCGCCCTCTATTATTGGCACCGGAGCACCATGGATGAGAATCAAGAACCAATTTTGGCGAATATGGAAGACTGGGAATTGCGTGTCTTCGATTTATTCGAACTTGGGGAAGTAGAGATGGATCCAGTACAAAGGAAAGCGTACTACGATGAATGGCAGGAGATTTATGCCGAAAGAGTACCCGTCATCTACATTGCCAAAGGCATGGAACTTCAAGCAGTGAGCAATGCCATTGGTAACATCTTCTTGCAAGAGAATGGGCAGATTGTTGGTACAAACTACACTGCTTTCGTTAAGTAAGCGCGAGTAATCCGCTGAAAGGTGTCTGGGGGGCCCTTGGCCCCTTGGCACCTTAGATTGTACTTGGAGGAGATTACTATGTTTCGATACATTGTTCGCCGCCTTGTAACCATGGTTCCCATGATGGTCGTAATCTCTATTCTGTGTTTTACTGTAATCAAACTGCAGCCAGGCGACTTTACCACACAGTTCCTCACTGATCCCCGGATCACCCCAGAACAAGTGGCACAAATTCGCGAGAGGCTCGGTCTTGACCAACCCCCAGCGATACAATACTTGACCTGGGTAAAGGGAATTCTAACCCGTGGAGATTTTGGATATTCCTTTGCCTATAAACGCCCCGTCCAAGAGTTGATTTGGGAAAGGATGGGTTGGACCGTGGCCGTAGCAGGTGCAACCATTATTTTTTCTTGGGCCGTAGCCATCCCCATTGGTATTTACTCTGCAACACATAAATATTCGTTCGTGGACTACCTTCTAACATTTATAGGCTTTATTGGTGTAAGCATCCCCAGCTTCTTTTTGGCCTTAGTCTTGATGTACCTGTCGCTAAGCTTAGGCGGAACAGCTGTGGGAGGTCTATTCTCCCAACAGTACATCGGTGCGCCCTGGTCCTGGGGGAGACTCTTGGATCTTCTTAGGCATTTGTGGATTCCTATCATTGCAATTGGCTTGAGTGGAACAGCAGGGCTAATTCGCCTCATGCGAGGAAGTTTATTGGATGTACTAGGAACACAGTATATCACCACAGCCAAAGGAAAAGGGTTAAGCCAACGGGTTGTCATTTACAAACACGCCGTGCGCAATGCTATTAACCCCCTTATTTCCGTCTTTGGTATGCAGCTCCCTGAACTTATTAGTGGTACCATTATTGCCTCCATTGTGCTCAATCTACCTACCATGGGACCGTTTTTCTACGACGCCCTCATAAATAGTGATCAGTATCTAGTGATGACATTCTTAATGCTATCTGCCTTTTTGATGTTGATCGGAAATCTCCTAGCAGACATTCTCCTGGCCTTGACGGATCCGCGGATCCGTTACGAATAGGGAGTAGAAGGGGTGGTTCAATGGCAACGGAAATGAAATCTTTATCCCAAACACAGCTTATCATGAGGCGTTTTAAGGCCCATCGCCTAGGTGTCATCGGTGCTGTAGTTCTTGGCTTCATGTATTTATTGGTCATCTTTGCCCCTTTTGTGTCACCTAGTGATTACTTGGAGCAAAGGCGTAACTTTGTAAACCACCCCCCTACTCCCCTGCGCTTTGTAGACCATGAAGGGAACTTTAGTTCACGTCCCTTTGTATATGGCACATCCCGCACTCGGGACCCCATAACATTAGAAGTATTTTGGGTAGAGAACACCGATCTCAAATACCCCCTGTATTTTCTCGTACGAGGCAGCACCTACTCCTTCCTCGGTATGGAGTCTAATTTGCATCTCTTTGGCTTAGATCAAAATTCGGGAGGACAGTTCTTTTTGTTTGGAACCGACCGTTTTGGACGGGATCTCTTTGCACGAATTCTCTTCGGAGGACGTGTGACACTAAGTGTTGGGGTTTTCGGAATTGTACTCAGTTTCGCGATTGGGGTTACCATGGGCGGAATTTCAGGTTACTATGGTGGTGTCATTGACAACCTCATTCAACGCCTCATTGAGCTTTTGCGATCTTTCCCGAGAATACCTTTGTGGTTAGCCTTATCCATGATTCTTCCGGCGAGTTGGTCGTCGGTGCAGGTGTATTTTGGGGTCGTCACCATCTTAGCTTTTTTGGACTGGACAGGGATCGCTCGGGTAGTACGGGGCCAATTTTTGAACCTCCGCTCCAAAGAATTTGTGGAAGCCGCCAAGGCTTTGGGCGTTAGCGATGGCGCAATCATAGGGCGCCACATTCTTCCCAACATTATGAGTTACCTTATTGTAACAGCTACCCTTAATTTTCCCGGAATGATTATTGGGGAAAGCTCCATTAGTTTTCTTGGATTGGGGATCAAAGAACCCATGACAAGCTGGGGACTTTTATTAAAGGATGCCCAGAGCATGGATGTACTTTTGAGACAGACCTGGCTCATCATTCCCGGCATTTTCATCTTCATCTCGGTCCTCGCCTTCAACTTCATGGGCGATGCGTTGCGAGATGCGTTTGATCCTTATGCATGATAAGATAGAAACGAAATGTGTCGGGAGGAAAAATCTATGTTCAATCCCATTATGAAGGAAGACCAAGAAACCCTGGCCAAAATGCGGACACTTCGCCACACTCTTCGGCCTTCGGAAAGAGATGTTGCAGAATTCATCCTCGCTGACCCGCGTCGGGTGACGACCATGACGATTACGAAGCTTTCGAAAGTGTGTAATTGTAGTGAAACTACAATTACCAGGATGTCCAAGGCCCTGGGTTATCAGGGATTCGGCGCATTGAAAATGGCTATTGCCACTGAACTTCCCCAGAGGGAGGCCAATCTTTTTGAATCGATTGAGCCAGATGACAGCCTGTATTGCGTGGCGGGACGCTTTTTCTATAATTGTATCCAGTCCTTTAATGATACTCTGAATTTCCTGGAAGCAAGGTATTTAGAAGAAGCTGTAAATATCCTAAACACTAGTTCACGTGTTGGTTGCTTTGGTTTCGGCGCCTCGGGACTTGTGGCCAATGATGCGCAGCAAAAGCTCTTGAGAGTAAGCATCAAAGCTTGGTCCTTCGTGGATCCCCACGAACAGATCTCTTTTGCTAATGGCTTATCCTCGAAAGATACTGTACTATGCATCTCGCACTCCGGAGAGACCAAAGACATTTTGGAATCCATGAATGTTGCCAAATCCAACGGCGCCAAGATCATCAGTATTGTAGGAAATCCACGTTCGAAATTGGCTGAGTGCTCCGATGTGTTTCTATTAGCCTCATCAAACGAGCTTCCCTTTAGGAGTGGCTCCATGGTTACGAGATTATGTCAGTTAGCCATGGTGGACCTGCTCACATTGGGCATCGCCACGAACCATAAGGAAGATATTCTGGAGCAATTTGGCCGCAATCAACAAGCTGTCTACGAGAGATCGATGGATACTCTACGTGAAAGGTGAGGTCTTTTTCGGTGAAAGTTCAGGACTTTGTACATCAAATCAAAGGAAGACTCATTGTTTCTTGCCAGGCTTTGCCAGAAACACCCCTGGATAATCCAGAGATTCTCGCGGCCATGGCCAAGTCTGTGGAACTTGGTGGTGCATCGGGGTTACGGGCTCAAGGGGCCCGCAATATATCTGCCATACGTGAGGTTTCAAAATTACCCATTATAGGGCTCTACAAGACTTTGAACAGGGATGAGACTTTCATCACTCCGCACTTTGAGAACGCCAAAGAAATAGCTGCTGCTGGAGCAGACATCATTGCATTGCAGGCCACAAATCCAAGGCTCGGTGATTGTGACGACCTTCCGACACTAACCTCGAAAATTCATACACAGTTGGGTCTAGGAGTCATTGCAGATATTTCTACGTTGGTGGAAGCGGAAGAAGCGGTTCAAGCTGGAGCGGATCTGGTGGCCACAACCTTATCGGGCTACACCCCCCATACTTTGCATAGAGAAAGGCCGGATCTTGATTTGGTTTACCAAATCGCGGGGCGCGGGATTCCTGTTATTGCCGAAGGACGATACCACAGTCCTGAACAGGTTATTCAAGCCCTGGATAACGGTGCGCTAGCTGTTGTTGTTGGAACGATGATCACCATGCCGGATCGCATCACTAGGTATTTTATAAAGAGTATGGATAGAGCTACAAGGGACTAGAACAGAAGGAGAGATCTTGGTGAAGCAGACGAATCTCCATGGCTTGGTTACAGAAACACGCAATCAAGACACCATGAACATCGATGAGCTATCCACCCAGGAGATCATTGATGTAATCTGTACAGAGGATCAAAAAGCGGTGAAAGCGGTACAGAATGAGTCACAGAAGATGAGCCGAGCTGTAGAGTTAATAGTGGCTTCCCTGAGAAACGGAGGGAGAGTATTTTACATAGGCTCAGGAACGAGCGGACGCCTAGGTGTCCTCGATGCCGCCGAACTACTTCCTACGTTTGGGGTGGGTGAAGATGTCTTCAAAGCCATTATTGCCGGCGGCGAGACAGCTATGTTCCATCCCGCTGAAAAGGCGGAAGATGATTACCCAGCTGGTATCACCGATCTATTGGCAGAAAACCCAACCGCAAATGATATCGTGATTGGGATTAGTGCCAGCGGACGCACCCCTTATGTGATTGGAGCATTAGAAAAGGCCAGAGAATTGGGAATGGGGACCATTGGACTAACTTGTAATCGCGAAACCCCCATGAATGCCATAGCTGATCTTGTAATTGCCCCTGTAGTCGGGCCAGAGGTTATAGCTGGTTCCACAAGGATGAAAGCGGGAACGGCGCAAAAACTAGTCTTGAATATACTCAGCACCGTTAGCATGATTCGCGTGGGAAAAGTCTATCAGAACTTGATGGTGGATATGCAGCCAACAAACGAAAAGCTACAAAGACGTTCTGAACGGATTATCATGGATGCAACGGGAGTGGACATAAAAACTGCCCAAAGAGCATTAGAAGAATCCCACGGGAACATCAAGGCATCCATTGTCATGCTGAAGGCCAACTGTGATTTTCAGAAAGCCATGCAGCTTTTAGTTGATGGTGATGGTTTTGTGAGGAAGGCCATCAGGCTTGCCGAATATGTAGACTAGGAAAAGGAAGGGGTCTAAATCATGGGCAAATCTATCTCTATCGAGGCGAAAATCGGTCAATTACTGATGTTTGGGTTCGACGGTACCCAAGTCACCCCCTTTCTCAGGAGATTTATTACTGAGTATAATTTGGGTGGCGTGATCCATTTCTCCCGCAATATAAGTGGGCTGCAGCAACTAAAGAATCTCAATTGTGAGTTGCAGGAACTGACAGAAGAATCCCCAAGTGGGACGCCTTTATTTATTGCCGCCGATCAAGAAGGGGGCACTATCGCTCGTGTGACGAAGGGGGTGGCAGTAGCTCCTAGTGCCATGGCTTTAGGTGCAACGAAAAGCGAAATCCTCACGGAAGATGTATGCACTGTATCTGCCGTAGAACTACGGGCGACAGGAATCAACATGAACCTTGCACCCGTTCTGGATGTCAATAATAATCCTGACAATCCTGTAATTGGTGTCCGCTCTTTCGGGGAAGATCCGAGGGATGTTGCCCATTTAGGTGCAGCGGCTATCCGTGGTTATCAAAGATATGTGGCTGCTGTGGCGAAGCACTTCCCTGGGCATGGGGACACCTCTCTAGATTCCCACCACGAGCTCCCTGTCATTTCCCATGATCGCAAGCGTTTGGACCTTGTGGAACTCGTTCCCTTCAGGAAAGCAATAGACACCAGAGTAACTGGCATTATGACATCACATGTAGTCTTTCCGGCCATTGAACCAATGGAGGGGTTGCCCGCTACCTTGTCCCATGAGGTGCTCACCAAACTCCTTCGCCACGAATTGGGTTTTGAAGGATTAATCATGACAGACTGCATGGAAATGAGAGCCATAACAGACACCTTTGGGACAGTCGATGCAGCCGTGATGACCATTCTGGCTGGAGCCGATATAGTGATTATTAGTCACACTGAAAAATTACAAAAGCAAGCCTTTGACGCCCTCGTTGCAGCCGTCAAATCCGGAAGGATTTCCGAAGACCGCATAGATGAATCGGTGGCAAGGGTAATAAAAGCCAAGGAGCGCTGTCATCTTATGGGTGCCTCGCCTGAACCGCCGGCTCTAAGTGTTGTAGGATCTAAAGAACATGTGGAGGTTATGAGGGAAGCAATTCGCAGAAGTATTACCGTAGTTAAAGATCGTCCTGCAGAGAGTAATCTTCCTCTAGGGAACGAAAGAGTTTTAGTCATTGAATTCCAAACAAGTGCATCCAATAGAGCGGAGGATGTCCTACTAGGTATGGAAACTCTGGCTAATGCCTTAAGAAGGAATGGTTTAGCCCAGATGGACGGAATGACTGTTGGGATTGGGGTTTCTAAAGAGAAACACCAGGACGTATTAGAAAGAGCCCGGGAATATGACAAGATTGTGGTAGCTACATCCGATGCTCATCGCAATTTAGGGCAGGCCAAATTAGTGCAAGACCTGATTAAGGAACATGACAAGATTATAGCAGTTGGTACCCGGACACCCTATGAACTCAAGGTATTCCCCGAAATCCCCACCTACATTGCTGCTTACGGAAGCCGCCCCTTGGTTTGGGACGAAATCTCCAGACTATTGTTGGGGACT
>ENA-UOOH01002507-UOOH01002507.1-fermentation-metagenome-genome-assembly--contig:-NODE-2507-length-15679-cov-6.438940_pt1 | contig 15679 bp, 8 predicted proteins | sample MGYA00245778_ERZ724025 | MGnify/ENA primary metagenome ERZ724025 (study PRJEB28704, sample SAMN03018313) | fermentation metagenome | biome: anthropogenic terrestrial biome; feature: soil; material... | reverse complement strand
CTTTCCGGGTCCGGATGGGGAGGTCAGGTTGAGAATGCGGCTACCTTTTCGGACGGGCTCTAGCCAGGTCGAAAACGCCTCTGCGCCTCTGCGCCGAATGGATCTGAACTGGGGCTCTACTACTACGGCTACTAGCCAGGTCGAAAACGCCTCTGCGCCTCGGCGCCCTCTGCGCGAGGATCTCCGGATCCGGATGGGTTGGTCTGGCCAACTGCTTTCTGTCCACTGGGCCGAAGGCCCTTGTTGCCGATCGATCGCTGAACGGGTAGGATGCCGCTCGACCGATCGAACGAGTGGAAAACCCCGCAACCTGCCTGAGGACGATTGCATGACATCTTTTCGAGTTGGATCACTCCTCCTTCTGACCTCGCTCATCCTGGTCTGCACCGGCGCGGCGGAGACGCGGCGGACCGACTACGTCAATCCGTTTCTGGGGACCGCGCCCCTGACCGATCCCGTCCAGATCGGCTATACCCCGCCACGCGATTGGCGTGTATGGGCGGGGCTCGTCTTCCCCGGTGCGAGCTTGCCGAACGCGATGGTGCAGCTCAGTCCTATCACGGAGTTCGGCAGTGGTGCGGGCTATGAGTATGAAGACACGGAGATCCTTGCCTTCACCCACACCAACAAAGGCCATTGGAATCTCTGTCATATCCCCGTCATGCCTGTGATCGGTCCCCTGGACCCGCGTGACTTCGCCTCGCCGTTCAGTCACGCGAAGGAGTCGGCGCGCCCAGGCTATTATCAGGTCGATTTGGAGCGGTACGGCATCCATGCGGAGTTGACCGCTACCCTGCGGTGCGGGGTCCATCGGTACACGTTCCCGCAGGCGGCTGACCGTATGTTGGTCGTGAACCTATCCGTGTCGAACGAACGTGTGCGGGACTGGGCGATCGAGGCCGACGGTACCCACGCATTCCAAGGCTTTCAACGGGCCAGCGAGACCGTCTTTTTTTACGCGAAGACGAACCAGCCGATCGCCGAATTGGAGACGGTGGAAAGCGGGCGCAGGGGGTTGCCGGTCGTACGGCTCGAGCCGGCGGAGGGTCCGCTGGAGCTTCAAATCGGCCTCTCCTTTGTCAGTATCGAGAACGCGCGCGCCAATCTCGATCGGGAGATCGGTGGGAAGGACTTCGACACGGTCCGTGCCGAGGCTGATGAGACTTGGGAGCAATTGTTATCGAAGGTGCGCGTGACCGGTGGGAGCGAGCGTGAAAGGATGCTCTTTTACTCCTCGCTCTACCGCTCGTTCCTCTGGCCGGCGCTCCGATCGGATGGCAACGGCGCGTTCACCGATGTCCGCCGCACGGTGGACCAGGCCGATTTTTCTTACTACACCAACCCTTCCCTGTGGGATACGTACCGCAATAAGCTGGTCCTGCTCGGCCTGTTGTCGCCGGAGGTGACCGTCGATGTCATTCGCTCATTGATCGAGAAGGGTGAGAAGACCGGGTTTATCCCGACCTTCTTCCACGGTGATCACGCGGCACCGTTCATCGTGGGATCATACTTGCGCGGGCTTCGCGGTTTCGATGTGGAAAAGGCATACTCGCTCCTGTATCGCAACGCGACGATCGAGGGCGGGCCGCGGCCGTTCATCAATGAATATATGGAGCGGGGATACATTTCCACCCCGCCTGTCGAGCGGCCGCGGGTGGAGACCAAGGCGAAGGCCGGCGTGACCAAGACCTTGGAGTATGCTTACGACGACTACTCGCTTGCGCTGTTGGCCAATGAGCTTGGGAACGACACCGACCATACGCTCCTGATGGGGCGAGCCGGAAACTACAAGAACATGTTCGACCCCTCGACCGGGCTGATGCGCGGCCGGTTGGAGGACGGGAGTTGGGTGGAGCCGTTTGATCCGCAATTTCCTTATTACGAATACATGTACCGCGAGGCGAACGCCTGGCAATCCAGCTTCTTCGCGCCGCATGATACCGCGGGCTTGATCGCGCTGCACGGCGGGGCGGAGGCGTTCGAGCGAAAGCTGGACGAGCTTTTCAGCATCCCATGGAATCCGCAACACATCGCCCGGAACATCTCCAGCTTTATCGGTCAGTATTGCCACGGCAACCAGCCGGACCACGGTTATCCGTACCTCTACTACTGGGTGAACAAGCAGGAAAAGACGCAGGCGCTCCTGGATCGGCTGTTGCGCGATTTTTACGGAATCGGCGAGCACGGGCTCGCGCTCTGCGGCATGGACGACACCGGCGAGATGTCTGCCTGGTATGTCTTCAATGCCATTGGCATATATCCATACTCCCCGGCCGATCCGGAGTACATCGTGACCGTGCCGATCTTTGATAAGGTCGAGCTTGAGTTGAGTGCGGGCGTGGTCTTCACCATCGAGCGTGAGCACTCCGGGCGCCGGATCGAGAAGCTCACCTGGAACGGCACCCCATTGGACCGCCCGATCATCCCCCATGCATGGCTCGCCAGCGGCGGCCGCCTTGTCATCACCACCACGGACAACTGACGGGCCGGAGAGCCTCCCGCAGAGGACGCAGAGGTCGCGATGGCGTTTTCGACATGCGTATGGGGGTGGGATGTTTCCATGCTCTGCCCCCAACTTTTTTTGAGGAAATCTGTAAATATCCCATTTTAGCACACCGACAAGGTTCAGGCGCGAGCAACCGCGAGTCGTCCTACTCTTACTCCTACTCCTACTCGTACTCGTACTCGATTTCCCAACTTCTCGTGATCCAGCTCCAATCCCACCCTCGTGTACGGGAACGTGTACCGCTTCGCTGTGTACGCGTACGTTTCTGGGTCCCACAATGTCGTTGCGGAAAACTGCTCCGATATAGCTGCATTCCCCCCTCCCAACGCCCTTCTGCGTTCTCTGCGTTCTCTGCGGGAGTCCTCTCCAGTCAGCCCCGGAGAGATTTCGTTGTGGCCCAATTGGGTTTGCTTGCCGAATCCCGCTTCCCATCGCTACCGACGCCGATTCCGATATCGACCCCGATTGTTCCATTGCCAGACCTCCCCGCTGGGCCGAAGGAACACCCAATTTGCTCCCTGACCCATCAGAAGGGATACTTGGTCGGCCAGCCGGGTCCATGGGCCGGGAGCCGACTGGCTGGAGCGAATCTGAACGACGATACAACAGCCGGGGGAATCCGCCCCGCTTCCCCCAGACGCAAAGCGAGTTGAGCCGTGCCACGCCGCGAAGATATCCACACTATTCTCTTGATCGGTTCGGGCCCCATTGTGATCGGGCAGGCCTGTGAATTCGATTATTCCGGGACACAAGCATGCAAGGCCTTGAGGGAGGAGGGTTACCGGGTTGTCCTGGTCAATAGTAATCCCGCCACCATCATGACCGATCCGGAGTTTGCGGATCGGACCTACATCGAACCGATCACCCTGGAGGCGGTCGAGCGGATCATCGAAAAGGAACGGCCGGATGTGCTCCTGCCGACGCTTGGCGGACAGACCGCGCTGAACCTGGCGATGAACCTGCATGAGCAGGGGATCCTCGCCAAGTACGGGGTTGAAATGATCGGTGCGCGTGCGGACGTGATCCGCAAGGCGGAGAGCCGCGACGAGTTCAAGCGCGCGATGCGCGCGATCGGGCTTGGCCTGCCGCATTCCGGGATCGTGACCAACATGGACGAGGCGCAAAAGGTCGCCGAGGAGATCGCCTCCTATCCCCTGATCATCCGCCCGAGCTTCACGCTCGGTGGCAGTGGCGGCGGCATCGCGTACAACCCCGAGGAATACGATCGCATGATCCGGCGCGGCCTCGATCTGAGTCCCGTGCGCCAGGTGCTCGTCGAGGAGTCGGTCGTCGGGTGGAAAGAGTTCGAGATGGAGGTAATGCGCGATGTGAAGGACAACGTCGTCATCATCTGTTCCATCGAGAACCTGGATCCGATGGGGGTTCATACCGGCGACAGCATTACCGTCGCCCCCGCCCAGACCCTGACCGACAAAGAGTACCAGATGATGCGCGACGCCTCGATCGCGGTCATTCGCGAGATCGGTGTCGAGACCGGCGGCTCGAACATCCAGTTCGCGATCAATCCCGAGGACGGCCGGATGGTGGTGATTGAGATGAACCCGCGCGTATCGCGGTCATCTGCGCTCGCATCCAAGGCGACCGGGTATCCGATCGCCAAGATCGCGGCCAAACTCGCGGTCGGCTACACGCTCGATGAGCTGCCGAACGACATCACCCGCGAGACTCCGGCCTCGTTCGAACCGACCATCGACTATTGCGTCGTGAAGGTCCCCCGGTTCACTTTCGAGAAATTCCCGCTCGCCGATCCGACCCTGACGACCCAGATGAAATCGGTCGGCGAGGCCATGGCGATCGGCAAGACATTCAAGGAGGCCTTGCAGAAGGCGCTTCGCTCCATGGAGAACAGTCGGGCCGGCCTCGGTGCGGACGGCAAGGCCGAAACCGGCGGACCCGAGGGGGAGCTGCCTGATCGGGATCTCATCCTCCGGCGGTTGGTCACGCCCAACCAGCACCGCATCTTTTTCCTCCGGCATGCCTATCGCGCGGGGATGACCACCGAAGAGATCTTCCGGCTGACCAAGATCGACCCCTGGTTCCTCGACAACATCCGGCAGTTGGTCGAGTTCGAAGGGGAGCTTGCCGGCCTCGGCTCGCTGGATGCCCTCGTGGCACAGCCGGAACTCTTTCACGAGGCCAAACGCATCGGGTATAGCGACCGACAATTGGCCTTTCTCACCGGCAGCCGCGAGGAGGAGGTGCGCTCCGCGCGCTACGGACTCGGGCTCAAACCGGTCTTCGGTCTCGTCGACACCTGCGCAGCCGAGTTCGAGGCCTACACACCCTATTTCTACTCCACGTACGGGCGCACGGACGAGGTCCGCCCGAGCGACCGGCGAAAGGTGATGATCCTGGGCGGCGGTCCCAACCGGATCGGGCAGGGGATTGAATTCGATTACTGCTGTGTCCATGCCTCCTTCGCCCTGCGCGAGGCCGATTTTGAAACCATCATGGTCAACAGCAACCCCGAGACTGTCAGTACAGACTACGACACCTCGGACAAGTTGTTCTTTGAGCCGCTCACCCTGGAGGACGTGCTCCATATCTACGAGCGGGAGCAGTGCTGGGGCGCGATCGTCCAGTTCGGGGGGCAGACGCCGCTGAACCTCGCCAAGGGCCTGCAGCAGGCAGGGGTCAATATCATTGGGACCTCGCCCGACAGCATCGACCGCGCCGAGGATCGCCAGCGGTTCCAGCAGATGCTCCACAGCCTCAACCTCAAACAGCCGCCCAACGGGATTGTCACCAACGCTGAACAGGCGATTGAGGCCGCTCATAACATCGGTTACCCAGTCTTGGTCCGGCCTTCGTATGTGCTCGGCGGACGCGCCATGGAGATCGTCTTCGACGATGCCTCGCTCCAGAAATACATGCGGGATGCGGTCATTGCCTCCGAAGATCGCCCGGTGCTCATCGATAAATTTCTGGAGAACGCGATCGAGGTCGATGTCGACTGCATCAGTGACGGCAGTCGTGTGGTGATCGGCGCGGTGATGGAGCACATCGAGCAGGCCGGCGTCCATTCCGGTGACAGTGCATGCGTGATCCCGCCACACAGCCTCAGTACGGAGATCGTCGATCGCATTCGCGAGCAGACCCGTGCCATGGCCCTGGAACTCGGGGTTCGTGGTCTGATGAACGTCCAGTACGCCGTTCAGGACGGTGAGGTGTATGTCTTGGAGGTCAATCCGCGCGCGTCACGCACCATCCCATTTGTCAGCAAGGCAATCGGTGTGCCGCTGGCCAAGTACGCCTCGCTTGTGATGATCGGTAAGACCTTGGACGAGATCGGCTTCACGGAGGAGCGCGTCCCGCGCTACTACGCCGTGAAAGAGGCGGTTCTTCCGTTTGTCCGGTTCACCGGATCGGATGTGTTGTTGGGACCCGAAATGCGCTCCACCGGTGAGGTGATGGGGATCGACCAGGACCTCGGCATGGCGTTTGCCAAGACGCAGATGGCCGCCGGGGGGGCGCTCCCTGACCGTGGCGGCGTCTTCATCAGTGTGCGCGATGAGGACAAGCCGGAGATCCTGACCGTGGCCAAGACATTGGCCGGCCTCGGGTATGAGATCTTTGCGACCGATGGAACGGCTGCCTATCTCTATGAGCGTGGCGTGGAAAGCGCCCTCTTGTTGAAGGTGTCGACCGGTCGGCCGAATGCGCTCGACCTGGTCAAGCAAGGGCGGCTCTCGATGATCATCAACACACCGGCGGGGTACGGTTCCCAACGGGACTCCAACTCGATCCGCCGGGAGGCGCTCTATCGCGGCATTCCGGTCTTTACCACGCTCGCCGGCGCGAAGGCCGCCGCCAATGGTATTGTGGCCCAACGCAACCGGTCCCTGACCGTCACTCCTCTGCAGGATTACCATGCCAATGTCTGATCACGCCGATCCCACTCGGACCTGTGAATGCTCTCCAAAAAAACGGGAGCGCTTGCTGGAGACCGCGACGGTGGCGCGCCAGGAGGTCTTTCGGGGCGATTATCGCTTGATCTGGATGCGTGCGCCACGGATCGCGGCATCGGTCCGCCCCGGACAGTTTCTCCACCTGCGGGTACCGCATCTGGACGCGCAACTGATGCGACGGCCGTTCAGTATCTTCAAGGTCGAAGGGGAACTGTTGGCCTTGCTCTACAAGGTCGTAGGTTCGGGCACCTCCCGCATGGCGCTGCTGGAAACCGGCGAGTCGATGGAACTGCTGGGACCGCTGGGCAACCCCTACACCCCACCTGAGGCCGGCGTGCACCCCGTGCTGGTGGCCGGCGGGTATGGGACCGCCGCGATGTATCTCTTGGCCCAGGGGTGTCCGGAGAAAGGGACCCTGTTCATCGGCGGCAGGACGGCCGGGGATATCCTCTGTGCCGAGGATTTCGAGGCTCTCGGCTGGCGGGTCGAGATTGCGACCGAAGACGGCTCGCGTGGGACCCGGGGATTGGTGACCACCCCGCTCGACGCTTGGCTCGCACGTGCCCGCGGCCGGCTCAAGCTCTACTCGTGCGGACCGAACGGCCTGCTCAAAGTCGTCTCCGAGATAGCCAAGAAGCGCGAACTCCCATGCGAGATCTCCGTCGATATGCCGATGTGCTGCGGAGTCGGCGCATGCCTGACCTGCGTCATCAAGGTCCGCCCCGCGCCCCCTGCGGAGGGTGCCGCTGAGTCGCCTTCGTTTGAATGGGCACGCACCTGCACTGAAGGCCCGGTCTTCGATGCACGCGATGTCATCTGGTAGCGCCCCAGCTGGAGCCCGTCCGAAAGCCAAGCGGGGCTCTTCGGATCCGGATAGGGAGGACTCGCGCAGAGGCGCAGAGGCGCAGAGGGGGGAATAGGGAGGACAGGAGATGAATCTGCTTTCTGCAACTGCCTTGGACAGCAGGCAACGGATAACCCCAAAATCCCCCCTCAAAAAAAGGTTTGGATCAAGGCATTGACCCTACCCACCCCCTTGCCTTGGTCGAAAACGCCTCCGCGCCTCCGCGCCTCTGCGCGAGGCCTCCGGTTCCGGATGGTCGGAAAGCGCTCCGGCCGGGATTCGCGTCACTTCAGGTCCATTCGTGGTGCGCTCCGGCCATTGCCACGCCCCGCAGGGTGGTTTCCGGATCGGGCGCGATCGCGATCGGTGCGCCGATCGCCTGCGCGAGTCTGCTGACCAACGAAGGATCGCCCGCACCGCCGCCACCGGCGACCACGCAGGCCGGATCGCCGACGGCGGAACGTAGTCCCATCGCGATCGCACCGAATTGCTCCGCCATGGCGTCGAGCATCGACAGCGCCAACGCTTCGGCGTTGGTGTCGAGCCGGATACCGGTCCATGCCGCCGCGGCGCGCGGTGGCCAGTCGGGACTCCGCTCGCCGGTGAGATGCGGGATGGCGTGGGGGACCGTGGCTGTGCCCGCACGCTTGACCAGTTGAGCATAGGTAAGCGGCTCCTCGCCCAGCCTGAGCGTGCGTGCCAGCCAGTGGATCAGGCTGCCGCAATTGTTGGTCGCCCCGCCCAGCAGCACGCGCTCCTGGGTCAGGCGATAGCAGAACAGGCCTGGCGGTATGCACCCGGGATCCGGAATGGTGGTCAACACGCGCAACGCCCCGCTGGTGCCGAGGTTCAGCGCCCATTGGGTCTGCTCGACACAGCCGGAGCCGATATTGCTGCAGGCTGCATCGGGCCAGATCGGCAGGAGTCCGCTCAGGTTTTCCGGCAACCGGGAACCGGGCCGACGTCGGAGAGGTAGACATTCATCGTGCTCGACCAGGCGCTCCAGCTGGTGTGGGACCAAATCGAGCGCGGAAACCAGGTCCGGATCCCAGCCCGCGCTGTGCAGATCGTAGAGTCCGCTGCCGGCCGCCAGGCCGTGCCCGACCGTGGCCGCGCCCGTCCAGCGCAGCTGCAGCCAGCCACCGCTCGATACCCAGCGCTGCCCCCGGTGCCATTGGATTCCGCCCGCCCTACGCAGACGCGCGAGGCGGGCAAAGGGGAAGCAGGGGTGTAAGAAACAGCCGGTCCGCTGGTGATATTTCTCCGGATCGAACTCGTTGCGCAGCTCTTCAGCCGTGGCGGCGGATTCGGTATCCGCCCAGGTGAAGAGCGGAGTGATGGGCCAATCGGCCGGGTCGATGCCGAGGATGCTGTGGAGGAAGGTCGCCCCGGCGAGGACCACTTCTGCGCCCTTGGGCGCGGCCATCGCGGCCTGCGCGATCGCGCTCTCCACCTGTTCCGCCCAGCGCACCGCCGAGAGCTCACGCTCGTCCCCGGTTTCGGCGGCGTAGGGGATGGCGATGCGCGGACCGCACGGAACCGGCTCGTCGGGGGCGCGCAGCTCAAACAGCTGGGCGCGGACCGATCCGGTGCCGGCGTCGAAGGCGAGCAGAAAATCTGCATTCGGTTTGGTGCTACTCATTTTGAGGCGGGAGGTTGGTGCAGAGGTGAAGTGGGGGACCAGGAAGCGCGGCGGACAGCGTTGGCCGAGGCTGCCATAGGTCGGATCCGCATCATAGCTTGAGCTCGTCCGAAAAGGTAGCCGCTTTCCCGACCTGACCTCCCCATCCGGACCCGGAAAGCCTCCCGCAGAGGGCGCGGTGACGTTTTCGACCAACCTATCGGGGTGGGTAGGTTCCATGCTCTGCAGCCTACTTTTGGGGTTTTTTTTCAGTGATACCGATTCAGTTGACCAAGGCAGTTGTTGAAAACTGCTCCGATGTAGGTCCCCTTTTCCCCCCTCCCAATACACCTCTGCGATCTCTGCGGGATACCTCCGCATCCGGATCCGAAGACCTTTTCGGATACCCTCCAGCTAACCAAGCCTGTTGCGGGAATCACCGCAAACCCGCAAGCAAAGCTCCCCATCCCCCCTCTGCGCCTCTGCGCCTCTGCGCGAGACCTCCCCATCCGGCGGTGAGCCATGTTTTTTTGTCCTGGCGCGTTTTTTTTTTAAGGCGCGGTTTGAGCTCCTGGTAGGGTTGCTGTTCCGCCCCCTTTATCCGGCATTTCGGTAGGCTGCGTTCTCGGTTTTAATCGCTTAGTTTCAAGGCTTTGCGCGTGCTAGTGCGCGGTCGGTCCGGTGGTCTTCATGCCTCCCATACCCACGGCTTCCGTCCCGACCGCCCCCGGCTCGCCGGACCGCTCCGCGCCCGTGAGGGGGTAATGTCGACTTGAAGGGTCGTTAATTCTCTTCTAGTATGGTGCGCTGCACGCGACGGGTGGAAAATGGGCCTGACCCTTTACCCGGGTGTGCTTCGTCACTCCTATCTTTATGACCCGTTGGGACGCAAGCCCTTCATGAATACCGTTCAAGAGATCCAATTCCAACAACGATCGGCCGAAGACCGAGCTGAAACCCGCGTACGTCAGCCGTGGCAGGCGCCTGGGCGGGGGATCGGGCTCGATTCGGTGCAGGTCGAAGAACTGAATCGCCGATTTGAGAAGCTGCATCCGCGTGCGCTGCTGCGGTGGGTGTTCGAGCGCTACGGCGAGCGGGCCGCCATCGGAACCGCATTCGGCGCCTCGGGCCTCGTCATCATCGATATCGCGCATCGCGTCTGGGCGCAGCCGCCTATGTTCACCATTGATACGGGATTTCTCTTTCCCGAGACGCTCAAGCTGATCGATGCACTCGAGCACCGTTACGGCACCCGCATCGAACGCCTTCAGCCGGAGCTGTCTGTGCATGAACAGGCCGACCACTATGGGCCCAAGCTGTATCAGACCAACCCCAATCTCTGCTGCGCGATGCGTAAGGTCGCGCCGCTGGAGCGGAAGCTGCCGCATATCGACGCCTGGATTGTCGGTCTTCGCCGAAGTCAGGGCGAAGGCCGCGATAAGACCCCGCTCCTGCAGATCCATCGGACCCCTCACGGGCAGGAGATATTGAAGGTGGCGCCGATGGCGCTCTGGTCGAAGGGGGAGGTCTGGGACTACATCCTGAGCAACCAGCTAGACTACAACCCCCTGCACGATCAGGGCTACCCAAGCATCGGCTGCTGGCCATGCACCGCGAAGGTGATGCAGGACGATGCCGGCGAGCGCGCAGGCCGCTGGGCCGGGTCCGGGAAGTCCGAGTGCGGACTCCACACATTCAGCCAGACACAGGAAGAAGACGCCCAAGCACCCGACGGAAATTTCCCAATGAACACACCTCTTGGCGGACGATTGCGTGACCGAACGGTCGATGGAACGGAAGGTCTGGCGTTGGCGCATCATGCGGCCTCCCTGCCTACACTTCAGTTGGATCCCTTCCAGCAGTCCGATTTCGAGCTGCTGGCCTCAGGCGCGTACAGTCCGCTCGAGGGTTTCATGCTGCCGGAAGACTACCACGGGGTCCTGGACCAGATGCACCTGGAGAACGGACTCCCCTTTCCGGTGCCGGTCACATTGGCCGTAGGGGTTGAGGTCGCCGAGCGCCTGGAAGAGGGCGGGGAAGTCGCGCTCAACGGCGTCGCGGGCGACCTGCTCGGCGTGATGACGCTGGAGCGGATCTATCCACGGGCGCGCGCCAAGGAATTGACGAAACTGCTTGGATCGGAAGATCCATCACATCCGGGGACGCGCTGGTTCCAGCGGTCGGGCGAGGTCCTGCTTGGCGGTGCGATTCGCGCCGTGCCCGCGCCCTCACGCGATCCCTTCCGGCAGCTTCGGCTCACCCCGCAAGAGAGCCGCGCGATGATCCAACGCCGCGGCTGGAAGAGCGTGGTCGGCGCGATGCCGTTGCATCCGCTGCATCGTGGGGACGAGTACCTCCTCCGCACCGGCCTGGAATTGACCGACGGGGTGCTGCTGATGCCGCTGCTCGACCAGCCGACCGCCGATGTCTTTTCCACCGCCGCTCGTGTCGAGGCGATGAAGGCGGTGATGGCGAGCCAATTCCCGCAGACACGGGTCGGCTATGCGGGGCTGCCGTTGCGACTGCGCTATTTCGGCGCGCGCGAGGCGGTCTTTCATGCCCTCCTGGCGCGGAACTACGGCTGCACGCATTTCCTGGTCCCAGCTTCCCACCCCAGCCTGGAACAGCTTCCGGGGGGCGTGGATTCACGGACCCTGTTCGACACCTTCCCTCAGGGATCGTTGGGGATCACACCCCTGTGCATGGATACCACCGTGTTCAACAAGGTGACCCATGAGATCGAGACCTGGAAGACCAGCGCGTTTGACGATGACCGATGCGAGCCGATCCAGTGGTCTGCGCTCGTGCAGCTCCTGGAACGTGGCGAGCGCCCCGCGCCGCACCTGATGCGGGAGCAAGCCGTGGATATTTTGAGCCTCGACCTGCAGTCGCGTCCTGACTATTGTATCTGAACCGTTCGAACAAGAGGCCGGAAGAGAACCCCGGCCAAATCTGATTGGACACAAGAGGAAAGAGGAACCGGGGACGGTGCTTGCAGTGTCCATGGTTTCCGCGGTTTGCCGTGAACGTTGGGATCAGCTGGTTGCGATGGGCGTTTCGAGGTCGTTGGGTTGCTGCGAAAGCCGATTGCGCCTGACATAGCACGGGTCGCACTGATTGGTTCGGCCGTGCTTGGAACAAGCGCTCCTCTACGTTCCGCCATCGCGCGTTTCGCGTTGTCGCGGTCTTGACCCTTGGCCTCTTTCGCACACTTCCGACCCTTTACCTTCTTCGTGGTTGGAACAAAACCGGGGGATGGATAGTGAAGTCGCGCCGATTCGTGATGCTGATGGTGGGAGCGTTGGTCCTGATCGTGACGGGATTATCCGTGTGGCAGCGGTATCACTCCCCCGGCTTACGTATCGGGAAGATCGAGGCGCTTGCTGAGGCGGGACGATTCTCCGAGGCACAGGCGGAGATCGAGCGATTAGAGCGATCAGGACGGGACGATTTCGATGTGGTGCTCCTGAACGACCTGCGCGCGAAGATCCTGTTTGAGCAGGGGCGTCAGCTTGAGCAATGGAACGATGTCCTTCGCAGTCGCGCTCTCTACCTGGAAGCGGTCCGGGTCGCACCGGCGAGCGAATCGGCCCGGCTCGCTGCGCAGAAGTCCTGGGAAAGTCTGCGCAATGTCGACATCGATGTCGCGCGCCGCCTGTTTGATCTGGCCTATCCCCGGGCCGACCATCCGGATGGGATCGACAACTGGTGGGCCGATCTGGATCGTGCCGTCGCACGCAGGCCGACTTATAAGCTGTTCGATTTTGTGCCGAGTCAGTGGGGCTTTTCAGGCAGTTGGGACTGGGGTGACCCATTCGCCGTGCTCGAGGCGATGCAGGCGGCCGAAGCAGAGGGCGCGCTCCATGAGCTCCATGAGCTCACGCGCCATGGCCTGGATACTTGGCGGTTCAATCTGTTGCTGTGGACCGGTCAGGTGGAGGAGGCGCGGGCGCAGTTGCAGGCGTTGTTCCCGGATCAGACCATCCCTGAAGATATCGAGTTCTTTTCGGGCAACTATACCGATCACCTCCGGAATCCGAATGCAACCAATCTGCAGGAGGTTACCTTCGGCCGGCAATTGCGTGCCGAGCCGGGTGAGCCGTCTGCATCGGTGGTCTTGCGCGTGGTCTATGAAGGCCGTCCGCTTTCCGGATTGTGGGCGCTCCTCCAACGGGTCGATGGGAGTGTTGTGTCGTACCAATCGACCTCATTCAGTGGGCTCCCGATCGGACTGCATTCCTACTCCAACCCTCCGAAACAAGTGGCGTATTCCGGCCTGACCGATGCCGACGGAATGGTTCGTGTCGAGAACCTGCCTCCGGGGGATTATCTCTGGCGGTTTTATATGAGCACCCGCGACCTCGATCCGGATTGGCCTGACTACAGGACCATCTTCGATAAGGAAAACGAGATCCATGTGAAGGCGGGGGAGACCTTTGAGAGTACCCTGACAATTCAGCGGCAGTACCGGGTTGATTTTATCGAGCCGGTCGGACTCCATGTGCTGGGCGAGCAACCGGTTCGCTTTCGCTTCACCGTGAAGACACCGGAAGGCGGGGCGTTTCCGCCAGCCGAGGAGCTGGCTTTTTCGGTCTCGCTCGTGGATGAGACCCGGCCCAGCCATTCGTCGAGTATGGGCGGCCGACTTTTGTTGGAGTCGGGGGTGTTTGAGTTCGATCTGACCGAGGACCTGGCCGGTTTCGACGACCTGAAGGAGGCATTGTTAAGCAATCGCAAGCGTTCGGGACCATTCAGTTTACTGGTTCCGCGGGTCTCGATTCCGGATCACGCCTATTCGGTTAACCTCGGGATGCGTCCGTGTCCCTATGCCCTCGTTTGGCTGGAGCCGCCGGCCCGGGCCTATCATAACGACCCCATGATCGACTATTGGGCGGTCATGATCCGCGAGCGGTACGATCCCAACTTTCCGGGGGAGGAGGGCACACTGGGTGGCATCCCGGAGCTGCTCAAGCAGAGCCCCGATACACCGATGCGCAGTTGGCTCGAGCTCTACATGGCCATGACGTACTGGAAGACTCGAGAGATGGATCGTGCGCAGTCGCTCTTGGAGGAACTGGTCACGGATCCGCTGGCACAGGGCCCCGTCGCGCGCATGGCCGGCCGGGCGTTGGTCGAACTGACCCATGGAAAAGAGTTGCCGAGCAATTGGCGCTATAGCTTTGATGCTGATTGAGAGGACGCGCCGGGCCGGATAGGGAGGCCTCGCGCAGAGGCGCAGAGGCGCAGAGGATTATTGGGAGAGGGGATTTCAGAGACATCGGAGCTGTTTTCTGCAACTGCTTTGGTTGGCAGAAAAGAGTACATCTAAATCCCCTAAGGGTTGGGATCAGAGCATTAACCCAACCCACCCCCGTGGCCAGGTCGAAAACGCCTTGGCGCCTCTGCGCCTCTGCGCGAGATTCTCCGAATCCGGATGGAGGGGGCAGGTTGGGAAAGCGGCGACCTTTTCGGATGGTCAATAGCAATAAGGAGGCAGAAGGATGCGTAGGAAGAATCCGTTGTTTCGATGGTTCGCACTGGTCGTGATATGCCTGGCCGCCGCCCGATTGCCGCTCGCGGCACAGGAGCCGATGCGCGCGATCCTGGATGAGGAGGCACGCACACTGCGGGTCGAGCAGGCCGGCGACTTGCTATTTGCCTACCGCTTTGAGGCCGATCGGAAGTTCCCCTTTTTCTATCCGGTGAACGGGCCGGTCTCCGGCAGCAGTGTCACAACGGAGTCCACGGAACCATACCCACACCACAGCTCCCTCTGGTTCGGCTGCGACCGGGTCAATGGTGGGAATTATTGGCAGGAGGGCTTGGATCGCGGACTGATCGTGCAGGAATCGCTGCGCATCCTGCAGGCGGAAGGGACCGAGATCGCGTTTGCCACGGTCAACCGCTGGATGCGTCCCGGCGCGGCTGCACCCTTCATCGACCACCGACTGGTGCGGGTGCGCTGGTTGGGACCGGCCGCGTACTGCATCGATTTCTCGATTCGGCTGGTCGCACAGGAGGAGGTGGCGATTCCACAGACGAACCACGCCCTCTTCTCCGCCCGAATGGCACCCGCGCTTTCTGCGGGGCAGGGCGGGAGCATGGTCAACGCCACGGGCGCTTCGGGCGAGAAGACGACCTTCGGTCAGCCATCGCCGTGGATGGATATCTCCGGCGTATGGCCGGAGACCGACTGCCGCGAAGGACTCGCCATCCTCAACCACCCGGCCAATCGGTGGAGTCCGCCCCCTTGGTTTACACGCGATTACGGGTTCTTCTCACCCACACCGATGTACTGGCCCTCGGGGGACGCACACCGATTTGCGAAGGGTGAGTCAATCAACCTGGCCTACCGGGTGATCGTTCACGCCGGGAGCGCGCAGGATGCAGGGATCGCCGACCACTACAAGGATTGGTCGGAGACGGAATTCCCCCTGGTTCCGTGATCCGCTCCGGATCAATGGGGATTTACCCTACCCCAGAGGCTGTCCGAAAAGGTGGCTGCTTTCCCCAAACCCATCCCCATCCGGAGCCGGAGGGTCCTCGCGCAGAGGCGCAGAGGCGCGGTGGCGTTTTCAACCTGGTTGTGGGGTGGGTAAGGTCCATGCCCGTTATCCACGCTTTTTTTGGGGGGGGATTTTGGGGAAATTCATTTTTCTGCAGACCAAGGCAGGTGCAGAAAACAGCTTCGATGTATCTGTATTCCCTTTCCTCCCTATCCCTTCTCTGCGCCTCTGTCGGTAATGTGGTCTTCAGAAAAGAATGGCAAAACTGGTGAC
>ENA-UOOH01002505-UOOH01002505.1-fermentation-metagenome-genome-assembly--contig:-NODE-2505-length-15702-cov-3.651051_pt1 | contig 15702 bp, 9 predicted proteins | sample MGYA00245778_ERZ724025 | MGnify/ENA primary metagenome ERZ724025 (study PRJEB28704, sample SAMN03018313) | fermentation metagenome | biome: anthropogenic terrestrial biome; feature: soil; material... | reverse complement strand
GGGTCACGCTGGCGCGCAGCGGCTCGTCGCTCGAGGTCGGCTTTCGGCCCGGGCGCAGCCTGCTGCACGCCTACCATGGCGCCTGGTCGCTTGAGGGCGGCGCGTTGGTCGCGCGGGTATTCGGGGGCAGCTCCCAGCCCTCGCCCCGGCCCTTCGCGCTGCTGGAGGCGCCCGAGCTTCGCGCCGAGGGACTCGTGCTCGAGACCGAGGTGACGGTCGCTGCCGAGCCGCCCGCGGGCTACCAACCGGGCGCGCCGGCCCGGGTCGAGCTCGCGCTGCGTGGAGCCGACGGTGCCCACCTCGGTCTGGGAGCGAGCTTCGGGGCGGCAGGGCGCTTCCTGCTGACGTACCGAGCGGCGAACGGCGAGGAGCAGTTCTTCTCGGCCGGAGCCGACCAACTCCCCGAGCCTGGGCGCCCGCTCAGGCTGCGCCTGGCGGTGCGCGGCGGCGAGGTCGAGGCTGCGGCAGGGGCCGACGAGCTGAGGCCCCTCTTCACGAAGCGGCTGGGCGCCGAGGCGCTCTTGGGCAAGGTCGCGCTGCTCTGCTCGGAGGCGACCTGCCGCTTCTCGCGGCTGCGGCTGACCAACGGACCGGCGAGCGAGCGCCCCCGGGCTGCCGGCGACGAGCGGTAGCCGCACCGGCACTGTGATCCGTTTGACAGCAGTCGGGCGAGGCCCTAAGAGACGGCGCAGCCATCGATCTGCCAACGGCAAGGGTGGCGAGCGGGGGCTGGAGACTTCATGCAAAAGGCGATTTCGGCGCTTTTCGCCAGCCTCGCCCTCGGGCTGCCTGCGGCGGCCGGCGCGGGCGTCTTCGACAGCTTTGGCTACGACCCGCGCGGCATCGGCATGGGCGGCGCCCAGGTCGCGTCGGCCGACGACTACGCGGCCTCCTACTTCAACCCGGCGCTGCTCGTCCTGCAGGACAAGGTCAGCTTCGGCTACGGCTTCAACTGGACGCAGCCGCGCATGAGCGTGCGCGCGGTCGATCCGGCGCGCGCGGGCGAGCTGCGCAGCCCCGAGACCCCCTCGAGCTTCAACGGCTGGTCGCTCGGAGTGCTGTTTCCGCTCGGGGGCAAGGTGAGCAACCGGCTCGCGCTGGGGGTCGGGCTCTACCTGCCGTCGAGCAACGTGCTGCGCACCGAGGCGATCGACCCGCGCCTGCCCTCCTGGTACTTCTACCAGGCGGGTCCCGAGCGGATCATCGTCGCGGCCTCGGCCGGCGCGCGCATCACCGACTGGCTGAGCATCGGCGCCGGCGCGCAGATCCTCGGGGCGCTGATCGGCGGCTTCGACTTCGACCTGAACCTCTTCAGCAAGCAGTTCGAGGGCCGGGCGCTGCGGGCGGATCTCGAGACGCGGGTGGCGCCGCTGGCGGGCCTCGCCCTGGACTTCAAGCCGATAGGCCTGCGCTTTGGCCTCAACTACCGCGGCGCCATCGCCAGCGACTACCGGCTGCCGACGGTCTTCGACCTCACCGACGTCGGGGTCATCGAGCTGGTCATGGAGGGCGTCAGCCACTACTCGCCCGACACCTTCTCGGCGGGCATCCAGTACCGCATCGGCGCCTTCGTCGGCACCGCGGAGCTGCGCTACGCCCGCTGGTCGAAGGCGCCCGATCCCTCGACCAAGGTGACCCTCAACGTCGACGGCCAGGCGCTCGAGTCGCTCGGCATCGAGGACCAGTTCGACATCGAGGGCTCGAGCGGAGCCCCGGGATTTCTGGACACGCTGTCGACGCACGCGGGCGGGGAGTACTGGATCGTCGAGCGGCGCTTCGCCCTGCGCGCCGGCTATTCGTTCCGCCCGACGCCCGTCCCCCAGCAGACAGGGGACTCGAACATCCTCGACGGCAACACCCACGGCGTCTCGCTCGGCCTGGCCTTCTCCTTCGACGACCCGCTCGAGATCTTCGGCAACCCGATCCACATCGAAGCCGCGGGGCAGCGGCTGACAATCGGCGAGCGCGAGGCGAAGAAGGACCAGGACGCCGGGGTGCCCAGCTACAAGTACAGCGGCGCGGTCAACGCGGTGAGCGTCGCGGTGCGCTACGTCTTCTGAAGGCGTTTCGAGAATTGTTCGAGCGATAGCCGCTCAGCCCGAGCCCCTTCGACAGGTTCAGGAGGCCGAGCTTGCCAGGCCGAAGTCGAGGGCCCCTCGACTTGGCTCGAGCTGACCGGAGGGGGCGGGCCGAGGTTGGGGAGATTTCGCGACATCTCTTGAGCAGACGAATCCGGGGTCGACGATGGGCTTTCTTGACAAGCGAAACGTGGTGATAGGCGTCGGCGGGGGCATCGCCGTCTACCGGGTCTGTGAGCTGGCGCGGCTGCTGATGAAGCGCGGGGCCTGCGTGCGCGTGGTCATGACCCGCAACGCGACCGAGTTCGTCACCCCGGTCACCTTCCAGGCGCTCACCGGCCAGCCGGTGATCAGCGACCTGTTCAGCAAGAGCGGCGACGCCATCTTCGGGCACCTGGAGCTGGGCCGCTCGGCGGACCTCTTCATCGTCGCCCCGGCCACCGCGAACCTCATCGCGCGCATCCGCGCCGGCATGGGCGACGACGCGGTGACCACCTCCATCCTCGCCGCGCCGTGCCCGGTGTTGCTCGCGCCGGCGATGAACACGCGGATGTGGGAGAACCGCCAGGTTCAGGAGAACATGCGGGCGTTGCTCGCCGATCCGCGCTTCTCGCAGGTCGGTCCGGAGTCGGGGACGCTGGCCGAGGGGATCGTCGGCGCCGGGAGGCTGAGCGAGCCGCCGGACATCGTCGAGGCGGCCGAGGCGCTGCTGGCGCCCAAGGATCTGGCGGGCTGGAAGGTGCTGGTGACGGCTGGTCCGACGCGCGAGCACCTGGACCCGGTGCGCTTCCTCTCCAACCCGGCGAGCGGGCGGATGGGCCTCGCGGTGGCGCGCGCGGCGCTGCAGCGGGGCGCTCAGGTGACGCTGGTGACCGGCCCCACGGAGCTGAAGCCTCCGGCCGGCGCGCAGGTGGTCAGGGTGGTCAGCGCCGAGGAGATGGCGCAGCAGGTGCTCTCGCGGGTCGCCGGCCTCGACCTGTTCGTCTCCGTCGCGGCGGTCGCCGACCAGCGGCCCAGGCTGCGCGCGGCCCAGAAGGTGAAGAAAGGCGAGGGCGAGGAGCAGCTCACGCTGGTGCGCACCCCGGACATCCTGGCGCGCGCGAGCGCCCAGGCCGCAGGCGAGAGGAGGCCGCTGTTCGTCGGGTTTGCGGCCGAGACCGAGCAAGTGCTCGAGCACGCCGCCGAAAAGCTGCAGCGAAAGGGGCTCGACCTCATCGCGGCGAATGACCTGACCGAGGCGGGCAGCGGCTTCGGGACCGCGACCAACCGGCTGACCCTCATCGATCGTTCCGGGGCGAAGACCGAGCTGCCCCCGATGAGCAAGGAAGAGGCCGCCCACGGGCTGCTGGAGCGCGTCGTCGCCCTTCGGCGCAGCTCGTAAGCGCCCGAGTTAAGGGGCGAACCTCGCGCCTTGCGAGGGGGCGAAGCGTCTGGCTAGTATCGCTGCCCCATACGAGAAGGCGGGTATGTCCAAGACAAAGACGGTCGTCACGGTCATCAGCAAGATCTCCGAGCGTGCCGCCTCGCACACCTCCGCGCTCGTGGTGATCTACGGCGAGGATCTCGGCAGGAAGCATGACCTCGAGCAGGAGGTCACCGTCATCGGGCGCTCGTCGAGCTGCGACATCCAGATCGATCAGGACTCCATCTCCCGGCAACACGCCCGGATCGCCCACGAGGACAAGGGCGTCTCGGTCTCGGACATGGGGTCGACCAACGGCACCTTCGTCAACGACGAGCTGGTCGAGGGCGCCCAGCAGCTACGCAACGGAGACCTCATCAAGATCGGGCGGACGATCTTCAAGTACATCGCCGGCGGCAACATCGAGAGCATGTACCACGAGGAGATCTACCGGCTGACGACGACCGATGGCCTGACGCAGGTCTACAACAAGCGCTACTTCCTCGAGACGCTCGAGCGGGAAGTCAGTCGCTGCCACCGGTACGGTCGCCTGCTGTGCCTGGTGATGATGGACATCGATCACTTCAAGAAGATCAACGACAGCTTCGGCCACCTCGCGGGCGACCACGTCCTCAAGCGGGTTGCATCGGCGGCGCGAAGCAAGATCCGGCGCGAGGACATCTTCGCCCGCTACGGCGGCGAGGAGTTCGCGCTCATCCTCCCGGAGATCGAAACCAAGGGCGCTGTCGCGACCGCCGAAAAGGTCCGCAAGATTATCGAGAAGCAGCACTTCAGCTTCGAGGATCAGGACATCCCGGTGACGCTCTCGGCGGGCGTCGCCTCCCTCGGTGGTTCGATCACCGACGCGCAGGAGCTCATCCGCGTCGCCGACGTGAAGCTCTATGAGGCCAAGTCGAGCGGCCGCAACCGCGTCTGCGGTTGACAAGGCGTGCTCCGGCCCGACGAGCAAGCGGCCACGGTCGTCTTCCGAGCTTGTCCGTGGGCCGAGCGAAGTCGGGGCCCGAGCATGGCGCGGGCCGAAAGCCGCTCGACTCCATCCGGGGCGCCGACGCCGCGGTGAGCTGCGCCCTCTGTGAGCCGGAAGCTTGGCCCGCCAGCGCCGATTCGCAGTTCACGGCCTCTCGGGCGTCAGCCTGCGCCCGCCGTGGCACGCCCGCCGACGCGGCGGCATCCTCCAGGTTCTGGCGAGCGGCCCCCAACGGTCCGGCAGCACGGCTCGAGAGCTGTCGAGAAATCTCCTTGAGCTCCGCCCGACCGCCCGTTCGCCCCGAGCAAAGGCCGAGCCTGCGAGGCCGCAAGTCGAGGGGCCCTTCGACTCCGCTCGCGCCTCGGGAGCCAGGCTCAGGGTGAGCGGAACTGGACGGAGTCGAAGAAGGATTTCTCGACGGTTCTTCAGGGCTCCGAGCGCTGGCAACGTGGCGGGTTGAAGCGAAACCCCTGGGGGGCCGGCGGCGCTCGGGGCACGAGTCCGCTCTCGGTCACGTTGACCGCGCGATACCCGTGCTCGTTCCAGATGCCGCGGGTGCCTGGCCAGTCGTCGTAGAGGCCTCCGAGCACCAGCAAGCCGGGGACCGGCTCGAAGTCCGATTGCTGGGTCACGAGGATCTCGACCCGGCCGTCGCCGTCGAGGTCGGCGATGACGGGCGTCTCGACTTGCGTCGAGGAGACCCGGGGCAGGGCCAACAGGAGCGAGCCGTCTCGGCCACTGAGCACGCGCAGGCTCAGTGCGTCGTGGTGGATGACCTCGAAGGCGCCGTCGCCGTCGAAGTCGAAGGCGGCCGCGCCCGAAGCGCCGCATTGACCGTCGGTATCCTCTATCGGAACCGTCCAAAGCAGCTCGCCGCTTGGCCGCAGCGCGAAGAGCGCGTCGCCGGCGGGCACTATCAACTCCAGCCCTCGGTCGCCGTCGAGGTCCGCCAGACTCACGGGCGCCGCGCAGGCCTCGGGCGGCGGGGCTGGCAGTCGCAGCGCGTGCTCGAGCCTGCCTTGGGAATCGAGCAGATGAAGCTCGTCGACTCCGGCCCTCAGCACGATCTCGGGAGCCCCGTCGCGATCCAAATCGGCCACCGCGGTGAGGCCATCCCCCGCCCCGAAGGTCCACAGGCGCAGGCCCTGTGCGGAGTAGACCGAGCTTCCGGCGATCACCTCCTGTTGGCCGTCACCGTCGAGGTCGGCGACGGTCGCGAAGAAGCCCGACCCCAACGAACCCTGTCCGGCGCAGCCTTGCCAGAGCAGCCGCCCGCGCGCGTCGAAGACCGAGGTCCCGACGACGATTTCCGGGGACCCGTCGGCGTCGAGGTCAGCGATGCTCAGGGCGCTGTTGTCGCCAGCCTGCTCGGGCTGCGGAGCGATCTGCGAGAGCCACAGCAGGTCGCCGTCAGCGCTGAAGGCCGCCAGTCTGTGCTCGCTCCTCTCGGAGCCGGTGTGGCGAAGGCCGACGATCTCGGCGCGGCCGTCGCCGTCGAGGTCAGCGGCCGCAAGCTGCGCGGAGGCGTTGAGCGCCGGAGTCACGACCTCCCACAGCGCCTCGCCGGTTCGCCCATCGAGCGCACGCAGCACGCCCGGTGGCGTCGGGTCGGGACGGGTGGGATCGGCAGGCTTTGCGTGGCTGATGAAGACGACATCGGGCGAGTCGGCGAGGTCGACGCGCCCGTCGCCGTTGTCATCGTCGAGGCGTACGACCAGAGGCGTCATCCACACGTTGGTCGACTCGGGCGCGACCGCAGGCTGCGCCCATTGCCATTCGAGCAGCGCGGAGAGCGGGCCGGAGGCCGGGCATGGCCGCTCAGTCGCCGGCAGCGCGGTGCCCGCCAGTCGGATGGTCTCACGAGGCGTCTGGCAGTCGTCGCTGACGACCTCCACGCTCGCCTCGTGAAGGCCCGCCTCGGTAGGGGCGAGCTCGACGAGGACCGACAAGCGCTCTCCGACATCGAGTCGAAGTGGTAGCGGCCGGTGGTCGACGCCGAAGCCGGCGCCCTGCTCGACTTCAATCGAGCTGAGCCTCACCGGCTCCAGGCCGACGTTGGCGCAGGCGAACGCCAAGGTCGTTGCCTGCGCGACGGGAGTGTTCGGGAAGGGCAGCTCGGTCGGAGCACAGCGAAGGGCCCGGGTCAGGCAGCCCTCGGCGTTGGCGCGAAGCAGGACCGCTGCCTCCGGCTGGCTCTCGTCGGAGCTGAGAACGGCGAGACGGCCGAAGGCAGCTTGAGCAAAAGGCGATTGGTAGCTGACCGCGAGGTCCAGGTCGTCTCCGGGAGAGAGCTCGAACGGCAGCCTCGGCCGCCCGATGAGCTCGAAGGCTTCGCCGGAGAGCGGCAGACCGCGCAGCTCGAGAGGCGCCGAGCCGCAGCTCGAGAGGCGAAAGGAGAGGGTGCGCAGGCCCGCTCCACCGCCGAAGTCGAGCAGGGTAGGTGAGAGGCAGAGCCGAGGCCTGCCGAACAGACCGGCGAGCTGGGCCTCATGAACCGCGCTGCCGGTCGATTCGCCGCCGCGCACCTGGACTGTTCCGAGGTGCTGGCTGCCGCTCGTGGGCGAAAAGGCGACCTCGAGCGGGCGCGAGGCGCCGGGAGGCAGGTGACTGGGCAGCTCCGGCGCTGTGACGAGCGAGAAGGCCGGCGAGCTTCCGGGAGCCAGGGCGGCTTCGGTGATCAGGCACGCGGAGCTGCCGAAGTTGTGAAGCTCGAGCCGCTCGCGCCGGGGCTCGCCCGAAAGCGCGATGCCGAAGTGGAGCTGGGCGGGAACGAGCATCAGCTCGCAGGCGCGGGCGACCGTGGCGAGGCCCGTCAGCTCGACCTCGACGGCCGGCTCGAGCGGGTCGTCCGATGCGACGACGAGCGCCGCGCGCTCGCTGCTGCGGCGCTCGGGGGCGTAGCGGACGCGAAGGGTGCGGAACCCGCCGGGCTCGAGCGCCGTTTCTGCCGCGAGCTGCTCGGGCACGGTGAAGCTGTCGCTGCCCGACGGGGCAGCGATAGCAGAGAGCCGGCAGGGCGCCTCGCCGATGTTCGACAGGAAGAGCAGGCGCTCCGAGAAGCCCGACACGGGCACTTGGCCGAAGTGGACCGAGCGCGGCGAGACCTCGAGGTCGCACGCGGCCTCGGCGACCGCGGTGCCGTTCAGCGCGACCGCGGCTCGAGGCGTCGCGGAATCATTGGAGGAGATGGACAATGATCCCCGGTCCGAGCCCGGCTCTTGTGGGGAGTAGCGAAGGCGCAACGTCAGGGCATCGCCGGGCGCGATCCGGGCGGGAAGAGGCGGGAGCGAAGCTGACGTGAACTCCGATGGCCCGACCTCCAGACTCGAGACGACAAGCTCGGTGAGGCCGCACGAGCCCAGGCGCAAGGTGCGCTCCGCGCCGCCGCCCCGGGCGATCCTCGTGCCGAAGTCGATGCGATCGGGCTCGGGGCAGAGCCTCGGCGCCGCGCAGCCCCCGGTCATGGGCAGGCGCGCCGCCGGCCGGAGCGGATCGTCCGAGCGGATCTCGAGCAGGCCCTCGTCCTTTCCCCCGTCGACCGGCTCGTAAGCGATAGGAACGTGCGCTTCGGCGCCGGCGGCCAGCGTCGTGGGAAGGGGCGCGAGGAGGCGAAACTCGGCGCTCGTCGGGGGCAGCGTCGAGGCTCCGGAGAGCCTGAGGTCGACCGGCGCGACGTTTTGAAGGACGAGCTGCCGGCGCACCGGCCCCGCCCCCGGCGGCACGACCCCGAAGTCGAGCGCGAGCTTCGGCTCGTCGCGGTCGCAGCGAAGCGCAGCCGCGTCGTAGACGCAGACGACGAGCGACGGGGCGTCGGCCGCCCCGCGAACTTGGACGCTCACCCGCGGCAGCCGCGGGTCATTGCTCTCGATGACGGCGCGCCCCGCGCTCGAGCCGGAGGCGGTCGGCGCGTAGGCCACCGTCACGTGGAGAGGCTCGCCCGGACCGACGACCGCGGGCAGGCTCGGCGCCGACAGCGAGAGCTCGGCGCTCGCGTCGAGCAGCGACAGCGCGGTGAGCTGAAGGCCGGCGCGGCCGCGGTTCTCGAGGACGAGGCGGCGCGAATAGGTCGAGCCGGCGCGCACGCGCCCAAAGTCGAGGAGCCAGCCGCCGCCCGCGTTCGCCTGCGGCTCGAGGAGGACGAGCTCGGGCAGCGCTTCGACGACGCTGGGGCCAGCGGCGCAGCGACACGCGCCAGAGGTCGCGAGAGCGAGGGCGATGAGCGCGAGCAGGGCCCCGGCCGGCGTGGCGCGCGAGCCTCTTCGCGGCGGCCACGCGCGTTGTTCGCCGCGGGAGGCGCTGCTACCTTCCCCTATCCCCATGGAGGACGTTCTCATGCGTAACCGGCTCCCGGTCCTCATTGTCGCCCTGTCCCTCGTCGGGTGCGACTGCGAAGGCGAGATCACCAAGGGCGCGAGGGGCGAGCTCTTCGTCGAAGGGCTGCAGCTCAGCTTCGGCGCGACCTGCCCCAAGCCGACCGATGCGTCCCTGCCGCTTGAGCCGGTCGTCAAGAACCTGCGCCTGAAGAACCAGGGCAACGCGGCCCTGTACCTCAACAAGCTCGAGGTCGAGCCGGGCCGCGCCGAGCTCTTCGTCGTCGACCGCGCCCAGGTCCCCGAGACCATCGCGGCCGGCGAGAGCGCCGAGGTCCCCATCGCCTTCCAACCGCTCGAGGCCGGCGTCGTCGCCGCCGACGCGGCCTCGGTCGTCGTCAAGCTGATGGGCGAGGGGCTCAATCTGCCGCCGGACCCGGTCTTGTCGATGAGCTGCCCGGGCGGCAAGTGGTCGAACGATAGCTGCGAAGGGTCCAACGCCAACTACTTCTTCGTCGACACCCCGGTCCACTCGCAGAGCGAGGCGACCATCGAGATCAAGAACGGCGGCTGCGCGCCGATGCGCGTCTTGGCGTTGAAGGCGACGACGCAGGTCTACGGCAGCGAGGACCCGGCGACCTTCGCCCTGCCCGACGGTCAGGCTGACGAGCTGGTGGTGAAGGGAGGTGGCAGCGAGCAGGTCAAGGTCCGCTTCGCGCCCAAGGCCGAGAGCTCGTTCATCGGCTCGCTCGACTTCGCGACCAACGCCCCGGGCGAGGCGACGGCCTCGCTGCCGCTGCGCGGAATCGGGATAAGGCCGGTGCTCGTGCTCGACCCGGTCCTCTGCGACCTGCGGGCGCTGCCGCCCGCGTGCGACGGGCTCTTCTCGCTCGCCAACGCGGGCGGCCAGGAGCTCGTGGTCCAGGCGGTGAAGGTCTACGGGGGCAACCCGATGTTCAGCATCGCGACCGCGCCGGCGGCGGGCGATCGCATCGGCGCGACGAGCACGCTCGCAAACGCCATCCGAATCGAATACCTGCCCGGCATGGTGAAGGGGTCGGACCTGCTGGTCGTGGAGTCGAGCGGAGGGACCGCGACCGCCGAGCTGCGCGGCGGCTCGCCGCCGGTGCTGCTCACCGAGCCCGAGGACGTCCTCGATTTCGGCGACCACCTCTCGAGCACGGCCGACTACTACCTGCCGGTGAGGATCAAGAACGTCGCCACCTACCACCAGCAGCTCCCGCTGACGATCCGCTCGATCCGCATCGACACCACGCCGCCGTCGAACGCCTCGGACACCTTCGAGCTCGCGAGTGATGGCTCCCCGGCCTGTTCAGCCGCGCCGGCGCCGAACACGCAGGTGGCTCCTGGCGGTGAGGTCGTCGCCTGCCTGCACTTCAAGTCCACGCCCAACGGCGGCACGTTCTTCGCGAACCTCCTCGTCGACACGGACGATCCCGCCTACCCGGCGCCCGGCTATCTGCTCTCGGTGAGCGCGAGCACGACCTGCAACCCCGCGCCGGTCGCCGAGATCAGCTCTCCCACGGGCGCGGGCTGCCCCTGCCAGAGCGGTGAGGAGTGCCTCGGGACCGAGTGCCACAGGCTCGCCTCGACCTCGACGGTCCTCGCCAACGCGACCATCGTCCTGTCGGGCGAGCGGAGCTGGGACCAGGTGCCCGACGGCACGGGCGCCTGCACCGTGCAGGACTTTTCGGTCATCGCGAGCTGGGACTGGACGCTCGTGAGCGCGCCGGCCGGCTCGACCGCGAGCCTGTCGCCGAGCGGGCAGGGGACGGCCAGTCGCACCACGCTCTCCTTCGACAAGATCGGCCAGTACCTCGTCGGCCTCTCGGTCGACGACAGCTCGGGGCTCGTCAGCCCGCCGACGACCTTCCTGGTGACGGTCGAGCCCTAAGAGCGCTGGTCTCGCGCAGGGACCGACGGGCGAGCCGCACCCTGCGCCGCGCGCAGGTTCGCGGCGCGCCGCGGGTGGCGTCTGTTGTTGTAGATAGTCGAGCACTGCGCTGATGGACGAAGCCCTCCGCCACAAGATCGACACCCTGCCGACCGAGCCGGGCGTCTACCTGATGAAGGACCGCGCCGGCGCGATCATCTACGTCGGCAAGGCGGTCAACCTGCGCTCGCGGGTGCGCAGCTACTTCACCCGCGGCGGCGACGAGCGCGCCTTCGTCGCGCTGCTCGACGAGCTGCTCGGGGACCTCGAGGTCATCGTCGTCCGCACCGAGAAGGAGGCGCTGCTCCTCGAGAGCGAGCTGATCAAGAAGCACCAGCCGCGCTTCAACATCCTGCTGCGCGACGACAAGAGCTTCATCTGCCTGCGGCTCGACGAGCGCTCGGCCTTCCCTCGGCTCGAGGTGGTGCGCGCGGCCGACGTCTACCGCAAGAGCGGCAAGCGCGGCCTGTTCGGCCAGGATGGCGCCCGTTACTTCGGGCCCTACAGCTCGGCCTCCTCGATCCGCGAGACGCTGCGGCTCATCAACCGGCACTTCGGCCTGCGCACCTGCACCGACCACCAGCTCGAGGGGTGCCGCAAGCGCCAGCGCCCCTGCATGCAGTTCCAGATAGGCCGCTGCCCGGGGCCTTGCGTCGAGGCGATCGCGCCCGAGGAGTACGCGGGCCACGTGCACGACCTCGTGCTCTTCCTCGAGGGCAAGGAGGCCACGGTCGCCGAGCGCATCCGCGAGCGCATGGCCCAGGCCGCCTCTCGGCTCGAGTTCGAGGTCGCGGCCCGCCTGCGCGATCAGCTCCTCGCCATCGAGCGCAGCCTCGAGAAGCAGCGGATGGTGACCCCCGAGGCCATCGACCGCGACGTGCTCGGCGTCTATCGCGAGGCCGACCGGCTCGTCCTCTATCTGCTCTACATCCGCAGCGGCCGGCTCTCGGGCGGCCGCACCTTCCCGTTCACCGGCCAGGAGTTCCCCACCGACGAGCTCGTCGGCTCCTTCATCGACCTCTACTACGGCGGCGACAACCTCGTGCCCGACGAGATCCTGCTGCCCTGCGAGCTCGAGAGCCCGGAGGCGACCGAGGGGTGGCTCTCCGAGAAGAAGGGCAAGCGGGTCCACCTGCGCACCCCGCGCCGCGGGGCCAAGGCCGATCTCGTCGAGATGGCGCGGCGCAACGCCGAGACCGCCTTCCACGACCACCGCCAGTCCCAGGAGGAGAGGCTGGCGATGCTCTCGCGCCTGCAGGGCTCGCTCGGGCTCTCGAAGCTGCCGCGGCGCATCGAGTGCTACGACATTTCGCTGTTCCAGGGCAGCTCGGCGGTCGGCTCGAAGGTGAGCTTCCTCGACGGCGAGCCGGACAAGTCGCAATACCGGCACTACCGGATCAAAACGGTCCGCGGCACCGACGACTTCGCCATGCTCTACGAGGTGCTCGTGCGCCGCGCGAAGCAGGGCGAGCTGCCGGACCTCTTCCTCATCGACGGCGGCAAGGGCCAGCTCGCCAGCGCTGCCGCCGCGCTCAAGGACGCCGGGGTGCAGGCCGACATCATCAGCCTCGCCAAGAGCCGTGTGGTCGATCGCTCGGGCTCGGACGGGAGCCTCCACTCACCCGAGCGCGTCTTCGTCCTCGGCCGCAAGGACCCGGTGGTGCTGCGTCAGAACAGCCCCGAGCTCTTCCTGCTCGCGCGACTGCGCGACGAGGCGCACCGCTTCGCCATCACCTACCACCGCAAGCTGCGCAGCCGCAGCACCCTGCGCAGCGCGCTCGACGAGATCCCCGGCGTCGGCGCGGCGCGGCGCAAGGCGCTGCTCAAGCATTTCGGCTCGCTCAAGCGGCTGCGCGAGGCGAGCGCCGAGCAGATCGCCGAGGTCGAGGGCGTCGGCAAAGGGCTCGCCCGCCAGATCCACACGGCCCTCCACCGCGCCGACGAACCGGACTCCGACGAGCCCCGCGCCTGAATCACCTTCGGGCGAGCCAGGTCCAGCATTCTTGCCAAGCGCGCATGCGTCCTCACTTTTTTCCGACATTTTGATTGAAAAGGCCCGCTGCCTTGGCATATACGACAGCCACTTTCTAACGGGGTGAGGACAACCAATGAGGCTTTATCCCAAGGTCATCCCGGCCATCGCGCGCGAGATCATCCAGGCCCTGATGACCGACAAGGACATCGAGGTCGAACCGCTGCGCATCGCCGACGCCGAGATGGACATGGCGGCGATCATGCGCGAGTACCTGGCCAACGAGGAGCGCGTCAACAACGCGACCCGCGAAGCGCTCGAGCGGCGTGGCTACGACTACTCCCGCTTCAGCCAGGTCAAGCGCGAGATGGCCGATGTACGCGGCTTCAAGATGGGCGACGAGGGCATCGAGTACATCATCGGCCAGATGCTCGAGTTCCTGCTCATCTCCCGCAACGTCGAGGAGGTCTACGCCGACGACCCGACGATGCGCCGCAAGATCTTCACGGTCATGAAGAAGCACCTCGACGTCGACGAGGATATCGATCGCGAGGCGCGTGGCCGGCTCAAGCACCTGCAGGAAGGCACGCAGGCCTGGGACATCGAGTACCAGAAGGTCGTCGAACAAATCCGCCGCGCCAAGGGGCTCGTCTAACGGCGCGGTCGCACGAAGCGAGCGGAGACGAGGCCCCGTCGTATGGCGGGGCCTTTTTCCGTCGTGGACATGAGCCCGGCTGTGGAAGCGAGGCGTCGAAGCATGGATCGCAAATCGATGGTGATACTCGGCGTGGTCTTCGGCGGCCTGTTCCTGGCGCTCTTCGGCTTTCTCGGCCTCGCCTTCGTCGCCATGAGCTCGGAGGACGGAGCGAGCTTCCGGCGCGGCGACGCGATCGGGGTGCTCGAGGTCAAGGGCGTCATCAGGTCGTCCGACGAGGCGCTCAAGCACCTGCGGCGCTTCGCCAAGGACCGCTCGGTCAAGGCGCTGCTCGTGCGCATCGAGTCGCCCGGCGGCGCGGTCGCCCCGTCGCAGGAGCTCTTCTCGGAGCTGCTCGAGCTGCGCAAGAAGATGCCGGTGGTCTGCTCGCTCGGAGACGTCGCGGCCTCGGGCGGCTTCTACATCGCCGCGGGCTGCCAGAAGATCGTCGCCAACCCCGGGACCCTGACCGGCTCCATCGGCGTGATCAGCCAGATGCCCTACCTCGGCGAGATCGCCGACGAGCTCGGCTTTCGGATGGTCACGATCAAGAGCGGCGCGCGCAAGGATGTGGGCAACCCGTTTCGCGAGATGACCGAGGAGGAGCGCGCCTACTACCAAGGCCTGATGGACGGCATCCACGAGCAGTTCATCGAGGCCATCGCCCAGGGCCGGGGCGTCGAGGCCGACAAGGTGCGCCCGGTCGCCGACGGACGAGTCTTCAGCGGCGCCGAAGCCCACGGCCTGGGCCTGGTCGACCAACTCGGCAACTTCAACGACGCGGTGCGGCTCGCGGCCGCCGAGGCGGGCATCGACGGCGAGCCCCGCCTGCAGTACCCGCCCGAGGAGAAGCCCTTCGACTTCGGCGGCATCTTCACCAAGGGCGGCCGCGCGCTCGCCCGCGGCGTCATCGAGGAGCTGTCGGCCGAGACGGGCGCGGCCTCGTCGATAACGGGTCCGGCCTACCTGATGCCGCTGCCGATGCGCCAGTAAACCCTTCGGCCGCGGCCCCTCGCGGCGCGGCGGACTCGCGGAGGAGCAGATGCAGACCCTGTGGGCGCCCTGGAGGATGGACTACATCCTCGGCAAGAAGGCCGAGGGCTGCATCTTCTGCCTCTTTCCCGCCGAGGAGCACGACGCGCAGAACCTGATCCTCGGGCGCACCCGCCACTCCTTCGTGATGCTCAACCGCTTCCCGTACAACAACGGGCACCTGATGGTGATCCCGCGGCACCACTGCTGCGACCTGCGCAAGCTCGACGACGAGCAGCTCCTCGATCTGCATCGGTTGCTGAGCACCAGCATCGACGTGCTCGCCCGCGCCGCCAACCCCGAGGGGCTCAACATCGGCATGAACCTCGGCAAGGTCGCCGGGGCGGGCATCGACGAGCACCTGCACTACCACCTCGTCCCGCGCTGGAACGGCGACACCAACTTCATGCCCGTGCTCGCCGAGACCCGGGTGATGGTCGAGCACCTCGACGCGGCCTGGCAGCGGCTGCGGCCGCTCTTCGACGAGGCGCTCGGGGGCTGAGGTCCGATGGTCGAGGCGCTCATTCTCGTCGCCGCCGCGGTGCTCGCGGCGGGCATCTATTCGCTGCTGGCGCGCCGCCGGCGCGAGACCGACGCGGCCCGCGCCTACCTGCAGGGGTTTCGCTACATCCTCTCCGACGAGCCGGACGCCGCGCTCGAGCAGCTCACCCGCGCGGTCGAGGTGGACGCGCGCACGCTCGAGACCTACTTCGCCTTGGGCGCGCTCTTCCGGCGCACCGGCGAGCACGAGCGCGCGGTGCGCCTGCACCAGAACATGCTCCTGAAGACCGACCTCGCGCCGCGCCTGCGCCTGCAGATAGAGCTCGAGCTCGCCCTCGACTTCCAGCGCGCCGGCATGCTCGAGCGGGCGGCCGAGATCTACGAGAGGGTGACCGAGACCGAGCCGGGCTGGCGCGAGGCGCTGCTGCGGCTGCGCCAGGTGTACGAGGAGCAGCGCAACTTCGCCCGCGCGGCCGAGACGCAGGCCAGGCTGGTCGAGAGGTGCGACGGAACCCGCGCCATCCTCGCGCACCTGCTCGCCGAGGCCGCGCTGGCCGAAGAGGACTCGGGCCTCGCCGCCCGCTTCGCCGAGAGGGCCGCCAGCGTGGACGCCGAGAGCGGGCACGCCTCGTTCGCGCTGGGCATGGTGCGACTTGGGCAGGGCAGGGCGAAGGAGGCGGTCGCCGCGCTCAAGCGGTGTTGCGAGCTCGAGCCGGAGCTCGCGCCCCGGGCCGCCGAGCCGCTCGTCGAGGCCGCGGCCAACAAGTTCAT
>ENA-UOOH01002504-UOOH01002504.1-fermentation-metagenome-genome-assembly--contig:-NODE-2504-length-15709-cov-76.456433_pt1 | contig 15709 bp, 8 predicted proteins | sample MGYA00245778_ERZ724025 | MGnify/ENA primary metagenome ERZ724025 (study PRJEB28704, sample SAMN03018313) | fermentation metagenome | biome: anthropogenic terrestrial biome; feature: soil; material... | reverse complement strand
CTTTACCATCGTTTGTATGGCAAACGCTATGACATGATCTACCACCTTGAAAACTTGCTGAAGAGTATGGCACGAGCGTCTTTCCAGCGTCCTGCGGATCTGCGTGAACTTGACCGGGAGAGGGAGACGAACCCTCTCTGGTTCCAATCCAACCAGGTGGTGGGTGGTGTCTGTTATGTGGATCTTTTTGCGGGCAATTTGCAGGGAATCCGGGCAAAAATTCCTTACTTCAAGGAACTTGGGCTGACATATCTGCATTTGATGCCGGTCTTTAAGATGCCGGTGGATGAAAATGACGGCGGTTATGCTGTTAGTTCTTTCAGGGAGGTCAACCCATCCCTGGGCACCATGGCTGAGTTGTCACAACTCTCGCGTGAACTGCGTGACCAGGGCATCTGCCTGGTTTTGGATTTAGTGATCAATCATACTTCCGATGAACATGAATGGGCGCTCAAAGCCAAAGCTGGCGAACCGGAATATCGCGATATGTATGGCATCTTCCCGGACCGGATGGTGCCTGACCTCTATGAAAAAAACCTAAGAGAAATTTTCCCAGAGGAACACCCAGGAGCCTTTACCTGGTTTGAAGACATAAAATCCTGGGTTTGGACCACTTTTCACTCTTATCAATGGGATCTGGATTATAGCAACCCGGTCGTCTTTAATCGGATGAGCGAGGAAATGCTTTTTCTGGCCAACCAGGGCGTGGAGATCTTCCGCCTGGACGCAGTGGCCTTCATCTGGAAAAAGCTGGGCACCCCCTGTGAAAACTTGCCAGAAGCGCATACCATTCTGCAGGGATTCAATGCCATCACGAAGGTGGTTGCCCCTGCCATTCTCTTCAAATCCGAAGCGATCGTACACCCTGACGAAGTGATCAAATATATTTCACCTCAGGAATGCCAGCTCTCTTATAACCCGCTGATGATGGCAATGCTCTGGAACAGCCTGGCAACACGTGAGGTCAATTTACTCTCGCAGGCACTGCGGGACCGGTTTGGGCTACCCCAAGGCACTGCCTGGGTCAATTATGTACGCTGCCACGATGACATCGGCTGGACTTTCTCGGATGATGATGCAGCCAAAATGGGCATCAATGGCTATGACCACCGTCGATTTTTAAATGAGTTTTACCGGGGTCGCTTCCCAGGTAGTTTTGCTCGCGGTCTGCCCTTCCAGGAAAACCTGAAAACAGGAGACTGCCGTATCTCAGGTACTTGTGCATCCCTGGCGGGGCTTGAAAAAGCCCTTGCTGAAGAAGGACCAGAAGAAGTGGAGTTGGCAATCAAACGCATATTGCTCATGCATTTTGTGATAATGACCGCTGGCGGAATCCCGCTGATTTACCTGGGAGACGAAATCGCCACTCTGAACGACTATAGTTATCTCGAGGATCCAAAACACAAAAATGACAGTCGCTGGGTGCATCGCCAGACTGCGGACCCGGAACGGTACGCGCAGCGCCTGGATGGCGAGACACTTCCGGGGCGTGTTTACCAGGCTCTGCGTGAGTTGATCGAATTTCGCAAATCCTTACCAGCCCTGGCTGGGGGCAAATTAGAGGGAATCGACACTCAAAACAGGTCTGTCTTGGGATTCACCCGCGTCAACCAGTACGAAGAAGTGCTGATTTTGGCAAACTTTAGCGAGCGTGATCACGCCATCCCCGAGTGGGTTGTCAGGCAGAATATGTTGGACCAGAAAAGCATTCTGTTTGGCGAGGCGGAATTTGCTGAAAGCGGTACCCTTTGGTTGCCGGCATATGCCCGTGTCATATTTGGTTAGTCCAAAATCAGGTTGTTACCGATTGACTCCATGCCATCAAATATGAGATAATCCTTTTATACAAAATCTGGGGAGGCTGCAATGAAACGAACACTCACTTTTGGCAAAGTCCTTTTGTTCATCATCATCGCCTATTTACTCATTGGGCTGATCTATTCCCTCACTGGATATCTCATGGATCTTCTCAACGAGAGGGAGTTTGTGTTTTCGCCGCTTGTCGCCATACCTTTTGACATGGTCGGTTGGCCCTGGAGAATGGTGAAAGATTACACTGAAGGCTTCCTGGGTATGCCCTTTGTCGTCACCGCTGTTGCTGCCCTGATTGCTTTCATTCTCTTTTTGCGAATGATTTTCCGGAAACGGTAATTAATCCAACCAATCGACCTCATGGGGTCGATTTTCATTAAAAAAAAGGCAGGGTGACGCTTCAGCCCTGTCTTTTATTGTTGTGAGTATTGCTTATAGGCAAAATTCCTTATTGTAAATTATTTGGTTTTTTGTATAATAATAACAGTCCTCAAATCCGGAGTTTTAAATGCTTGACGTAAAGGTAATGCAGAAATGTTCTTCTGTTCTCCTTAGAATGAATGTTGCTATATTCTCAGCGAACGTCTTGCGAAATCAAAAGGGGAACCATTCCGGAAATATTTCTCGTGTTCTTCGTAATTATTATCCGTTCAAAGCAACGGATCGCCACAAACAAGCGTAACAATATCGTTCGCCCGTTCTCGTAGTCACATTTACCATCCATTAGATGGGTCGGCCTTGAAAATTTTCTTTCAGGTTAACTGTAAATAATTTTTCATGAACTATGGAAAGCCTCTGACCGGGCGATCCACAAAAGAGAGAGGGAATTTATGCCACATCGAAACTATTTTCGAATTTTATTTTGGGTCCTTATAGCCATTGGCTTGCTTTTCGCTGTGCAAAGCTCGCCTGCGCAGGCAAATCTGATCGGGTCGAATGTGACTTTCGCATCCAATGTTGAGTATGAAACAGGCAAATATAGTGCCTCTTGCTATCAACCGGGAGAATATAATCAGTTTTTATGTTTCAACTTTGATACAACCAGTCTGGACGGCCAGGATGCTGATAGCCTTGCTATTCAATTTCCCTCAGACTGGGATGTACGGGGGCGTTGGATCACCGATCATTATGACTATACCAGCATTGAACATAGCTGCACCAATGGTGGCACCATGGGAGGTGCTACAAGTTGGGCTGGTTTTGCCCGGAATGGTCAATATCTGGCGGGCGACGGACGAATCCAAAATCCCGAAACCTCCTGCCATGCCCTGTACTGCTTTTCAGTTTGGGACCAGACCGACCCTGGTGATCCCCCTTATGACGACGAGCAGGACGCATTAATCTCCTGGTCCTGGGTTGGGCCAGCCGCAGAACCGCCTTCAAGTGTCTGCTCCAGTGATGGCTTATACCCACAGGACGGCTATCCTTGCGAACTGGTTTCCACAGCCCCACCGGCAACCGTGCCAGTCTGCGAGTTTGTGCCTATCACCATACTGCCTGAAACCCTCCCGCATGCGGTTGCCGGGCAATATTACACCCAACAATTAAGTCCCATCCCACAAGTAGACCCTGTTACCGGGCTACCGGATTATTGGTATACCAGTTCAACTGGCATGCCTGATGATTTTGCTCTGTACACTAATACTGGTGAGATCGAGTGGGGTTCCCCCCAGGTCGGAAGTTATACATTTACTCGTATGTTGAAGGTCTGGGCTGGTCTGAAGGCAGCTGGGAATATACAATCGTAGTCGACCCACTGCTGGTTTTCGATCCTGATTCTCTTCCAGCTGGCAGGCAGAACACGGCTTACAACCAACCCATCACAGTTTCAGGCGGAACAGCCCCCTACACGCTCATCTTGGAAAGTGGCACGCTGCCATCGGGCATGAGTTTCACTGGTGACGCTTTTGTTGGGACACCAACCGAATTTGGTACTTACATCGATCTCATTGTTCGGGCAACTGATGCAAATGGAGTCAGCCAAACGCACAACTTCACTCTGACGGTTTACAAGGAACATATCTTTACCTGGACGCCCATTACGCCTGCCTCAGGAGAAAATACGGTTTTCACTGCAGATTCGGGGTTCGACTACTATCAGTGGTCCTACGGATATAATCCCGATGGGGATTGTAGTACAAATTATTGGGGTAACCAACAGGAGATTTCTTTGATTTTCTATGCTAAAGGAAATCACAAAGTTTGCCTTCACGCGATAAATTACAGCCCGTATTTGGATTTAGTCGATGAACAGTGGGTCACTGTGTTGAATGGTCCGCCAATGATCAATTATGCCTGGGCTGATCCTAACCCTTCCTTCCCGGGTCAATCAGTTGAAGCCGGCCTATATTTCCATGATTCTGATGGACCGGGCAATTTTACCTGTGAAATCGATTGGGGTGATGGATCCACAGATACCGTAGCGGCTGGTACTGACGACTGGAGTTGTGCCTTTCCAAGCCATGCCTACGAATCGATTGGCATTTATGAAGTCACCCAAACAGTTACTGATGATGAAGGCGCCGAAGCCACCACCACCATTCAGCACGAGGTTGTCTGGCTTTTTTCATATGATTACTCTACCTGGCTGGTTTCCAACACTTTGCCAACCACAATTCGCTTGTGGGGATATGCCCCTGAGGGGACAGAAACTCTCCAATTTGATATCAATGAAATACCTGCACATGGTTCGCTTGGAGCTCCAACCTTCAATGCATGTGAAACCCGCTACTATATGCCGCAATCAGTGGTTTGTTGGGCGAGTGTAACCTATTATCCAGATATCACTGACCCACTCTATGTTGGATCCGACAATTTCGATTTCACGATCAGCGATAACGCAGGTCATACTTCAATGCCAGCCACAGTCGAATTATGGGTGGACGAGAACGAACCACCAACCGCTGAAGATGGCACAGCAGTGGTTCATTTTAGGGAGCCCAGTGAATTCCAAATTTTTGGCACGGATATGGATGCCTATGATTACAATGTAGATGAGCTTATCTTCATACTCGATACTCTCCCACAATATGGAACGCTTGAATTCGAAGGAGACGCGAATGTTGACGAATGGTTTTACGATAACGGGAATGTGATCGGCGCCAGGTGGGATCAATCGTTTGTTTATACGCCAAATCCAGGCATCACAGCAACCACCGATAGCTTTACCTTCCATATCAATGACGGGATGGAGGATTCGAATGTAGCAACCTTCACGCTCACTCTGCACACGCCTACGACACTGCATGTCAATGTGAATGATGACCTGGTGGATGCCACAGGTTGTGATGATACTCACTGCAGCTTGCGGGAAGCTGTGGCAGATGCTCTGATCGGCGATACCATCGACTTCACACTTTCACTCCCCAATACCATCACCTTAACAGAAGCAAGCGGCGGAGAGTTGTTGGTCAATAAAAACATCAATATCCTTGGTCCGGGGGCCGATCAGCTGAGCATCAGTGCCGGATTCATGGATTCTGAAATAAACCCTTGGGAAGGTTTTCGGGTCATCCATATCTACAATGATGATATTCCGATGAAAGCCAGCCTATCCGGCTTGACCATCAGGGATGGTCGCTCTAATGAAGGCGGTGGTATGCTTGTGGACGAGAATGTGACCCTGACCATAAGCGATTGTGTGATCGGACCGAATAACATCGTTTCGTACGCCGGCGGTGGTCTGGAAGCTGATGAAGCCAATGTCACCATGACCAATTGCACAGTTGTGCAAAATCATGGTACCGGTACAGTAGGTGGTGCAGGAATTTTTGTCGATGACTCGGTCATGACAATCATCAATTCAACAGTCTCTGGCAACGTTACCAACAATTATGGTGCCGGAATTTATGCGCTCGACCGAACAACAGTCACCCTGATCAACTCAACGGTTTCAGAAAATATTGCCAATCAGAATTACGAAACCGAGGCCTGGGGTGGCGGCGGAGGAATTTATACAGATGGGGCTGAAGTTCGTCTGCTGAATACCATCGTCGCAGGAAATATTGACCTCACTGATCCTTCCGAGCACAAAAAATGGCCGGATGTTAAGGGTAGCTTCACTTCGTTGGGCGGAAACCTGATTGGGGATGGCACTGGCTCAAATGGCTGGACCGCTAGCGATATGGTCGGTACGGAAACTGAACCAATCGACCCGTTGTTGGGGGAATTAGGTGTTCATGCCCCTGGTACCACTGCCACTTACCCCTTGCTGGACGGCAGCCCTGCTATTGATACGGCAAGTTGTATTGCAGGCGTCAAGTTTGACCAGCGGGGCGTCAAACGCCCGCAAGGGATTTCATGCGACCGCGGTTCATTCGAACTCGAAAGCATATGGTCTTACCTGTTCCTGCCCTTGATCTTGCGGTGATAGTTGCTTGCCTTTAAACCTACGGAGGGGGCAGCTCGCCCCCTCCATTAAAGCTCATAGAAAGCAACCTTAGCTGCTGGACCAAGGCACGACCGTACGGAAGGAATCGAGTCTATATTGGGCGGCATGAACCCTTCCGCTTCGCTGCCAGGGCGAGGCCGTCCCTTACAGTTTTCAATCGCTATTTGTAAGTTATCTATGATTGTAATAATTCGTTATTGAATAATTAATTGCTTTTTTGTATAATAATAAAGTCCAAACCCCCGGAGCAGGGAATGCTTTACGATAATGCAATACAGAAGTTTTATTCTGTTCTTTTCTGGGTGACTTCTTTTGTGAGCCTGGCAGAAGTCCCGCAATATCTTTATGCAAACCTTTCTGACATCAATATTCTTCTTCATTCTCATTATCCGTTCAAGGTAACGGATCGCTGCAAAATAAGCGAAACATAATCTTATTCCGTTCTCTCAGTATCGTTCACCGTCTGTTGGTTGACGCTCATCCTTGAAATTTTGCTATCAAGAGATCTGTAGTTAATTTTCAATAACCTTTGGAACGCCTGTTATCAGGCAACCTTAAAAGAAAGAGGGAAAAATATGTCTCACCGATCCTATTTTCGAATTTTATTTTGGACGCTAATCGCCATTGGCTTGCTCTTCGCTATGCAAAGCTCACCTGCAAAGGCAGACCTAACCGGCTCCTACGTGACTTTCGCTCCCAGCGTCGCCTATGAACCAGGAGAGGTAAGCGGCGCATGCTATGTTCCGGGAGAGTATGAAGTTTTATGTTTCAACCTGGACACTGTCAGCTCAGATGGCCAGGACGCAAATCAGATAGCAATGAAATTTCCATTGGATTGGGATGTGTCTGGAATATCTGAATGGGCTCCGCTCAGGGTTGAGTCCAACTGTACAAACGGAGGCTCGATGGACCCCATGCTCTATTGGTATGATAACGGTGGCGGTCAGTATGTAGGGTATGACTACCGTGTACAAAATGCCAGCACTTCCTGCCACGCTCTGTATTGCTTCAGTGTGTGGGATGAGACCGCCCCGGTTGGTCCCCCCTACGACGAGCAGGATGTCACCGTTTCATGGTCCTGGATTGGTCCGCCAGAAGAGGCTGCATCTCCCACGAGTGTCTGTTCCAGCGATGGCTACTACCCCCAGCCGGATTACCCCTGTGAACAAGAAACCGCTCCAGCAGTTGTTGTGCCCGTCTGCGAATTTGTACCAATCACCATTTTGCCCGAGACCTTACCGAATGCTACCAGGGGTCAGGTTTATAACCAGCAACTCTATCCCGAAAATACTGACCCCAACCATCCTGATTACAATTATCAACTCGCAGGTACCCCTCCCCCCGGTGATTTCACTTTCTACGCAAATATAGGCAAAATGACATGGTACAACCCAATCATTGGTACTTATAACTTCACTGTAAATGTTGAGGGTCCAGCCTGGTCATTAGGTTCGCGGGATTATACCCTGGTGGTCGATCCTGACCTTATCTTTGATCCTGAAACGATTGCCCCAGCTCACCAGGGTGAGGAATATTACCAGGAAATTATTGTCACAGGGGGAACAGGACCGTATACACTCAGCCTGCAAAGCGGTACGCTGCCCACCGGCGTTAGTTTCACGGACGGTATATTCACTGGCACGCCAACCGAAGCAGGCACCTTCGCTGATCTTGTGATACTCGCTGCCGATGCAAATGGGTGGGAAGAAACCTACACTTATTCATTGCTCGTCTACGAAGAGCACCTTTTCACATGGGATCCTCTTAATCCAGCGTCAATGCAGGAAACTCTTTTCACGGCTGTAGGAGGTTTCGACGTTTATGCCTGGTCGTATGGAACCGAGCCCGAGGGACCATGTAATATGCCGATTTATGGAGGCTTTACGCAGCAGAAAGCAATCACATTCTATGGCAGAGGGAACCATAAAGTTTGCCTGGAATTACAGATTTATAACCCGAATTATGCGGTCTTTAATGATGAACAATGGGTAACTGTGCTCAACGGACCACCGAAAATTTATAGTTCATGGACGACCCCCGAACCATCTTTCCCTGATCGACCCGTGGAGGCCACCTTCAATTTCTATGATTATGATGGCGGCGAATTCACCTGCGGAATTGATTACGGTGATGGGACCACGGACACAATACCTGGAGACTCCATCAACTGGTATTGCGAATTCCCGCCTCATATTTACACCTCAGCTGGCACCTACACGATTGGGATGTCCATTACTGATGATGAAGGATTGTCTGCTGAAGCAACCATGGAACACGATGTCGTTTTCCTTTACGCGGATGGCGGCGATACCTGGCTGGCTTCCAACCAACTGACCACCACGCTCAATTTGTACGCATTTGCTCCACCGGGAACAGAAACCCTTCAATTCGATATCAGTGCCCCTCCCGGACATGGTTCCATGGATGTTCCTGAATTCCTTAGCTGTGTACCTTCTCGTTGGGATGAAGGACTTGTTTATTGTAAGGCTAAGGTCGTTTTTACCCCGTTCATAACCGATCCACTCTATGTTGGATACGATAGTTTCGAGTTTACAGCAAGTGATGTTTATGGACACACCTCGCAGCCAGTCAGTGATGAATTATGGCTGGATGAGAACGAACCGCCCACCGCGAATGACAGTGAAGCACTCGTAAATTCCACGAAACCCAGCCAATTCATAATTTATGCGACTGACATGGATGCCTACGATTGGAATTACGATATCGTGACTTTCCATATAGACACCCCGCCCCAGTATGGAACGCTTCAATTTCTACGGGATTCAGAAGAAAATCAATATTTTGAGGATGAAGAATTCAATCTGATCGGTGTGGAGTGGGCTCAAATATTGATTTATGTCCCAGACCCAGGCGCGAAACCTACAACCGACACATTTACCTTCCATGTCAATGATTCTCATCAAGATTCCAACATTGCCACTGTGACACTGAACTTGCACGACACAGCCACTTTGCATGTCAATGTGAATGACGATGCTGTCGATGCAGAGGGATGCGATGATACCCACTGCAGCCTGCGTGAAGCAGTCGCCGATGCCCTGGTTGGTGACACCATTGATTTCACATTGCCGCTCCCCAATGTAATCACCTTGACTAGTGATAGCGGTGGTGAGTTGCTGATCAACAAGTTTATCGATATTGTCGGTCCTGGCCCCGACTTGTTGACAATCAGTGCGGGATTTTTTGATCCCGAGATGAATCCATGGGATGGCTTCAGAGTCATTCATGTCTTCGACGAGTATTGGCCGCTCGAAGTAAGTATTTCCGGACTTACCATCCGCGATGGTCGGTCTGATAAGGGGGGTGGAATTCTGGTTGGGCAGGTCAGCAAACTGAAGCTTTCAGACTGCCAGATCGGTCCGAACAATATTGTTGCAAACTCAGGAAGTGGTATAGAGGTTGATTATGCCGACCTGACCATGGAGAATTGTACGATCATTGGGAACCGGGACGTCGGCACAAAGGGCGACGAGAAGAATGGCGGGGGCATTCTCGTAGATCATCACGGAAAATTTACTGCAATCAACTCCACCATTGCCGGGAATATTACCAATAATTTTGGAGGTGGAATACTGGCTCTCAGTCAAAGCAAGGTGACTCTGATTCATTCCACCATCTCTGGCAACATCGCTGATGAAAACTATGCGTCTGAGCCCTGGGGCGGTGGCGGCGGCATATATAATGAGGATTCAGAAGTAACTCTTCAAAATTCCATTATTGCCGGGAATACCGACCCTGCCGAACTTGACCAATCGCCCGATGTATTTGGCGCAGGCATTTCACTGGGCGGTAACCTGATTGGTGATGGTACTGGTTCAACAGGCTGGCTGCCTGACGATCTGGTTGGCAATGCCGCTTCGCCAATTAATCCCAAACTGGGCATAGTAGGCTTTTACGAGCCTGGTACTACCCCAACCTTTCCGCTGCTTGTAGGAAGCCCCGCGATCGATGCGGTAGATTGTTTACCTTCGGTCATGTTTGATCAGCGCGGGGTCGCACGCCCTCAAGGACTTACTTGCGATATTGGGGCCTTTGAGCTCGTACCTCCCACATGGTACCAGTTCCTGCCTATAATTTTGCGGTGATAGGAGTCTGTTTTTAAAGGTACGGAGGGAGCGCCTGTTCCCTCCGTCTTGTGATTATATGATCATATTCGTACGGAGGGGATCCTGATACTGGGAGCGTAGCGAGTAGTACTTGCTCCCACTAATTTTACCTCCTCTGTAAGGGGAGACACCTGCTCTGGTTAGGGTCCACGGTCTCTGGACAACCTCAACCTTTGGGCGGATCTACGATCCGCCATACAAAACCCCACTGAAAGCGGAAGGGGACAAGCACCTTCCTTACAGTTAAAAACTTACCACCCCCTCTTCACTGCCCTGCCCCGATAAAGTCGTGGGTGCGTTCCGCCGTTAGGTGGAAGAGGGGGTCGGGGGTGAGAGTGCAAATCGTATGGAATAGACTTAAAGTCTTTCTTACACATCGCAAGTTCCCTGTTCCCTATTCCCTGATATGCTATAATTCCTTTCGGGAATAATATTCCCAAAAGGATGACAATGCCAGGCGATCAAAAACAACCTTTCCTGCCCCTCTCTGAAGCAGAGCTCACCTTCGAACCCAGCCTGCCCTCCCCTTCCCAGGCCTACCTGAACACGCTCAGTGCCAGTGGCAGGCGCACCCAGGCGACCGCCCTCAACAACCTGGCTTACATCTTTTCCGATGGTAAAATCCAATCGGCTGAAAAATTCCCCTGGCATCACTTACGCTACGAACACACCAGCCAGCTCAGCAGCCACATGGTCGATATTGGCTACGCGAAGGCAACCGTCAACAAACACCTGGTCGCCCTGCGGCGCGTACTCGAGGAAGCCTACCGTCTGGGCCTCTACGAAGATCACAACGATTATTACCGCGCTGCCGGGGTCAAATCGCTGCGGCACGAAACCATTCTGCGCGGGCGCACCCTTGAGCACGAAGAATTACGTAAATTACTGGAGGTCTGCCTGGCAGACGGGCATAATCCCGTCCTCAGCGCCCGCGATACCGCCCTGGTCACGCTCATGTACATCACCGGAATCCGCCGCCAGGAGGTGGTTGACTTGAACCTCTCAGACTTCATCGCCAAAGAGCGAAAACTGCGCATTCTCGGCAAGGGCAGCAAACAGCGTGAGGTTTTCTTATCTGAAGACGCCATCACCGCCCTCGAAGGTTGGATCTCGCATCGCGGACGCCGCCTTGGTCCGCTTTTCACACGCATCACCAAGGGTGGCAAAGTTAAGCTGGAACGTTTGAGCGCACAGGCAGTTTACTACGTACTCAAAACACGCCAAAAACAGGCGGGGCTGGAATCTTTCACTCCGCATGACCTGCGCCGCACGACAATTACGGACATGTTGTCCGCGAATGTGGATGTTTTGACAGTCTCAGCAATTGCCGGGCACAACAGCAGTGACACCACACGCCGCTATGACCGGCGCAGTGAAGAAAGCAAACGTCAGGCAGTCGAACGCTTGCGTTCTCCCATGGCGGAGCTGGAAAAAGAAACTGAACCTGATCAAGAAGGGGAACCTTCCTGACTGTTAACCTTTCTTAAAGATATTATCGATATCGTCACCAATTTTATCGAACGCTGACCTGACATCCTTGCCAAATTGCTTGATTTTCGGGTCGTTTTTCCCTTCGTCAAAGGCATATTTCAAAGCATCGGAAATCTTTTTCAAACCCGCTTTGACTTCATCCATGCTTTTCTCTGCCCAGTCCTCGTCGTGCTCTTTCGGTTCGTCGTTCATTTTCTTTTCGGTGTCCTCTTTTTTATCCCAGGTTGAGGGACCCTCAACTGTGGTCCATTCTTCATCCTCTGGTTGCTGCGGATTGGTTCTTTTAGGATCGTCCATGATTAACTCCTTTGATTAGTGAGGTGATTTTATCAAGAATCGGTGCTAGAGGTGAATTAATGTAGCAGTCTTCTCTCCATTGATCCTCCTTCATTGCGAGCAAGGCGAGGTAATCTCACATTTTTCTTGCGAAATGAGGAAAGACTTTATCTACTGTAAAGAAGCCCTTCCACGGGCTGTCTTTTCTTAATACAACAAATCCAACAATTCTTCCTTGCTGAAGTTCACGAAGTAATCCCCCACTTCGATCCCTTCCAGCGCCGCTCCCATGACTGCCGGTTCGTAAAGCTTCCCGGTCAGGGCTTGTTCGAGTTCATTCACATCACGCTGCCCGAAAAAATCACCAAAAAAGCGGATCTGCCTGATCACCCCACCCTTGCTGACATCCAACCAGGCTTCAATCGTCCCGCCGCTATAACGTACCTCGCGGTTGATCGCAAACGCGGGCGATTTTCCATAATTCCAATCCCAGCAGCAATAACGCTCCTCGGAAATCTTTCTGATCCCCTCCCAATCAGTCTCATTCAAAATGTACTCATTCACCTTGCCCCCGCTGAAAACACCTTCAATGATCATTTGGCGAAACTGCATGATGCTGGGTGGGTTCTCGGGCAAGAACTCGGTGATGTTCGCCACTCTCGAGCGTACCGATTGAATGCCCTTGCTTTCAAATTTTGCCGGCTTGACCTTCAAGGCTGCCCCTACCTGGCTCAGGTCTGTATCCCAAAGCAAGGTGCCATGGCTGACCATACGGGCGCCGGAAACATATTGCGCGTTGCCGGATATCTTTTTTCCCGCCGCTACAATATCATTTCGCCCGGAGAGTTCTGCCGGAACACCCATTTTTTGCAGAACATCCACCACCGGTTGGGTGAATTTGCGAAAATTATGGAAATTATCCGGGGAGTTAGGGGCGATGAAGGAGAAATTGAGGTTGCCCAGGTCGTGATAAACCGCACCCCCACCCGAAAGCCGCCGCACAACGATAATGTCATGTGCTTCCACATAGTCGACGTTGATCTCCTGCACCGTGATCTGGTTGCGCCCAATAATAATGGAAGGTTGGTTAATATAGAAGAGCAGGATCTCTTCTTCCGGGGCAATATTTTTGATCAGGTATTCTTCAATCGCCAGGTTAATTCGCGGGTCGTTGTTCGGTTCGTTTTCGACAAAAATCATAATTTCTCCAAAGGTTACTGGAGCAAATTATACCGGTGAACTGGTTTAAGAATTTTTTGGATACAGTCACGCAAATTTATGTAATTGCCAGGGAACAACGGAGGATCGCAAGGACGAAGGAAAGAGCATGCGACCATGCTGGGCAAAAAGCCGCGCCTAATCCCAGTTTTTGACACACAAGAAAGATAGAACTATTCCATAAAAAAAGCCGGGTTCCGAACTTGAACCCGGCCTACGATTACTGAATAATTAATAATTATCTTCCAATCCCAATCACATCGAAGCCCAATCCCTCCAGCCTTTCGCGGTCGAGGAAGTTGCGCCCATCAACAATCGGAACTCTTGGGATGGATTCCCAATCCAACTCGCGATACTCGGGCCATTCTGTCACCAGGAGGATCCCCTCAACATCTTTCAATGTCTCCCCAACCTCATCACAAAACACCACTCCCAGCTCCCCATATTGGCTACGCGCATTGCGTAGTGCCACCGGGTCGTGGGCACGCACCAGGGCGCCTCGATGGATTAACAATCGGCTGATATCGATCGCGGGAGCATCCCGCAAATCATCGGTATTTGGTTTAAAACTGAATCCCAGTAGGGCAATATGCTTTCCTTTTAAGATCTTCAGTTTATCCTGCAGCAGGTCAACCGCCAGCACTCGTTGAGAGTAATTGACTTCGCGAGCCGCCTCGATGATCGGCATTTCCAACCGGTAATCGCGGGCAGTCGCCACCAGCGCAGCAGTGTCCTTTCCAAAACATGATCCGCCCCACCCTAATCCGGCATTGAGAAAACGGTTGCCGATGCGCTTATCCAGCCCAATACCCTCGCTCACAGCGTTTATATCAGCGCCGATCTTATTGGCAAGCCGGCCGATCTCATTGATGTAAGAGATCTTCAGAGCCAAAAACGCATTGGCGGCATATTTGATCATTTCTGCAGAGGTCAGGTCGCAAGCCAGCAAAGGTACTTCCGTGAGCCCTTCCGGACGCGGCAAACCAGGAGGCGCAGGGAAATCCTGCCGCATGATCGGTCCGAAAAGTTCTTTTAAACATTCCACGCTGCGTTCACACTGCGAACCAACCACGATCCGGTCCGGATAGAACGAATTGTGCATGGCAGAACCCTGCGCTAAAAACTCAGGGCTGGAGACGACATTAAAGTCAGCACACTCTCCATCGTTGTGGTTGTTATTGAAATGTTCATGCATAATGGCTTCAACCCAGTTACCTGAGCCGATCGGAACGGTAGATTTATTGACGATGACAGTGAAATTGTCGCCCAGGTTTTCGGCAATTGCTTCAGCTGCCTGGCGAACATAGTGCAAATTGGCGTTGCCATCAGGCAGTGAGGGCGTGCCCACCGTGATAAAGATTACGTCAGTGTTGGGGATATCAGCTTCAGCATAGCTGCTGGTGAACCTGATTTTGTCTGATACCAACTGCAGTGTCTCTTCCAGGTGCGGCTCATATACCGGACTTATCCCCTGCTGAAGCAGGGCAATTTTTTCCTCGTTGACATCCAGGCAGGTGACCTGGTTGCCCAGGTACGCCAACACCGCCCCTGTGTTCATCCCGACATAACCTGTGCCAATAATTAATACCTTCATACGCCCTCCTCGTTTTAGATTCTTCCCAATTATAACTGTTTGAAATATTTCTGCCGTTGAGAATAGCCGCTGAAGGCACAGCGAGCAGTGTTTGCTCCTTTTGCCAGCGCTCATCCAAGGAAAGACAGGGGCTGGGGTCACCCTTACAGAGCAATTAAACCCCAGCCCTACCAAAGTTCGCTTCTAAATTTCTTCCAACTGCGCCATAAAATGTCGCAGCACTGGCGGAGCCCACTTCACGCGTAAGCCGCGGATAGAGTTGGCGTCTTTCATGCACTCAGCTGCCGCTTCGGCAATGTAATCCAGGTGGCTGCGCGTGTACACACGCCTCGGTATGGCAAACCTCAAAAGCTCCAGTGGAGCGTAGACATGCTCGCCGGTTTGCGTGTCCACATGCTCAAACATCAGGCTGCCGATCTCTGTCGTGCGCACCCCGCCCGCCAGGTAAAGCGCATTAGCAAGCGCAACCGCCGGAAACTGGCTCTGGGGGATGTGTGGCAGCGCTTTGCCGCCATCCACGTACACCGCATGCCCACCGGTGGGCATATAAACCGGCAAGCCTGCTTCAAGCAGCACCTTGCCCAAATAGCGGGTGTGCGCTTCGCGATAATTGAGGTAATCCTCATCAATTGCTTCGTGCAAACCAACTGCAATCGCTTCCAGGTCGCGCCCAGCCAACCCGCCATAAGTTAAAAATCCCTCGTGCACGATCAGGTTTTGCGCAATTTTTTGTTTCAGAGTCGGGTCGCGGAAAGCGATGAAGCCGCCGATATTGACAATCGCATCCTTCTTGGCGCTCAT
>ENA-UOOH01002503-UOOH01002503.1-fermentation-metagenome-genome-assembly--contig:-NODE-2503-length-15716-cov-3.911691_pt1 | contig 15716 bp, 15 predicted proteins | sample MGYA00245778_ERZ724025 | MGnify/ENA primary metagenome ERZ724025 (study PRJEB28704, sample SAMN03018313) | fermentation metagenome | biome: anthropogenic terrestrial biome; feature: soil; material... | reverse complement strand
GGCGGGCTATGGCGGGGTACGCTGCGGATCAAGCGGTCGGAGCTGAGGTCGGCCTGCGGTGCGCTCAAAGAGAAGGGGGCGCACATCGAAGGGCTCAGCGTCGTCATCCACTAGCCGGGGGTCGAGGGCCACATGGACTTGGAGTTGAGCGGGAAGGCTGCGCTGGTGGCAGGTGCCAGCCGCGGTATCGGCCGGGCGACGGCGCAGGCGCTCTCGCGAGAGGGCGCGAAGGTCTGCCTCTGTGCCCGGAGCGTCGAGGACCTCGAACGGACGGTCGCCGAGCTTCGGCACAGCGGCGGTCAGGCCGTCGGCATCGCCGCCGACCTCTCCACTCCCGAGGGCGCCGAGGCCGCCGTTAGCACCACGCTCGAGGCCTGGGGTGCGGTCGACATCCTGGTCAACAACGTGGGCGGCAGCGGCGGCGCCGGCTCGTTCGACCGCGCGACCGCCGAGCAATGGGGCCGCGTCCTCGACACCAACCTCCTCTCGGCCGTCTGGTGCAGCCAGCACGCGGTCGCGTGGATGCGCGAGCACGGTGGCGGGGTGATCCTGAACCTCTCCTCGATCTTCGGCCGCGAGTACGCGACCAGCGCTCCCTACACCGCCGCCAAGGCCGCGGTCGTCGCGCTCACCAAGGAGATGGCGGTCGACCTGGCGCGCCATCGCATCCGCGTCAACTCCGTCGCGCCCGGCTCGATCCTGTTCCCGGGCGGAAGCTGGGACAGGCGCCGGCAGAAGGCCCCGGGGCTCATCGAAAAGATGGAGCGCGAAGACCTGCCCTGGGGACGGTTCGGCCGGCCCGAGGAGGTCGCCGAGGTGATCGCCTTTCTCTGCTCCCCGAGGGCGAGCTGGGTGACCGGCGCGTGCGTGCCGGTAGACGGCGGGCAGGGCAGGGCGTTCTGAGGGCAGAACCGGCGGCTCGACCTGGGGCTACCTCGGCGCTTCGGGGGGACGTGGCGCCCAGAGCGCCGCGATCTCGAGCTCGAGCACGTCGAAGGGCGGCGCGCGAACCCGCTCGTCATCCGCCCACGTCCCGAGGTGGCGCCACTGTTGCCCGTCGCGCGCCAGCACCTCGAGGGTGCGGGCCGCAGGGTCGAGCAGCCAAACGTGCTCGACCCCCTCGCGCGCATAGATGCGGAGCTTCTCGACCCGGTCCACGCGCGCGGTCGAGGGCGAGAGCGCCTCGCAGATCCAGTCGGGCGCGACCGCGAGGAAGGGACCGGTCGGGCTCGGGAGCCTCTCGCGGCGCCAAGCGGCGAGGTCGGGCACGAGCACGTCGGCGCCGAGATGCAGCTCGAGCTCGAAGAGAATCCACCAGCCGCCCCGGCCACCGCGCCCCCGTCCAAAGGGCGCCCCCAGATCGCTGCCGAGCGCCGAGATTGCGAGCGAGTGTTCGGCCGATGGCCGGGGAAAAACGATGATTCGCCGTCGTCGATGAGCTGGCCCACCCGGTTGGCGGGGAGCGCCTCGACATCGGCGTAGGTCGCCCTCTTGCGAGCCGGAGTGGTCACGTTCTCAGAGCTAGCATCTTGCCCCCGGAGCGCCGTGGCCCGGGGGGGGGGCGAGTGCGCTCCCCAGGCGCCCGGTGAGCAGGCGCTCGGTCCTGCGGCCAGAACCGCGGACGCCGGACACCCTGCGGTGCCCGGCGTCTTCGGTCAGCTCAAAACTCACAACTCAAAAGCTCACAACTTACTCCGCGGCCGCCTCCATCCCCTTGCGGAAGGCACGCAGGTTGGCCTCGAGCACCTTCGCGGGCTTGCCCTCGAAGGTCTTCTCGAGCGCCTTCTCGACAGCCTCGGGCTTGAGCACCTTGGAGGCAGCGACGTAGGCGCCCAGCATGACCAGGTTGGCCGACTTGCCCGAGCCTTCCTTCTCGGCGATCTCGTTGGCGGGCACGTAGATGGCCTTCAGGTCGGCGCGCTCGACCTTCCGGTCGATGAGCGAGGTGTTGACGATGATCAAGCCCTGCTCGCGCACGGTCGGCTCGAACTTGTCCATCGACTGCTTGTTCATGACGATGGCGGCCTGGGTGCGCCTGACGATGGGCGAGCCGATCGGCTCGTCGTCGATGATCACCGTGCAGTTGGCGGTGCCGCCGCGCATCTCCGGACCGTAGGCGGGCATCCAGGTGACGTGCTGGCCCTCGGCCATCGCGGCCTTCGCGAGCATCTTGCCAATCGCCATCAAACCCTGGCCGCCGAAGCCGGCCATCACGATGTCGGTCTGTGCCATCTCGTTAGCCCTCCTTGGGCTTGTCGTCCGAGACCTTGAGGTCCGGCGTGTACTTCTTGGCCGCCTCGGGCATCTGGTTCGGTTCGCGGAAGACGTTGATGGGGAAGAAGGGAACCATGTTGCGCTCGAGCCACTGCTGCGACTGCTCGGGCGTCAGGCCCCAGCCGGTCGGACAGGTCGAGAGCAACTCGACGAAGGTAAACCCCTCGTGCTGCAGCTCGAAGGCCTGCCGCAACAGCTTCTTGGAGCGGTTGATCTCCTTGGGGCTGCTCAGCGAGCCGCGGGCGATGAAACGGGGCTCGACGAGCGTATTGAGCAGCTCGCACATGCGCACCGGATGGCCGCACTGCAGCGTGTCGCGGCCGTAGGGCGAGGTCGTGGTCTTCATGCCCGGCAGCGTGGTCGGCGCCATCTGGCCGCCGGTCATGCCGTAGATGGCGTTGTTGATGAAGACCACCGTCAGCTTCTCGCCGCGGTTGGCCGCGTGGATGATCTCGGCCATGCCGATGGAGGCGAGGTCGCCGTCGCCTTGGTAGGTGAAGATGTACCGGTCCTCGGGCAAGGTGCGCCGGATGCCGGTGGCGACCGCCGGAGCGCGGCCGTGAGCTGCCTCCTGCATGTCGAGGTTGAAGTAGTTGTAGGCCAGCACCGAGCAGCCCACCGGGCAGACGCCGATGGTCTTCTCCTGGATGCCCATCTCGTCGATCACTTCGGCGACCAAGCGGTGGGCGACCCCGTGCGTGCAGCCCGGGCAGTAGTGGAAGTAGTTGTCGGTGAGGACCTTGGTCCTCTCGAAGACCACCTTCTCTTCAGACATGGTCAATCTCCCTGAATCTCAAAGGGCCGCGTGCAGCTCTTTAACCTGGGCCACGATCTCTTCGACGGTGGGCACCACCCCAGAACTTCACCGGGCGCTTGGCTTCGACCGCCGCCCTCACGTCTTCGAGCATCTGCCCCATGCTCATCTCGATGGTGAAGAAGACCTTGGTCGACTCGATGTGCTTCTTCAGCGGCTCGGTCGGGAAAGGCCAGGCGGTGATCGGCCGGAACAGGCCGACGGCGATGCCCTGCTTGCGCAGCTCGCGGATGGCGGTCTTGGCGATGCGCGCGGTGGTCCCGTAGGCGCACAGCACGATGCCGGGCTTGTCCTCGAGCAGGTGCTCCTCCCAGCGCTGCTCCTTTTTCATCCGCCCAAACTTCTCGTAGAGGTGCTGGACGTGACGCTCGAGCTCCTCGGGGTCGAGGTAGAGCGAGTTGATCACGTTGGGGCGGCGCGTTGCGGGCTTGCCGGTGGTCGCCCAGCTCCGGTCGAAGCTCTTCGGGGTGGTCTCCGGGAAGCTGACCGGCTCCATCATCTGGCCGATCACCCCGTCGCCCGCGACCACGGTCGGCGAGCGGTATTCGTCGGCGAGGTCGAAGGCGAGAGAGATCAGGTCGACCGCCTCCTGCGCGGTCGACGGCGCGAGGACGATGGTCTGCTTGTCGCCGTGACCGAAGCCGCGGGTCATCATCAGGTAGTCGCCCTGCGACGGGGCGATGTCGCCGAGCCCCGGGCCGCCACGCATGATGTTGACGATGACCGCCGGCACCTCGGCGCCGACCATGTAGGAGAAGCCCTCGCTCATCAGGGCCACCCCGGGGCTCGACGAGGAGGTCATCACGCGCACGCCCGCGCCGCCCGCGCCGTAGATCATGTTGGCCGCGGCCAGCTCGCTCTCGGCCTGCAGGAAGGTGCCGCCGACCTGCGGCAGGCGCTTGGACATGTACTCGGGGATCTCGTTCTGCGGGGTTATCGGGTAACCGAAGAAGTAGCGGCAGCCCGCGCGGATCGCCGCCTCGGCGATCGCTTCGGTGCCCTTCATCAACATCCTTTGCTGGGCCATCTTTGTCTCCACGCACGGGTCGCGGCCGACAGGGTGCGGCGGCGACCGGTTATCGCATCTCGCGTTGCTCGAAAGTGCGCCTAGCCGGCCTTCTTCAGCGCCTTGTAGACCGAGATCGCGCCCTCGGGGCAGACCACGGCACACAGGCCACAGGCGGTGCACTTCTCGATCTCCTTGATTCCGACCGGGTGGTAGCCCATGGCGTTGAGATCCTCGGAGAGGTCGAGAAGAGCCCTGTTGCAGGCCTTCATGCAAAGCCGGCAGGCCTTGCACCTGTCCATGTCGATGACCAGGCGGTTCATGAATCGCTCCTGTTCGTGTTTTCTGTCAGCGGGGGCTGGCCCGAGGCGAGCACCACGCCCCCCAGGAACTGCGGCATCATGCTGCGCCGGACCACCACGACAGGTGGCAAGTCCGGCCGTTCGGCGAACTCTTCGGAGAGGTGCGCGGAGACCGCGAGCAGGCGCACCTCGGTGCCCAGGCTCTGCGCCACCTCGCGCGACAGCTCCAGGCCCCAGAGCACGTCCTCGGCGGTGGTGTGCTCGAGAAGGTTGGTGTTCGAGATGATCCCGGTGACCTGCAGGCGCGAGGCGAAGGCGATCTTCTCGGCCTGCTCGACCACGGTGGCGAGCGTGTCCATGAAGGGCCGGTAGCGGTTGAGCACCAGCAGCAGGTCGTAGTCGGAGGCGCCGACGACATCGGAGATGGAGCCGAGCGCGCGGGCGCCGACCGGGTCGCCGCCGACATCGAGGACCATCTGCACGTCGGGGCGCGCGACGTTGCCGCGCAGCTCGGGCGTGAGGATGGGCAGGTCCGCGCTCGCCAGGGCACCGGCAGGAGCGAGCAGCTCAATCCCCTGGTGCTTCAGGTGGTCGCCGGCCTCCCGCGAGCGGAAGTAGGGCTTGAGCACGTCGATGTCGCCGAGGACGACCTTTTTCCACGCCGAGGTCTTGCGCTGGGCCGCGCTGAGCGCCAGCCCGATGGCCAGCTCGGTCTTGCCACTGCCGTACGGCCCGATGAGCGCCGTCACCCGGCGCATCTGGAAGGCCATCTGGGACGTCACGGCTGCCATGCGCTCAGGGCTCCCTTCAGGTGAGGGCCGGCTGACGGGTCGTCGAGGGAACGCCCTTTGGCTCTCAGGGCGGGTTCAGTCGATAGGCAGGTAGCCGGGTTTTGTTCGGCCTCGGGGCGGCCATTGTGCGTGATGAAAGGGGTGTCAGGCAACGTGCTTTTTCTGGCGCAGTGAGGCGGCGGACACTGGAGCGAACGAGCCGTCGGGCGGGTTGCCGCACCTCGGAGCATGCAAATGCCTGGAAAGCAGAGAAATTCCCCGTCGGACTCAGCCGCTCCTCGACCGATGCCGGTCGTAGGTAGCAAGGCCCGCGACCGACCGAGCGAGCCCTCGGCTCCATGCGGCCAGGCGCCGTGGAGGGAGCCCGCGGGGGCCAGGGCTCGTCGCACCTCTGCCCAAGCAGCTCGAGCGCAGTCCGGTCCTCCCGAGCCCTTCGATAAGCTCGCAGATGGCACGTGCCCCGCCTCCGCGGGTTCGACCAAAAGAAGGCGCGCCCGCTCCAGGCGCGCCTCCCGCGGCGAGCTGCTTTCTCGCGAACGCCTACGGCTCTTCGTAGGTGCACTGCTTCTTTGCGTAGTTCCTCAGCACGAGGTGCTTGCCCTCGTGGCTGACGACGTAGTTGGGCATCAGCGGGATCTTGCCGCCGCCGTCCGGGCCGTCGACCACGAAGTGTGGAACAGCCATGCCGCTGGTCCAGCCGCGCAGGTTCTCGATGATTTCGATGCCCTTGGCCACCTCGGTGCGAAAGTGGCCGATGCCCTTCGAGAGATCGCACTGGTAGATGTAATAGGGCCGAATCCGCATCATCAGCAGCTTCTGGTTGAGCGCCTTGACGATCTTCGGGTCGTCGTTGACGCCCTTGAGCAGCACCATCTGGTTGCCGACCGAGCAGCCCGCGTCCGACAGCTTGCGCGCGGCCTCGAAGGACTCGGCGGTGCACTCCTTCGGATGGTTGAAGTGTGTGTTGACGAAGAGCGGGTGGTGCTTGCGGATCACCTTCACCAGATCCTCGGTGATGCGCTGGGGCAGGGTGACAGGGCAGCGGGTGCCGAGCCGGATGATCTCGACGTGCGGGATCGCCCGGAGGCGGCCGAGGATGTCGTCGACGCGCTCGTCGCTGAGGGTCAGCGGGTCGCCGCCGGAGACGACCACGTCGCGCACCTTCGGGTTCGAGGCGATGTAGGCGATGCCGTCGTCGATCTGCTTGGAGGCCGCGGCGCTCGAGGGGTTGGCCACCTTGCGCTTGCGGGTGCAGTGGCGGCAGAACATCGGGCAGTTGTGCGAGACGTAGAAGAGCACGCGGTCCGGGTAGCGGTGCGTCAGGCCCGGCACCGGCATGTCGCGGTCCTCGGCGAGCGGATCCTCGAGGTCGGTCGGCAGCACGTTGAGCTCGGCGGCGACCGGAACGCTCTGCATGCGGACCGGGCAGTGGGGGTCCTTCGGGTCCATCAGCGAGGCGTAGTAGGGCGTGATCGCCATGTTGAACTCGGCGGTCGTGCGCTCGAACTCGCCGCGGGCCTCCGGGGTGAGCTCGACGACCTTCTCGAGCGTCGCGAGGTCGGTGACCCGGTTGCGAAGCTGCCAGCGCCAGTCGTTCCAGTCGGAGTCGGGCGTCTCCTTCCAGATCGAGCGCAGGGACGCGGGGAAGCGGGTCCGGATGGGCGATGCGATGGCGGGCGCACCCTCGATGATGCGATTGGCTTCGGGGACGCCCTGTGCGCCGGGCGCGGACTTCAGAATGTCTTGCGAGATGGCCATTTCGCCTCCAGATGCCTGTTGGGACGGCCTGGGCGCGAGGTCTCCCCGCGCGCGAGCCTGAAGTCTCCGGGCGCATGACAGGCAGCGTGCATGGAACGGCGCGCGGAGAGCCGCACCCTAAAGTCCGTCAGTTCACCTGTCAATCGAGCGAGTTTTCGGTCGTTTCGCCGCCTCCGGGCGGAAATCGCCGAGCGGAGCGGGCGGTTCCTTGACCCCCGATGGCGCGGTCCCTATCCTGCGCCGCCCCTCGGGGCGAATCGATGTCTGCCAACCTCATCAATCCCCAGCCCTGGGAACGCTTTGGCGCCCGTGAAGACGAGTGGCGCGACTGGCGCTGGCAACAGCGCCACGCCGTACGCACTCTCGACGAGGCGGCGCGCCAGCTCGCCCTGAGTCCCGAAGAGACCGAAGGAATTCGCCGCGCGCAGGGCCTATTCCGTTTCGGCGCGACCCCCTACTACCTGTCGCTCGCCGACCGCGAAGACCCCGCCTGTCCGGTGCGCATGCAGGTGGTGCCGGGGCTCGCCGAGTCGAGGGTGCGGCCGGGCGAGCTGCGCGACCCGCTCGGCGAGGACTCGCATCGACCGGTCGCCAGCATCGTCCATAAGTATCCGGACCGCGTCCTCTTCCTCGCCTTCGACCGCTGCGCGGTCTACTGCCGGCACTGCACGCGCCGGCGCATCGCCGGTGGGGGCGAGGCGCCCCTGAATCGCAAGGCGCTCGAGGCGGGGATCGCCTACGTGCGCGCGCACCCCGAGGTGCGCGACGTGCTCGTCTCCGGCGGCGATCCGTTGCTGCTCTCGGACGGGAGGCTCGAGGCGCTGCTCGGCGAGCTGCGGGCGATCCCCCACGTCCAGCTCCTGCGCATCGGGACCCGGGTGCCGGTCGCCAACCCGATGCGCGTCACGCCCGCGCTCGTCGCGACCCTGCGCCGCTTCCACCCGCTCTTCGTGGTGACGCACTTCAACCATCCGAAAGAGATCACCCCCGAGTCGCGCGCGGCCTGCGAGGCGCTCGTCGACGCGGGGATCCCGGTGGAAAACCAGAGCGTGCTGCTGCGCCGAATCAACTCGAGCGCGCGCATCCTCACCCGCCTGAGCCACGAGCTGCTCGCGATGCGCGTGCGCCCTTACTACCTGCATCAGATGGACGTCGCCGAGGGGACCGAGCATCTGCGCACGCCGGTCGAGGCCGGCCTCGCGATCCTGGACGCGATGCGCGGCTACACCTCGGGCCTGGCGGTGCCGCACCTTGCGGTCGACCTGCCGGGCGGAGGTGGCAAGGTGACCCTGCAACCGCGCTACCTTCTCGAGCGCGACGCGCGGGGCGCGACCTTTCGCAACTATCGCGGCGAGCGCTACGTGTATCCGGAGCCGGCCGACAGCGACTGCAGGTGCCCGTACGAAGACAAGTACTTCGGCGAGCGAGGTTGAGCCGCCGCGCCGGTGGAACGGCAGTCAGCCGGGCGCGCGCTGCTCGGCTTGGGTCCTCGTCGCGCCGCTCGACAGCACGTTTGGCTCTCGGGCTGGGCGCCGGCGCACCGGTGAGCGGTATTCGGCCTGGTCGCGCTGCTCAGCGGCGTCCGGATTGAGCAGCGCCCGGCCGCGCGCGGTTGGGGAGGACGGCTATTCGCCGCCACCGACCGGGATCTCGATGCCCTCTTTGCCGCCTCCGCGCTGCACCTGAATCCCGTCCTCCTCGACGACCACCGGAGCCTCATCGCCGAAGCCGCGCTGCACCGTGATCTCGCCCTTGCCGTCGTCCTTGCCGCCCTGGGCGCCCTTCTTCGCCTCCTCGAGCTTCGTGGCGTGCTCCTTCTCCGAGCGCTGGGCCTCTTTGAGCCCGTCGCGCCCGAGCTTGACCATGCCTTTCGAGTACTCCTTGTCGGTCGTGCCGTGCTTCTCGAGGACCTCCTGGCGGGCATCGCGCAGCTTCTGGTCCATCTCCTTGCGCTCGTCGCGGGACATCTGCTTGATCGTGCGGTTGCCGTACTCCTCCTTGATCGCCTTCTCCTTCTCGGCGAGCTCGGCGTTGATGACGCCGGCCTCGGTCGGATCGAGCGCGAGGGCGCGGGCAGGGGTGAACAGCAAGGCGCAGAGGGAGGCGGAAAGCACGCAGAGACGCGACATGATCGGCTCCAGCTTGAGTTCGTTGAGGGGCCGGAAGTGTAGCACGGAGAGCACTCCGGGAAGCCGCGCCGGCCTCCGGGTAGAATCCCCCCGCTCACCTGAGGAGGCGACGCGATGGCGATTCGCGAAGGGCGTTGGGACTGCCCGCAATGCGGTAACCAGGGAAATCGGGGCAGCGAGCTCAAGTGTCCGGCCTGCGGCCGGGTTCGGGCCGAGGAGGTCCAGTTCTACGCCGCCGAGGACGCGGCGGAGGTCACCGACGAGGCCGCGCTCGCCCGGGCGAAGGCGGGCGCCGACTGGATCTGCGAGTTCTGCGGGGCGACCACGCCGGCCGACCAGAAGCGCTGCAGAGGCTGCTCGGCCGACCGCACCGAGAAGCGCCGCGCGGTCAAGGAGCTCCTCGACCGGCCCGAGGCGCCGGCGCCCGCGCCCAAGAAGAAGTCGAAGGCCGGCCTGGTGCTCGCGGGCATCGGCCTGCTCGCCATCGCCGGCGGCTTGTTGCTCTGCCGCGCCAAAGAGGCGTCGATGACGCTCGCGGGCGTCTCCTGGGAGCGCACCGTCGAGGTCGAGAAGTACACGACCGTCGTCGAGGAGCACTGGCGCGACAGGCTGCCCGAGGGCGCGCGCATCCTCTCGACGGAGAGGAAGCTCGAGCGCACCGACAAGGTCCAGACCGGCACTCGCCCGGTCACCAAGACCGTCGAGGAGAAGGTCCAGACCGGCACCAAGAAGGTGAAGGTCGGCAAGAAGGATCTCGGCAACGGCTACTTCGAGGACCTCTTCAAGGAAGAGCCGGTCTACGAGACCCGCCAACGCACGGTGACCGAGGACGAGCCGGTCTACCGCGACGACCCGGTGTACGCCGACTGGTGCCGCTACGAGATCGACAAATGGGTCAAGGACAGGGTCGAGAAGGCCTCCGGCTCCGACAAGTCGCCGGACTGGCCGGCCGTCGCGGCCACCGACAAACAGCGCCCCGGCAAGAAGGTCGAGACCTACCGTGCGCTCTTCAAGGACGCGGACGGCGAGGAGCATGAGTGGACGCCGAAGCTCGACGAGTGGCAGCGGCTCGAGGTCGGCCGCAAGTACAACGTCGTCACCCGGCTCGGTTCGGTGCAGGGCCTCGCGGCCGCCGAGTGACCTGCCGGACTGTTGGGCGCAGGCCCGCTTTCTTGCGGGCCTCGCCTGCGCCCCTAGAATCCTGAGGGTGCGGTTTTTCCTCTTCTTCCTGGTCCTTCTGCTCGGCCTGCCGGCGCGCGCTGCGGAGACGGTGCGCATCGCCATCGTCGACGGCGCCACGCAGATCACGCTGGCGGGCAAGGACCTCGAGGTGCGCCACCTCGAGGTCGGGGAGAGGTACGCGCCCGCGCCCGGCGGCCGCTCGGTGGTCTATCTCGCCAAGGGCGAGATGATGCTCGACGGCGCGCCGGTGAGGGCCGTCGACGGCGTCAAATACCGCTCCCAGGGCTTCGTGCGCGTCGCGGACAAGCCGGTGCGCGGCGAGATCGAGGTCCGGCCCAACGGCAAGGGCAAGCTCATCGCCATCAACGTGATCCCGCTCGAGGACTACCTCGCCGCGGTCCTCGGCTCGGAGATGCCCGCGAGCTTCCCTCCCCAGGCGCTCCGGGCCCAGGCCGTCGCGGCGCGCACCTACGCGGTCCACAAGAAGATTGGGGCCTGGGGAAAGCCCTATCACCTCGGCGCGACGGTGCTGCACCAGGTCTACGGGGGCGCTCGGGCCGAGGACCCGCGCACGCTCGAGGCGGTCAAGGCAACCGAGGGCGAGGTGCTGGTCTGGAAGATGGAGCCGGTCGAGGCCTACTTCCATTCCTCCTGCGGCGGGCGCACCGAGGATGGCGTCCACGCGCTCGGGCGAAACCTGCCGTACCTGACGCCGGTCGACTGCCCCTGCTCGGACTACTCGCACACGCGCTGGACCGCGAGGCTCGAGGCCGACGACTTCAAGCGCCTGCTCGCAGGGGTGCGTGACATCGAGGTCCAGCGCCGCACGCCGACCCGGCGGGCCGACCGGGTGCAGCTCGAGTCGAAGAAGGGCAGGCGCGTCGTCACCGGGGTCGAGCTACGGCAGGTCGTCGGCTACAGCAAGCTGAAGAGCCTGTGGTTCGAGGTCGAGCGCAAGGGCGGCCGCTTCGTCTTCGAGGGTCGGGGCCACGGCCACGGCGCAGGGATGTGCCAGTGGGGCGCGCGCCGGCTCGCGGAGAAGGGCTGGGACTACCGGCGCATCCTGGCGCATTACTACCTGGGCTCCGAGCTGCGGAAGATGTATTGAGCACCGCCGCAACGGGGGCGCGCCCGGCGAGCCACCTGAATGAACCTCGACGACTTCGACTACCCGCTCCCCGAAGAGCTCATCGCCCAGGAGCCGCTCGCCCAGCGCGACGCCTCGCGCCTGCTCGTGCTCGACCGCAAGGCCGCCCGGGTCGAGCACCGCGGCTTCCGCGACCTGCTCTCGTTCCTGCGCGCGGGCGATCTGCTGGTCGTCAACGACGCCAAGGTCATCCCCGCGCGGCTGCTCGGCCACAAGGTCGACACCGGCGGCAAGGTCGAGCTCGTCCTGACGATGCCGCTCGCCGGCGCCGACGGCGCGACCTGGCGCTGCATCGGACAGGCCTCGAAGGCCATCCGGCAGGGCATGAAGCTCGACTTCGACGGCCTGGGCGCCGAGGTGCTCGCCGCGCGCGGCGACGGCAGCTACGAGGTGCGCTTCGACAGCGAGAACCTGCAGGAGGCGCTCGAGCGGGTGGGCCAGCTCCCGCTGCCGCCGTACATCCGGCGCGAGGTGAGCCCGGCCGATCGCGAGCGCTACCAGACCGTCTTCGCGAAGAACCCCGGCGCCGCGGCCGCGCCGACGGCCGGCTTCCACTTCACCGAGTCGCTGCTCTCGCAGCTCGAGGCGGCGGGTGTGCGGACCGCCAAGGTGACGCTCTACGTCGGGGCCGGCACCTTCCTGCCGGTGCGCACGCAGGTGATCGAAGAGCACCGCATGCATGCCGAGCGGTATGAAGTCCCCGCGCACGCGGTGCAGGCGGTCGAGCGCACGAAGAGCGAGGGTGGCCGCGTCGTCGCCGTGGGGACGACCGCGGCGCGGGCGCTCGAGACGGCCTCGGCCGGCGGCAAGCTCGAGGCAGGCGAGGGCGTCTCCGAGCTCTTCATCTACCCGGGCTACGAGTTCCGGGTCGTCGATGCGCTGGTCACCAACTTCCACCTGCCCAAGTCGACGTTGCTGCTGCTGGTGAGCGCGCTCGCCGGCTGGGACCGCATCCGCGACGCGTACGCGCAGGCGATCGAGCGGCGCTACCGCTTCTTTTCGTACGGCGACGCGATGCTGATCGTCTGATCGCTTGGCTGCAGGTCGCCTCGACGAGCGTGTGCAGGCAGGGGCGTGTCGCAATAGCCCGAGGCCGAACGCGCTGCCGGACGTAGTTGCGTACTGCCGGCCGACCTTTGTGCGAGGCTCCCGCGGAGCCCTGCAGGGTCGGTTGGGTCTAGCGCGCGGCTCGCGCGGAGCCCCGCAGGGTCGGTCGGGCTTCGTGCGAGGCTCCCGCGGAGCCCTGCAGGGTCGGTCGGGCTTTGCGCGAGGCTCCCGCGGAGCCCTGCACGGTCGGTCGGGCATCGTGCGAGGCTCCCGCGGAGCCCTGCACGGTCGGTCGGGCTTCGTGCGAGGCTCCCGCGGAGCCCTGCGCGGTCGATTTCTCGCCCGTTTGGGGGATTCGGGGGAATGTCCGCCGTGCCGGAGGCGTGGATCCCTCCAGACGCGAAAGCGTCCGGCCACTTCGGGGCCCGGGCCACGCAGGGGCGAGCTCTTGGTATCGGGCGCCGCCAGGGTCGAAAACCGAATGGAAGAAAGCTAGAAGAGGGCCGCACCTTCGGCCGGGTCGAAACCCGGCGCTGCGCCAGAGGAGTTCCCGTGTCCGACCACCTCGTCCGCTACGAGCTCCTGAAGACCGACCCCGACTCCCAGGCCCGGCGCGGCCGGCTGCACACCCCGCACGGCATCGTCGAGACGCCGGTCTTCATGCCCGTCGGCACGGTCGGCTCGGTCAAGGCGCTCGGACCGGACGATCTCGCCAAGGACGACGTGCGGATAATCCTCGGCAACACCTACCACCTGTACCTGCGGCCCGGGCACGAGCTGGTGCGCGAGATGGGCGGGCTGCACCGGTTCATCTCCTGGCCCAACGCGATGCTCACCGACTCGGGCGGCTTCCAGGTCTTCTCGCTCGCCGAGCGGCGCAAGATCACCGAGGAGGGCGTCACCTTCTCCTCGCACCTCAACGGCTCGAAGCACCTGTTCACGCCGGAGAAGGTCATCGGCATCGAAGAGGCGCTGGGCGCCGACATCATCATGGCCTTCGACGAGTGCCCGCCGGCCAAGAGCGAGCGCGCCTACTTCGAGCAGTCGCTCGCCCGCACCACGCGCTGGCTGAAGCGCTGCAACGAGGCCTGGAGGCGCGAGCGCTCCTCGCTCTTCGGCATCGTGCAGGGCGGGCTGTACGAGGACCTGCGCCAGCGGCACGTCGAGGAGGTCTGCGCCTTCGACCTGCCGGGCTTCGCGCTCGGCGGCTACAGCGTCGGCGAGGAGCCCGAGGCGATGCACGCGGGCGTCGCCTTCAGCGCCCCGCTGCTGCCGGCCGACAAGCCGCGCTATCTGATGGGCGTCGGCACGCCCATCGACCTCGTCACCTGCACGCTGGCGGGCATCGACATGTTCGACTGCGTCCTGCCGACCCGCACCGCGCGCAACGGCCTGCTCTACACGAGCCAAGGCAAGGTGGTGATCCGCAACGCGCAGTACGCGCGCGATCGGGGCCCGGCCGACCCCAACTGCTCCTGCTACACCTGCCGCAACTTCACCCGGGCCTACCTGCGCCATCTCTTCGCGGCCAAGGAGATCCTGGCGATGCGCCTCAACTCCATCCACAACGTCCACTTCTTCGTGACGCTGATGGCCGAGGTGCGGCGCGCCCTCGACGAGGGCAGGTTCTCGGCGTTTGCGAAGGAGTTCCTGGCGAGCCCGGCGGCCTGCGCGTAGCGAGTCCCCAGCGCGCGCAAGGGGCATCGCTCGGCCTCTCGGGCTCGGCTCGAGGTGACCGGCGGCGCCGCACTTTGGGCCCGCGAAGGCCGGGCGAGAGGCTGTTCGCCCCTACCGACTCGGCCCGATGAGCCGCCGCGGTTGGCCCTCTCGGCTCTCGACTCTCGCGCCTTGCACCTCACGCGCTCGAAAACGCACAATGCGGCGGACCTGAGACACCGAGGTGAGGAGATGTCGCTCGCACTGTTGCTGGCGCTGTTGCAGGCCGCCGCGCCGCCGGTTTCCGAGGCCGAAGCGCTCGCAGCCAAGGGCGACGCAGAGGCCCTCTTCCTGAAGTTCGGCTCGGTCAAGGCCGACGACTATCAGGAGGCGGAGCGCGCGCGGCTCGCAAAGGCGCTGCTGAAGGCGGCGCAGGCCACGCGCAAGGATCCCTTCATCGGCATCAGCCTCGCCGCGCGCTCGAACGAGCTGGTCGAGTCGGTCGATGCGCTCGTGCTGCTCGCGGCTTTCGAGGTCGAGCTCGATCAACGCGGCAGCGCCGCCAGGCACCTCGACCGCGCAGTCGCCATCGCGCCCAAGAGCGTCCCGGCGCTGATGGCCCGCGCCGACCTCGCGGTGAAGGAGCGGGACTTCGAGGTCGCGGTGCGCCACTACGAGGGCGCCAGGGCGGCCGGCGCGAAGGCGGCGAAGAAGAAGCTCGCCGAGGCGCGTGCTGCGCTCGAGAAGGCGCGCTCGGAGGTCGCCGACCTCAAGCAGAAGGAGTCCGAGATCCAGGTGCGCGTGGCCAAGGCGGCCAAGAGCGCCACCCGCGACTGGATGAAGCAGATCATCGTGGAGGAGGCCGAGGAGTCCGAGCGCCGCCGCCTCGCGCCCGACGGCGTGCGCGTTCAGGAGATCCACAACTTCGTCTTCACCTACCTGGCCGGAAAGCGCAACGCGCGCCAGATGTCCGACTTCGAGAGGAAGGTCGAGCGGCTGCTCGAGAAGACCTACGACTTCGTCTGCGGCGAGCTCGGGCACCGGGTGGAGAAGCGCACCGAGGTGAAGCTCTTTTCGCGCGAGGAGTACATGGCGGCCTACGGCGCGACGCCCCAGGCGCAGGCGGCCGGGTTCTGGGACGGGCAAAAGATCGTGATCAACGGCGGCAGCACCGTCGACGATCGATTCGCCGAGGTGATGGTGCACGAGTTCACCCACGCCCTGGTCACGGACCTCGCCGGCCACGGGCGGGTGCCACGCTGGGTGAACGAAGGGCTCGCCGAGCACATGCGCCTGAAGGCGAGCGGCCGTGACGGCAAGCCGCTCGGGAGCGAGCTGGCGATGCTCGCCGGGTTGAAGAAGCAGGACCGGCTGCCGACGCTCGCCCAACTCGACGCGCAGTTCGTCCGGTTCGGCCCGGACGTCCACGTCGCCTACGTGATGGCGAGCGTGGCCGCCAAGGTGATGATCGACAAGCGCGGCTACCGCACCTTCGTCGACATGCTCAAGGCGATGGGGAAGACGGCCCGGCCGCTGACGCTCGTCGAGAAGTACATCGAGCCGCTCGAGCGCATCGAACAGGCCATCCACGACGAGATCGACTGACGCCT
>ENA-UOOH01002502-UOOH01002502.1-fermentation-metagenome-genome-assembly--contig:-NODE-2502-length-15722-cov-5.240442_pt1 | contig 15722 bp, 8 predicted proteins | sample MGYA00245778_ERZ724025 | MGnify/ENA primary metagenome ERZ724025 (study PRJEB28704, sample SAMN03018313) | fermentation metagenome | biome: anthropogenic terrestrial biome; feature: soil; material... | reverse complement strand
GAGACCGATAGCGACCCCGACCCCGATCTTGCTTCACCATAGACCTTTTCGGATAGCCTCCAGCTATGCCCCAATGGGCTTTTCGGATACCCTCTTGATAGAGCGAGCTCAATACCCATTGCATTCTGGCCAAAAGTAAATGCTTGACACCCAAGCCCCGCATATTTCATAAAGGGACTTAAGAATGAGCTAACCGCCTTCAATTGAATGGGAAATGACGGAGTCCGCGAGGTATTGACGGTCCTTCGGGTCATTGGGCGCGGAGAGGGGAGGTGTCATCCGAGTAGTGGGTATTGAGCAGGCGTGAAGGTTGGTGACGGGGAGGAATCGTTGATTCTTTTGTCCCGCCGTCGGAATAGTAAGTGTCGTTTTGACGCTTGAAAATCTTTGGTGGCAGGCAATGTCAGCAGATGCGAAAGAACGAGCAGGCATTGTTCATTGCGCATAGTCGTTGTGCAGCCTTCCTGCAAGGATCGAAGTACAGCAATTTTTACTAACCGAGGTGTATGCTATGATGAGACACCGATGGGGCAAGCTTTCAATTTCTAGGCTTGCGGCTCTCCCTATGAGCATTGCGATAGCGTTGGGCCTTGCGGTCAGTGGTTCTGCCGACATCATGGTCGACCTTGATGCGACTGGGCTTCCTGAGGGACCTTTGGAGACCTGGTCCAACACCGGCTATTTGGGCGAGGACTTCATTGCAGAGGTGGACGTCCCATCAGTCACCACCATTGACGGAGTCAGGGGTGTGACGCTGGACGGCGAGAACGATTGGTACGTTGGTCCCTCTGCGATTTGGCTGGCGGATGCTGCAGACCGGACGATTGAGGCATGGATTTACAATCCGGAGATGGCGGATGAGGAGACGATTTTTTCGTGGGGCCGCCGTGGCGGACCGGATGCCTCGAACATGGCCTTCAATCACGGCGTGAACGAGGTCTTCGGTGCCGTCGGGCACTGGGGCGGCACGGACATCGGTTGGGCGGGGAACTATGCCACGGGGCGTTGGACCTATGTCGCCTATACCTACGACTCTTGGATGACGACTTCCACGGTCTACTTCGATGGCGAGTATGCCAATTCCGAGCCGGTCGGCCTGCTTGTGACCCACGATTTTGATGAGAACTACGAGGTTGAGCTGCCCTTTGTGGTTGGTGCCCAAAACCAGCAGAACGGCACTCGGCATCCGGAACTGACCGGTTCGATGACCATCGCCCGCATTCGCGTGCACGATTACGCTCTGAGCGAGGCTGAGATCTCCGCCTCGTTTGGCGCGGAGGCGGAGGAGTTTGGATTGGGCGATCCCGATGCGGACGGAATGCCCTCGGTGTTTGAATCCCTTTACGATTTCTTAGACCCGTTTGATGCCTCGGACGCGGCGGAGGATTTCGACAACGACGGTTTGACGAATCTGGAGGAATTCCAAGCTGGCACAGAGCCCGACAATCCCGACACGGATGGTGACGGGGTGATTGACGGCGACGAGATCGCAGCGGGTGCCAATCCGTTGGATCCGGATACCGACAACGACGGCATTCTGGACGGTGAAGAAGTGGCTTTAGGCACCGACCCGACGAAACAGGACAGTGATGGCGACGGGTATACCGATCCGTTCGAGATCGATTGGCTTTCCGACCCGACGGATATCAATTCTGTCCCTGAAGGGCTGCCCTCCTCGATCGGCATCAACTTCATCGGTGGCCACAACGCTACCGCCGGGCCTTCGGTCACCGGTTTCGCAGGTGTTCAAGAGCAGGCGTTCTGGAACAACTACGGCGATGTCAATACCCCTACGGGCGGACCGGGTGCCTTGATCGACGACACCGGTGCCGCGTCCGGCGCCACGGTGACATGGTCCGGCGCGCCCAACACGTGGACCGTCTCCCTCGAACCGCCGGCCGACGGCAATGCCGCCCTGATGGCAGGCTATCTCGATACCGGTGATCCAGGGACCAGCACGACGACCGTGGTTGTGGACAACATCCCGTACAAGTTCTACGACGTGATCCTCTATCTGGTTCGGGATGTGACCGGCTCGTCCGGTGATTATTCCGCCAACGGTCAGATGAAATTGGGGTTGGTCCACACCACACCCTGGCCGATTGCTGATGGCAATGGTGCCTTCCTTGAGGCGCCCGAATCCGGCAACGCCGGGAATTACACGGTCTTCAACAACCTATCCGGAAGCACGCTGACCGTGACCGCAACGGCGTTTGTCGCGCGGGGACCGCTCAACGGCATGCAGATCGTGGAGGTGCTGGATACGGACGATGACGGTCTGCCGGATCCGTACGAGGAGGCGAATGGATTCGACCCCAACAGCGCTGCTGATGCAGCGCTTGATTCGGACGATGACGGGCTGACCAATCTGGAGGAGTTCGGGCTCGGGACCGACCCGAACAACCCCGACACCGATTGGGATTTGTTGAATGACGGTGACGAGGTGGCGGCGGGGAGTGATCCCTTCAATCCGGACACCGACCAGGATGGTCTGTTGGACGGATTGGAAACCACGACCGACTTTGACAACCCCGACACCGATGGTGACCAATTCCTGGATGGCCAGGAGGTGTTCCATGGCTCGGATCCGAACAGTGCCGCCAGCACACCTGTGCTCGACACCCCGGTACCGTTGGTCGACCTTGATTCCACCAGCCTGGCTGTCGGCCCGCTCGAAATCTGGCCGAACGAGGGAGCCATGCAGGGCGTCTTCTGGTCTGAAGCCAGCACACCTGAGGTGGTAGTCGATGAGAACAACGTCAAGGGTGTTGCGTTTGACGGCGCCAACAACTGGTATGTCGGCCCGCCCGCACCCCTCAGCATCGCCGGCAACAACAGCCGTTCGATTGTCGCGTGGGTGTACAATCCTGAGGTCGCCATGGACGAGGCGGTCTTTGCCTGGGGTCGGCGCGGCGGCCCGGACGGGACCAGCATGGCCTTCAATCACGGTTACTACGAAGCCTTCGGTGCGGTCGGGCACTGGGGCACGGATGGTGATGTCGGTTGGAACGGGCAGGAGAAGGCGGGTGTATGGACCTTTATTTCCTACACCTACGACGCCGCCCTCAATCGCACCTGCGTGTATGTCGACGGTGAGCTGGCCCAATGCGAGGACCACACGGTCATCATTGACACATGGGCGGAGGACAGAGTCGGAAGGGCCTTGCGCTTTGTGCTCGGCAACCAGAACGAATCCAGCGGGTTTCGGACCCCAGAGCTGAGCGCCTCGATGACGATCTCTCGCTTGCGTGTGTATGACATTCCAGTCGACGCGGCAGAGATTGCGGCCCAGTACAATGCGGAGCTGCCGTATTACCAGGGCCAAGTAGGACCCTCTGTGCCGACGATCTCCGGATTTGCCTATGCGGCCGGGACGGGTGTGACCCTGACCTGGACGCCGGAAGCGGGTGTCACATACAGGGTGCAGGCGTCGGACAACCTGACCGACTGGTCCGACCTTGCGACAGGTATTGAGGGTGGCAGCTATTCAGATCCTGCCGCGCCTCAAGACCAGCGCTTCTATCGGGTCATACCTGAATAGGTTTGGTCCCCGGAGCAATGTCGGCCTCCGAATGGAGGATGGAGAGGGGAGGCCCCGTCGCCGGTCTCGGCGGCGGGGCCTTCTTGATCCCGGCTGGGGGGCGTCCGAAAAGGTATCCGCTTTTCCAACCAGGCTTTCCCATCCGGATCCGGAGAGCCTCGCGCAGAGGCGCGGTGGCGTTATAGACCTGGCCATGGGGGTGGGTAGGGCCAATGCCCTGATCCATGAATTTTTTGGGGGTGGGTGGGGCAGAGAGGTCGGAGATCGGAGGCCAAGAATTTGTCAAATCACGGTTTCCATCGATCCCGATTCCGATCCCGATTCAGACAATGATCCGACCCAAAACAGTTTTCCACCGGCCTCCCCTAAACCCTTCGTGCCTTCGTGTGAGACCATCCCTGGCACAACTCGCTGCGGAAGAGCCGGATGCCTCACACGAAGCCACGAAGGCACGAAGCCGTGGCCACCCAAGCAGCACATAACTTTCCAAATATTTGCGGAAGGGTCTGTGTCTGCCGGAGCGTGGCTTTCCCGGCCGGGCGTTAGCCACAGAGGGCACCGAGTTCACGGAGAGATTCTTCCTTTTGCCATCGACAAGACAGCCGCCACTTCACCTGGGTTGCTTTCAGATGGGAAAGGACTTGCCCCTCTGTGATCTCGGTGACCTCTGTGGCAGGACTTTTCTCACCAGGGCTGTCCGAAAAGTAAGATGGCGAAGCAAGCTCGGGGTCGCTGTCGGAATCGGTCTCGAAAGGACGCGGGATGGGATTCGGACACGAGAAACCGGGTGGCCCAACCGTATTGCATCGGTGCTGAGAGGGCCAGGTGTCATACAGAGCAGGGATCGACTCCGACCCCGACCCCGATTACACTGCTTTGATCCAGCAGACCGAGACGGCAGGGCTGCCCACGGTCCGCTTGGGCGAAGGCCCCCCGAGGTTGGAGGTTGGAAGCGGTGTTGAGGACGCTTGATATTCATTGATCAGGGAATGAGGTTGGGTGATACTGCCCTACCTGACGGGGGCGATCTGGCTACCCGCTATTGCCTGGGGGGTGGACGGCCCCTACGCTGGAAACGAACGAGAAGGTTCAGACAGTATGGAGCGTGTCGAATCAGTTCGCTGTTCGCGCTGGAACCGACCGGGTAGGGGCTGCGCACCGGGGAGCGGAATCCTGCTGGGATCGTTGATGGTGCTCTGCATTTCGAGCGGTCTGTTCGGCGATCCTATTCCGGCTGCGGAGGGGCCCTCCGCTCAGCAGGGGGCCGAGGTCATGGACGGCGGCAGCGCACCGGATGAAGCGGCTCAGGAGCGCGAGCTGCGGGCGGAACAACTGGCGGAGGCTGAGTCGTTGGTCGAGGCATTTCCTGAGGATGACAACGCGATCTATCTACTGGGTTTGGTGCACTTGCAGTTGGGCGACTCGGAGAGTGCGATTGCGACCTTTGAGCGGTGCAAGGCCATGGACCCCGACCGGGCGGACCTGTTTGAGAGCCTGGGGGAAGCCGTGCTGATCCGGGACGCCTATGATCAGGCTGTCGAACATTTCACGCGTGCTTTGACGCTCGAGCCAAGCCGGTTTTCAGCTCGGAAAAAACTGGCCGATACGCTGCTGCGAATGGGCCGGGCGGACGAGGTATTGGAGGTGTTGCAAGGCCACGGTGCGCCCGATCCAGAGTATTACAGGATCCTGGGCGCGGCTCATCAACAGCTCGGCGCATTTGCGCCTGCGCGGGATGCCTTCCTGCGTGCCATTGAGCTCGACCCGAACTTAGACGATGCGTTTTACGGCCTGAGCATGGTCTGCGCTCGCATGGGCGAGACTGAGGCGGCCGCGGAATACCGAGAGCGGTTTCGCGAAATCAAGGCTAAGGGGCAGATTCAGGGCCGGGACTGGCGCCGCGGGTTCAGTCCGCTCGAGGCGACCCGTCGAAGCGTGGCGATGACCAACACCGATGTGGGGCGGGTGTTCCTATCGCAGCGGCGAATAGCTCCGGCCATGCGGTTGTGGGAGCGCGCGCTGCAACTTGACCCGCGGAATCAGGATGCCCGTTGGCATCTCGCGTTCTTCCTGCTCCAGACAGGGCGTGCCTCCGATGCGCTCCCGCACTGGCGCGAATTGTGTCGCAGCACGCCGGATTACCCGCGGCATCACTTCCATCTTGGAGAGGCTCTGACCCGGACAGGGCGGCTCGAGGAGGCGGAGTCGGCGTTTCAGCAGGTGATCCGGCTCGCCCCGGATCGGAGTGAAGGCTATGCCGGGCTTTGCAATCTTTACCTGCTGCAGAAGCGCCCTGGTACGGAGCTCTTGCCGTTGGCGGAAAAGGCGGTGGCGATCGATACCAGCCCCGCCAATCTGGTCTTGCTTTCGATCGCGTTCGAACAATACGGAGATCGCAAAGCGGCGCTGGAAGCAATAGAGCGCGCGGTGCGTATGGTCCCCGGCGATCCTAAACTGTTGCGCCGCTTGCAGCAACTGACCCCTTAACGATCGGTATGATGAACATTCAACAATGGGACGGGGCGGTTTCCATGGACCATAGAACCAGGCACGGAGGGAAGAACCGTTTGGCGTGTGCAGCCTCCCGTCTCTTTCCGATATGGATCACGCTTGTCTGCTTCGTGTGCCGGCCATTGCGATCCGCTGCAGAGTCGTCGGACATCGTCCTCAAGGATGTCACCGCCGAAAGCGGCATTGAGTTTGTGCACACCGACGGCAGTTCCGGCCGACGGTATATCGTTGAGACGGTCTCTGCTGGATTGGCCGTATTCGACTACGACAACGACGGGGATCCCGACATTTACTTGGTCAGTGGCGCGCCTCTGCCCGGGGCGGAAGCTGTCGACCCGCCTCCGCGCAATGCGCTCTATCGCAACGATGGTGGGATGCGTTTTACGGATGTGACGCAGGTCTCCGGAACCGGCGACACCGGTTACGGTCTCGGCGCCACCGCCGGCGATTACGACGGCGACGGCGATCTCGATCTCTACATCAGCAATTTCGGGCCCAACGTGCTCTATCGCAACAATGGTGACGGCACCTTCACCGATGTGACGGCTCAAGCCGGAGTCGGCAACGGCGATCAGGTGGGGGCGGGCGTCACCTTTTTGGACATCGACGGCGACGGCGATCTCGATCTGTATGCCTCTAACTATGTGAAATTCACCTTTGAAAACCATCGGATCGTGCGGTTCAACGGCATTCCCGCGTACGTTGGTCCCATGGACTACATGCCGTCGACGGACACGCTTTTTCTCAATAACGGGGACGGTACTTTTCGTGATGTCAGTGCCGAGCGGGGGATCACCGCCGTACCGGGGACCGGCATGGGTATCACCAGTTGTGATTATGACAATGACGGCGATACCGATATCTTTGTGGGCAATGATGTCGCCGGGAATTTTTTGTGGAAAAACGACGGGCGCGGGTTTTTCTCGGAGGTCGGGCTGGAATCGGGACTGGCCTATGATTTTGCGGGGACGGCGCAAGGCACGATGGGTGCGGACGCTGGTGATTTCAACAATGACGGACTCCTCGATTTCTTTGTCACATCCTACCAGCAGGATTTCGCCACGCTCTTTGAAAACCTTGGCGGTGGATTTTTTGAGGACATCACCCGGCAGAGTGGAGCGGGGGTGGGGACATTACGGCATGTCACCTGGGGAGTGAACTTTGCCGATTTCGACAACGACGGGTTGCGTGACATCTTTATCGCCTGTGGGCATCTCCATGACAACGTCGAGCAATTTGACACGACCGCGGTTTATCTGGCGGAGAATATCGTGATGCACAATATCGACGGGCGTAGGTTCGAAAACATATCCGACCGTTGTGGCGATGGATTGTCGCCCAAGCGGAGCAGCCGCGGTTCAGCCTGTGTCGATTTCGATCAAGACGGCGACCTCGACATTCTCGTGCTCAACTCCCGCAGCGGGGTGACCCTGATCCGCAATGATACAAAGTCGGACCATCACTGGCTGGCGATCCGGTTACAGGGGAGGGGGAAGAACCGTTTCGGGATCGGCAGTCGGGTGCGTGTCGTCTGTGGAGAACAGAGCTTCTACGACGAAGTCATCAACGGCCGCGGCTATCAGGGGCATGGCGGCTCGACGCTCCACTTCGGACTGGGCAAGGCGGGGCATGTCGACTTCATTGAGGTCCACTGGCACGGCGGCGCGGTGGAGCGGTTTCCGTGTCCCGGTGTCGACCGGTTGCAGGTTTGTTCTGCTCGTGGACCGGAAGCCTGAGGCCGGGGCCTCGGGCGAGGTTGGAGGTTGGACAGGTTGGACAGGTTGGACAGGTTGGACAGGGTGGACAGGGTGGACAGGGTGGACAGGGTGGACAGGGTGGACAGGGTGGACGCATGAGTCTCATTGTTGGAGGCGAATCGGTTTGTGGTAGCCCACGCGCAATCGTGCCGCGTATGTTGGCGCGGCGAGTTGGATAATATGCTTGACACACATACTCCGCTCCTTTTATGAAGTGAATTAAATATGAGCTAACGATCCCGAAACAAGGGAAAGTGCCGGATTTGAGAGGGGGATTGGAGTCCGGTCCTGCCCCTTGTCGGGGAGAGCGGAGGTATCACCGTGGCTCTGAATGCCAGGCACGCAGGAGGGTTGGTAGCGCAGGGGGATTGGTTGAATCCCTGGCTGTGTCGGTGGCGTGGTACTGCTTGGCGAGCGAACGGGTTGCCCCCGCTTTTTTCGTGTTGGCGAATCCAACAGAGGAGAAGGACCGAATCATCTGCGTTGTTCACGCAAACAGAGGAGGGCTTTCTCGCGCCGTTCCGGGAACAGTAATGATAGGAAAAGAGGTGTTTATGATGATCAGACACCGATTGGGAATGCGCCTATCAACGAGGTTTGCAGCCGTCCCTGTAGCCATCGCGATCGCGATGGCTGGAGTGGTCAGTAGTTCGGCGGATATCCTGGTTGATCTGGACGCGACCGCACTTCCAGAGGGCCCATTGGCCGCCTGGCAAAACAACGGGAGTTTAGGCGAGGCGTTTTTAGCGGAGGTGGACATCCCCGTGGTCACGACTCTCGACGGGGTCAAGGGCGTGACACTGGACGGGACGAACGATTGGTATGTCGGCCCCTCTGCCTACTGGCTATCCTATGAAATGTCTCGAACGATCGAGGCGTGGATCTTCAATCCGGTCATGGATGACGAAGAGACCATATTTGCATGGGGCCGCCGCGGTGGGCCTGATGCAACCAACATGTCATTCAACCACGGGGTCAACCCAACCTTCGGCGCCGTCGGCCACTGGGGGGAAGGGCCGGACATGGGGTGGGCGGGCAACTACGCTGCGAACAGGTGGACCTATGTCGCCTACACCTACGACAATTTGATGACCACCGCCACGGTTTATTTCGACGGGCAGTATGCCAATTCCGAGGCGGTCGGGGTCCTGATGACCCATGATTTCAGTGAGAACTGGGAGATCGAGCTTCCCTTTGTCGTTGGCAATCAGAACAACGCGGATGGGTTTCGGACCGATGACCTATCCGGGTCGATGACTATTGCGCGCATTCGGGTCCATGATGTTGCCCTCACTGAGGCCGAGATTTCCGCGGCATTTGGAGCAGAGGCGGAACAATTCGGTCTGGGCGATCCTGATGGTGACGGAATGCCATCCTGGTTTGAATCGCTCTACGAATTCCTGGATCCGTTCGACGCTTCGGACGCGGCCGAGGACTTCGACAACGACGGACTCAACAACCTCGCCGAGTACAACGCCGGAACCGAGGTGGACAATCCTGACACGGACGGGGACGGCATGAGCGACGGCGATGAGGTAGCCGCCGGATCCGATCCTTTGGATCCGGACACGGATGGCGATGGGCTCGAGGACGGCGAGGAGGTCGGGCTCGGGACAGATCCGACCAAGCAGGACAGTGATGGGGACGGGTATTCCGATCCCTTTGAAATCGATTGGCTTTCCGATCCAACGGATGTCAATTCGGTGCCTACGGGACTGCCTTCCTCCATCGGCATCAACTTCATCGGCGGTCACAGCGGGACGGCGGCGGGTTCGGTAACCGGCGTGGCTGGTGTTCAGGAGCAGCCAAACTGGAACAACTTCGCCGATCTGAACAATGCTACCGGGGGACCGGCGGCATTGATCGACGACACCGGGACGGCGACCGGGGCCAGCGTGACATGGTCCGGCGCGCCCAACACGTGGGCGGTCAGCCTCGATCCGCCGGCCGATCAGAACGCGGCCTTGATGTCGGGATATCTCGATACCGGTGACCCGGGCACGAGTACAACGACGGTGGTGGTGGAGAATGTCACGTACAAGTTCTATGACGTGATTCTCTACTTCAGTCGGGATGGTTCGGGATCCGCCGGCAATTACACTGCGAACGGGCGGATGAAGGCCGGGCTTGTACACTCCGCGCCATGGCCTGTGACCGTCGGCGACGGTCTCTTTATCGAGGCGCCGAATTCCGGGGACGCGGGCAACTACACGGTATTCGACAGCCTCTTCGGGAGTACGTTGACGGTGACCGCGGCGGCTTCCAACTTCCGCGCTCCGCTCAATGGTATACAGATCGTGGAGGTGATGGACTCGGACGACGACGGTCTGCCCGATCCGTATGAGGAGGCCAACGGCCTGAATCCCTACGATGCGTCCGATGCGGGGGCCGACTCCGACAGTGACGGTCTGTCCAATCTGGAGGAGTTTGAACTCGGGACCGACCCGCAAACTGCGGACACTGACGACGATCTGCTCAATGATGGGGATGAGGTGGCTGCGGGGAGCGATCCCTTCAACCCCGACACCGATCAGGACGGATTGATGGACGGGATGGAGACGACATCCGACCCGACCATGGCCGACACCGACGGGGACCTCTTCTTGGACGGCCAGGAGGTATTCCACGGTTCGGATCCGAACAACCCGGGAAGCACACCCACACTGGACACGCCGGTCGCCCTGGTGGATTTGGATTCGACCGACAAACCGGTCGGACCGCTGGAGATCTGGCCGAATGACGGTGTTATGGGCGGCGTTTTCTATGCGGAGGCAGGGATCCCTGAGGTTGTGGCCGATGGCGACAACGTCAAAGGCGTTGTCTTCGATGGTGCGAATCACTGGTTTGTCGGCCCGGCGTCTCCGCTGCATGTCACCGGACACAACAGCCGCTCGATCGTGGCCTGGGTATACAACCCCGAGATCGCGCCGGAGGAGACGGTCTTTGCCTGGAGCCGCCGCGGCGGCGGTGACGGGACGAACATGTCCTTCAACCACGGCACCCATGACGCGTGGGGCGCGGTGGGGCATTGGGGCAATGACGGAGACGTCGGATGGGACCCGAACCAGACCGATGGCGATGCCGGCGTGGACGGTCAGGAAAAGGCGGGCGTCTGGACCTTTATCGCCTACACCTATGACGCCTCGATCAACCGGACCTGTGTTTACACCGACGGTGCCCTGACCAAGTGTGAGGACCATGGTCTCGACTTTGCCACCTGGGCACAGGACACGGCCGGAAGAGCCTTGCCGTTTGTCCTGGGCAACCAGAACGAAGCGGGCGGCAATCGAATTCCGGACATCAGTGCCTCGATGACGATCTCGCGGGTACGCGTGTATGACATCCCGATCGACGCGGCCGAAATCGCGGCGCAATACAATGCGGAATTGCCGTATTACGAGGGTCAGGTCGGACCCTCGGCACCAACGATCACCGGGATGGCGCACTCCACCGGGACCGGCATCACTCTGACCTGGACCGCTGAGGCGGGTGCCTCCTACACGGTTCAGGCATCGAGCGACCTCGTGACCTGGGAGGACTTGGCCACTGGTATTCAGGAGGGCAGCTACAACGACCCCGCGGTCCTTCAGGCTCAGCGGTTCTATCGTGTCATCGTTGAGTAGGGAGAAGGTTCGGGCTCCGGCCGAACGCCTGAGGCCTTCGGGCCTCAGGCGAGGTCGGAGGTCGGCCGAGGGTGGAGCTGGTGCTCAAGGGCTAAAGGACGTTTGACCTGCTGATGAGGGGAGGGTGGACGGAGTGGACAAAGTGGACGGAGTGGACTGTGGTTCGGGGAATGAACTCCATAATTGTGGCGACAGGTTTGTGTGGGACAACCCCCGGTAACTCGCGCGAAGCGCTCTGGATCTGACCTCCGACCTCTGACCTCCGACCTTCGCGCGGGGGGCTCGAGCCCCCTGCGCCGCGGCACGCGAAGTCGTGCCGCGCAAAGTCGTGCCGCGATCAGAAATTGATCTGGTCTTCACCCAGGACGCGTTCCGGCATGGTGAGGTCATAGATACTGTGGAGCAGTGTGATATCCCTCATGGTCTGGGTGACGCCACGGCGGGAGAACATGCGGTTTTGGGTCTTGATGACCTGGTCGACTCCGATCCCGACGACTTGGCCGAAGGCCTTTGCATGGCTGGTGAAGCTCGGGACATTGCAGCTGACGGTGCCGTAGAGCATGCTGCAGACGCCGACGACTTTGCCGGTGTAGAGGGATGTATTGACGGCGGATTTGACGTAGTCGCCGAGGATCGAGCCCATGAACTGCATCCCGGTATCGACCTTTCGGCCGCGGTAGTTCATGCGGACCATGCCGTAGGTGTTTTTGAGGTCACTGGTCGAGGTGCCCGCGCCGATATTGACCCATTCGCCGACAAACGAATGGCCGAGGAATCCGTGGTGTTGTTTGTTGGAGTACTTGCTGATCAGCGACGCCTCGACCTCACCACCGACTTTACAGATCGAGGCGACGGCGGTGCACTCCTTGATGGCGGAGTAGTCGATGACCCTGGAGCGCGCTCCGATATAGAGGGGGCCTTGCAGGAAGGTGAAATGTCCGATCTGCACACCGGACTCCAGCACGATTGGGCCTTTGCTCGTGTCGATGATGCAGGAGGGGCAAATCGTGACATTTTCTCCGGTGAACAAACCCTCTTTCGGCTGCTGGAAGGCGCCGTGTTCGATGATGAACTGCAGATTGGCCTCGAAGACATCGAGGTGGTGCTTGACCACCTCGTGAGGCCAATCAACGGTGGTGAAGAGCGGTTCGGCCAGGGGGAGATTCAACTCGAGCAGGGCTGATGCTATGGTTTCGGGGTACAGGTGCGGTGGGAGGACCGCTGGATCGGGCAGAAAAGCGGCGGCCACGCGGTTGCCGCTGGTGGCGAGCATGGGCGTCCCGGATTGCGCGATCCGGCGAATGGTTTCCAGGTAAGCGGTATTGGGGACGACCGAAGAATTGAGCAGGAGTGTGGGCCGGTCGCGTGGGAAATCTGCATTTCCGCCACTGAACGCATCTTGCTGGAGATGGCTTCTCAGGATGAAACCGGTTGGTGTGGCGAGGTGAGCCAGCATCTGCACCAAGGTCATCCCCCCGAGCGAGATCTCGTGCAGGGGTTGAAACAGGCCGAGTGGGTGGAGAGCATCACAAAAGGAGTCTTCAAAAAGAACGATATTCATAGTGTCGGTCATGGGTGGTCAATGGAGACTATCGAGATCACCGGTCGTACGTACCAACGCGCGATTGGCAACGACCATGGATTATCGGCGGTACGGACATTGGGATCACGGGGCGGAATCGGGCGCGTGGGGCCCTATTCGACGGTGACGCTCTTGGCCAGGTTTCTGGGGCGATCGACGTCGCATCCGCGCATGGCGGCGATGTGGTATGCGAGCAGTTGCAGGGGGATAGCGCCGAGAATCGGGGTGAGCACGTCGAGGACGGGCGGGATCGAGATCACTTCCTCGGAGAGGTGATCCAACGCGTCGCAGCCCTCGCGAACGACGGATATGATTCGGCCTCCGCGCGCTTTGATCTCGTGCACGTTCGAAATCATCTTGTCCAGAACCTTGTCCTGCGTGGCGAGCACCACGACGGGCAGGTCTTTGTCGATCAAGGCGATCGGACCGTGCTTGAGCTCCGCGGCGGAGATGCCCTCGGCGTGGATATAGGAAATCTCTTTGAGTTTCAGTGCACCTTCCAGCGCCAATGGATACTCGAACAACCGGCCGATATAGAGAAAGTGATCGGCGTCTTTGTACTGTTCTGCGATGAGCGCGATGGCGGGTCCGAGCTCCAGTGTTTGGCGTGCGAGCTCCGGCAGATTGCGCAGTGCATCGAGGTAGATCAGGCCGTCACGCAGCGTCATCCGCCCGCGCAGGCGGCTGGCCTGGATGGCGAGCATGCACAGGACCACCACCTGACTGGTGAAGGCCTTGGTCGAGGCGACGCCGATCTCGGGTCCTACATGGAGGAAGACGCCCTGGCCGCATTCCCGGGCGATGCTGCTGCCGACGGCATTCACGATGCCGATTGCCTGTGCGCCGCGGCGTTGGGCTTCGCGCACACCGGCAAGGGTATCCGCGGTCTCGCCGGACTGACTGATGGCGATGACGAGGGTGTCCGGCTCGATCACCGGCGCGGCATACCGGAATTCGGCGGCGTAATTGACCTCTGTCGGGATGCCGGCAAGCATCTCGAACATATATTTCCCGATCAGGCCGGCGTGCAGGCTGGTTCCACAGGCCAGGATCTTGATGCGCTTGGCCTGCACGAGCAGGCTCGGATCGACGCCGCCGAGGCGGACCGTACCCTCGCCTTGGCAGAGGCGGCCGCGCATGCAATCGGTGATGGTCTGTGGCTGCTCGTAGATCTCCTTTTCCATGAAGAACTCGAAGCCGTTCAGCTCGACCGCTTTCAGGTCGAAGGTGAGCTGTTGGGACTGCTTCACCGGGATGCTGTGATCGAGCCGAAAGCAGTTCATCTGATCGGGCCCGACTTCGGCGCATTCACCGTCCTCCAGGTACACGACCCGCCGGGTGAAGGGAATGATAGCGGCAGGATCGCTGGCGAAGACGTGGAATCCTTCCCCCTGTCCGATGACCATAGGACTGCCCAAGCGTCCGATCAGGAGGCGATCCGGCTGGTGATTGGAGATGAGCGCGAGGCCGTAGGTGCCTTCAATGCTGTTCAGGGTCTGCAGGAATGCCTCTTTGAGGCTCAAGCCCTGGTCGAGAAAGTACTGAATCAGATGGATAGCGACCTCAGAATCGGTCTCGCTTCGAAAGGCGAATCCGAGTTTGGTCAGTTTGGAGCGTAAGCTCTTGTAATTCTCGATAATTCCGTTGTGCACGAGTGCCAGGTCGCCTGCCTGGTTCGTGTGCGGGTGTGCGTTGTCCAGGGTCGGCGCGCCGTGGGTGGCCCAGCGGGTGTGCGCGATGCCAGAGCGAAAGGAGGCACCCTGGAAGGTTTCAGGCAAGGTTTCGGCGATCCTACCGGTCGCCTTGTGAATCTCGAGTTGGTCACTCCCGTTGATCGCCACGCCCCAGGAGTCGTATCCTCTATATTCGAGCCGCCGAATACCATCCATCAGGGTCTGTGGATCGGAGTTGCGACCGGTAAAGCCAAAAATCCCACACATACCTACATTTCCCCCAGTGATCGCATTGCAGTTTCCCCCTGCCACCAATCCAAGGCTGATGCCTTATGGGGCCAGTATCCGACATTGACGGCATTGCGCAATGAGTATGGGTGCAAGAAATAAAAGATTGCCGGTTAAAAATTGATGAGGGGGGGGCGGACACGGTCCGTTTCATTTGAACCACGGAAAACACGGAACATACTCAGACAATGATCGGACGGATCGGACGGATCGGACGGATCGGACGGATCGGACGGATCGGAAACCATTGCCTGGAGGCGACGCATGAAGGAGGGTGCCTTTTGGGACGGGATTAGCCACAGAGGGCACAGAGTTCACAGAGAGATTCTTCCTTTTGCCATCGACGAGACAGCCGCCACTTCACCTGGGTTGTTTTTAGATGGGAAAGGACTTGCGCCTCTGTGATCTCGGTGATCTCTGTGGCGGGGATCGACCCCGATTCCGGCAACCATTGCCTGGAGGCAACGCATGAAGGAGCGTGCCTTTTGGGATAGCCTCTAGCTCGCGCCTGTCCCTTGGCCGTCTGCTGAAACGGTATACCTGAAAAATTCCCCTAAAAAGGTGGGGATTAGATTATGGGCTCTGTCCACCCCCATGGCCAGGTCGAAAACGCCACCGCGCCACTGCGCCTCTGCGCGAGGCTCTCCGGATCCGGATGGGAAAGCTGCTGCCTTTTCGGACGATCTCATGCTAGAGGTCGTCCGAAAAGGTCTTCGGATCCGGATGGGGAGGTATCCCGCAGAGATC
>ENA-UOOH01002500-UOOH01002500.1-fermentation-metagenome-genome-assembly--contig:-NODE-2500-length-15729-cov-9.967207_pt1 | contig 15729 bp, 16 predicted proteins | sample MGYA00245778_ERZ724025 | MGnify/ENA primary metagenome ERZ724025 (study PRJEB28704, sample SAMN03018313) | fermentation metagenome | biome: anthropogenic terrestrial biome; feature: soil; material... | reverse complement strand
TGTGTCCCTATCCCTAAGAATTTCCTTGATATATCTCATAAACATCCTTCGTATAATTTCCGTCATCGCCATAAATATAAAGAGGGGGATCAAATTTCAATTCTGGGTTCCCATTTTTAGATGCACGAATTAAAATCATATTTGGTTTCGCTGCCGCTTTAGGATGAACAAAACGTATTTGCTTCGGCTCTAAACGATACTTTCTCAGAAGACACATTATATCCGCCAATCTGTCAGGTCGGTGAACCATATAGAATCTGCCGTATTGTTTCAACAATTGTGAAGCAGTTGATATGACATCCTCTAATGTTGATTTGATTTCATGCCTTGAAATTGCTTTTTTATCCTCGGGATTGATTATTCCGCTGTTATAAAGCTTATATGGGGGGTTTGAAATTACGGCATCAAAAGAATTGGCTTTTAGATAATCCAATGCATTTTTTAAGTCAATATTCAGTATCTCTATTTTTTCCTGCAAGTCATTTAGTTTTACGCTTCTCTCTGCCATTTCCGCAACTTCCGGCTGAATTTCCAGCCCGTATACCTTAGAATAATTTCTTTTACCGCTTAGCAGTATCGGTATTATTCCTGTACCTGTACCTAAATCGACAACCGTGGAATTATTTTTTATATCGCAGTAATTTGTCAAAAGCACAGCATCCATCCCAAAACAAAACCATTTTTTATTTTGAATGATTTTTAATCCCCTGCACTGCAAATCCTCTATTTTTTCATTTTCATTTAATGCAACTTCCATATAAAAATACCTTTCTGTTATAAAAATGCGCTTTTTATAAGCTTTTTAGTGTATTTTTCCTTTGGGTTCAAAAGAACATTTTTAGCTTCTCCGCTTTCAACAATTGTTCCGTTGCTCATGACCAAAATTGTATCAGACATATAATTTACTACCCCAATATTATGAGATATAAATATATATGAAATATTTAATTCCCTCTGAAGTTCTCTGAGTAAATTAAGTATCTGTGCCTGAATTGAAACATCTAAGGCGGAAACAGGCTCATCACATATTATTAATTTTGGATTAACAATTAATGCCCTTGCTATTGCTGCCCTCTGACACTGCCCTCCGCTTATCTCGGCAGGATATTTATTTTTTACGCTTAAATCAAGCCCCACTCTCAAAAGCATTTTGTCTATTATTTTTTCTGCTTCATTTTTATTCTTTGCAATATTAATTGTTAATAAGGGCATGGATAATATATCAAAAATTTTATAGTTAGGATCCATTGAGCCTTTGGAGTCCTGAAAAATAAACTGAACGCTTTTCCTATAGTTACGGTATTCTTTCTCCGATAAACTCTTAATATTTTTACCGTAATAAAAAACATTCCCATAGGTAGGCTCTTGAAGTCCTCCCACAATTTCACCGATTGTAGATTTTCCGCTTCCGGACTCACCCACAATTCCCATGGTTTTACCTTCTTCTATATCAAAGCTTGCACCCTTTACGGCAACATACTTCTCTTTAATCTTACCTGTAAAAATATGTTTCTTCGTCACATATTCTTTTCTTATATTTACAGCAGAAATTACAATTTTATTTGCCATATTGCCCTCTATTCTAAATTACATCTGTAATAATGATCTTGCATGTCATCCATATGCTCTGCAACATATTCCTTGCATATATCCATTGCCTTCGGACATCTCTTAATGAAAAGACAGCCGTCAGCATCTCTTCCTTTTTCCTGCACAAAGCCCGGTATCTCGGCTAATGGTTCACTCTTTTTGATTTTCAGGGAAGGGATAATTTCAATTAAAAGCTGTGTGTAAGGATGTTTAGGATTGTTGAAAACCGTCTTAGAATAACCTGATTCCACAATCTGACCTGCATACATTACCGCAAGGCTGTGACTGTAATGCTTTATTAACCCTAAGTCATGAGATATTAAAAGTATTGATATTTTCAGTTCTTTATTTATTGCTCCGAACAATTCCATAACCTGTCTTTGTACAGTGCTGTCCAAAGCAGTTGTAGGTTCATCTGCAATTATAAGCTTGGGATCATTCATCAATGCCATGGCAATATTGCACCTTTGCCGCATTCCTCCGCTTAATTGCCATGGATAATAATTAAGAACCGTTTTAGGATTTTCAAACCCAACCTTTTTTAGCAAGACTTCTGCTTTTTCCATAGCTTCCTTCCTGCTTTTATTCATATGATAAATATATCCGTCACCTATTTGATTTTTTATTTTAATCATTGGATGCAGGTAGAACACTGTATTTTGAGGAATATATCCGATATTTTTACCTATGTGTTCTCTTTTTTCATCCGATGATGCAATAAGCATATTTTTTCCTGCCGTTATTATTTTGTCGGCAGTATAATTTAATCCCTCCGGGAGTAAATCAATAATAGCTTTGGCAGTTAATGTTTTACCGGAGCCTGATTCTCCCACCAAGCCGTAAATTTCTCCCTGTTCTATAACAATGGAAGTTTTATTGACTAATGTATTGTCACCGTCTTTTATATGAAGGTTATTAAGCACGACAGTATCACTCATTATGGCTCCTCCTGTTAATAAGAATATCATTAAGTCCGTCTCCTATAAGATTGAATCCAAGTACAGTGATTATTATTGCAATTCCGGGTGCAACCGCCAAATAAGGATAAACTAAAAAAAACTGTCTTGATTCGCTGAGCATCAAGCCCCAGCTGGCAAAAGGAGGCTGAATTCCAAGCCCCAAGAACGAAAGAGACGTTTCAATCATAACTGCAGAGCCAATGGCCGAGCTGAACTGTGTTATTAATCTTGGAAGCATCGCAGGAATATAATGTCTAAAGAATATTTGACTTTTAGTGCTTCCATAGCTTTTAGCGGCTTTAATGAACAGAAGATTTTCAGTATCTAAAATCATTGAATATACAAGTCTTGAAAATACAGGCACCATAAATATGCTTATGGCTATGATGGAACCCTGAATTCCTCTTTCGACAACGGTCACTAACATCATTGCAAGAAGAATCCCCGGAAACGCCATTAGTCCGTCCATAATACGCATGATTATTGTGTTGGCAAAGCGCTTAGCCATGGCAGCAACAGCTCCCAATACAATTCCAAGCACAGTTCCCAATGTAACGGAGCCTATTCCGACCAACAGAACGTTCCTGGAGCCATACATTATGCGGCTTAAAATATCCCTGCCGAAATTATCCGTTCCTAAAATGTGTTCAGACTGTAAATCAGGTTTTAAAAATTTATTTGGTATATTCATTTCATTTGGGTTATACGGCATAAAAACAAATGACATCACCCAAACAGTTATAATAATCAACACTAATACAATTCCTATAATCAAGCTTAAATTCTTTCTCATTATTCCCCCTGATGAAAGGACTTAATCCTCGGATTTAAAAACATTACCAAAATATCAACGATTAATGTAATAATTATTACCGTTGACGTAATGAACATTACAAGTCCCTGCAAAAGTACGATATCTCTGTGTTCAACGGCCGTAAGAACCAATCTTCCAAGTCCCGGCAGAGCAAATATTGTTTCAACCACAACCGTTCCCCCCGCAAGCTTGGCAAACTGCATCCCTATTATAGTCAAGGGAGCTGTCAGTGCGCCTCTCAACGCATACTTTATATATATTTTGCCGGCACCGAGCCCTTTTACTTTTGCCATATCCATATAATCCTGTTTCAGTGAATCAAGCATAGAGCTTCTTATAATTCTTAAAAGTGTTCCGACTTCTCCGATTGCCAATACAACAGAGGGCAAAAAAATACTATTTATAAATTTGATAAAGTTTTGATTAATCGGAACAAAGCCGGAAACAGGAAACAGTTTAAGCTTTACTCCAAAATACACAATAAAAACCATCCCTATCCAGAAGGAAGGGATGGCTGCTCCAAGCTGCATGATACTTCTTGAAAAATAATCTATTATGCTGTTTTTCTTGATTGCTGAAATCATTCCAAAAAAGAATGCAATAAAAACTGCTATTGCCATAGCAAAAACCGATATAGAAATAGTTACAGGCAGGCTTCTTGCTATCAAAGTCTTGACGGATTCTCCGTAAACATAGGATTTTCCCATGTTTAGCTTAAACAGATCCAAAAGCCAGCTTAAATATTGCTGATACAGGGGTCTGTCAAGCCCCATGGCAACATGCAGGTCTTCAATCATTTCGGGAGTTGCATCGGTTCCCAATATAAGCTCTGCAGGGTTGCCCGGTATTATCATTAATACAAAAAACGTAATAATTGACACCACAAACAAAACAACTATTGCACTCTTAAATCTATTTAAAACGTAACTTAACATATGTCACCTCAAATAAGGAAAGTCAGCTATTTATTCAGTAAAATACACATCCTTAAAATCATAAAAATCTATTGGGAATATTTTCATCCCTTCAACATTTTTTTGCAATGCAAGCATTGTATGAGGAGTTTGCAGATAAATAGCAGGAAGCTTATTTGCTAAAATAACCTGTATTTCTTTGTAAATTTCTTTTCTTTTATTTTCATCTAATTCCTTAAGAGCATTCTCTAAGAGTTCATCCACCTCGCCGGTAGTTAAGCTGATATAATCATTGCTGTCCGATTTATATCTTGATAAAAACGCATAGGAATCAAGTCTTCCCGTATGTCCCACAACGGTTGAATCAAAATTCTTTGCCCCATATACTTCACTTAACCAGGTTCCCCATTCAATCAGCTGAATATTCACATTAATACCTATTTTCCCCAGCTGGTCTGCAATTACCTGTCCTGCATCAACATGCAGCTGATAATTCTTAGGAAGTGACATATTGATTGAAAATCCGTTTTCATACCCTGCTTCCTTCAAAAGTTCCTTTGCCTTTTCAGGATTGTACTCTATAATATTATTGGCATCATAATAATCCGGCGATGTAGGAGGCAAGTGGGAGCCTATTTTAGCACCGTATCCAAACACTGATGCTTCAATAACCTCATCCTTATTAATCGCCATTGCCATTGCCTGTCTTACTTTCTCGTTGGAAAGAAATTCATTTTTTGTGTTTAAGGACATAATTTGCACAGCATTCATAGGCTCTGAAATTATTCTGTAATTTTCATTTCCTTCAACCATTGTAACCTGATCACCTGTTAGCGGAATAATATCAAGGTCACCAACCTGGAAGCCTGCCATCATGCTTGTGGCATCAGGTATTAAAACCAGCTTAACCGTTTGAAGCTTTACTTCGCTTCCGTAATAATTATCATTTCTTTGTAAAATCAAATGTTGCTGAGGAACCCATTCCTTCAAGGTAAAAGCACCGGTTCCCACAGGCTTCGTCTTTAAGTTTGCAGCCTCTTCTTCAGGCACTATGGCTGCCCACGGATAAACAAAGCTTTTTAAAAGCTCCACATCCAATGATGCAGTTGTAAATTTTATATTGTAATCATCTAAAACTTCAATTTTAACAATATTCTCATAATCTCTCGCCCTTGGGCTTTCAGCGTCCTTCAATCTGTTAAAAGAATACTCCACGTCCTTTGCCGTCATCTGTCTTCCGTTATGAAAATAAACATCATCCCTTAATGCGAATGTAATTTCCATTCCGTCATCAGAAATAACCCAATCCTTTGCAAGTCTGGGCTCAGTTGTCCATTGCGGCGTTACACCGACCAATGTGTCATAAATATTGTTTGTTACAGAAAATGTGGAGGCTGCAGCAGTTCTGTGAGGGTCAAGACCTTCCGGCTCCGTAGTGTAGCCCATGGTTAGATCGGTCTTAACATCTGTTGCATCAGGTTTGTCTTGATTTGTGCATGCTGAAATCAGCAATACGACTAAAAGCATTACAATAATTTTCTTTAGATTTTTCATTTCTTTCTTCCTTTCAGTTAATAAAATTTCGTTAAAATATCTTTTACTGAAAATTCAAATAATAATATTCCCATTTTTCAATCTTTACAATCAAATCTTTCGTATCTGTAATAAATCTTGAAAATCATATTATTATCTGCGGGACATTCCTTTACAAAGGTACTTCTTCAATACAGGAATATTCCTGTAAAAGTACGTCTTCTTTAAGTCCAAAATGTTATTTGGAAAAGCGTGTCCCTCTTCCTTTTTCATGTTTAACATATTTTAATTGAAATGTCAATAGAGTTATTTGTTTTTTATCCCGATGAGCATAAAAAAATATTTGCTGCAGCAAGATAAAGCTGCGGCAAAATATCCGTTTTATTTAATATAACGAATTACCTTTGATATTTACTTTATATACAATGATCAGCCAATATTGTTTACTAATTTCACCGTTGAAAAATAATTCAAATAATGATATTATTAAACAAATAGAAATTGAGGTGAAATATGTACGAAGTACGCAAACAAAAACAAAAAGAACTGCGGGAAAAGAACTGGTTTTATTATGCAATATTGGCAGCCGGTATTTTTTTATTTTCAGAGGGTTGTGCAGCACAAAGCACCGGGTATGCCGTTTCCGCAATATTAATAGGAATAATTCTTCATTCTGTCAGTGTCGGAATCCTATTTGAAAAAAATTTCAAAATTAAACCTTTTAGAGCTGTCAACATTGCTATGGTGATTCTACTTGTTGTAATTGCATTAACATGCTACTTTGCAGATTTAAAATTTATACTTGTATTAATTCTTGATTTAGCTTCAATTGTGCTTTATACAGCTGTTTCACTTATATATTCAAAATTAAAAAACAGACAGGAGTAAAAAATGCTTAAAAGATTTATGTCATATTACAAACCGGTTAAAAAGATATTTATTACCGATATGATTTGCGCCTTTATAGTGGCTGTATGTGATTTATTTTATCCCATGATAACAAGAAATATCATTAATATATATGTTCCTGACCAAGAGTTTCAGCTTATGATTACATGGCTGATAGTTTTAGGCATTATATACATTTTTAAGGTAGGACTTAATTATTACATCACCTATTACGGTCATATTATGGGTGTAATGATGCAGGCAAACATGAGAAAGGATATATTTGAACACCTACAGGACCTGCCATTTGTATTTTTCGACGAAAACAAAACCGGAAGCCTTTCATCAAGAATTATAAATGATTTAATGGATATTTCGGAGCTTGCTCATCACGGACCGGAAGATTTGTTTATATCCTTAGTAATGCTTGTAGGATCCTTTATACTGTTGAGTACGATAAACTTGCCGTTAGCTCTCATTGTATTTTCAATAATTCCATTATTATTATTTGTCGCAATGAAGCTCAGAGTCAGAATGGAAGAAACATTTTTGGAAACGAGAGTTACAATAGGCGAGGTTAATGCAACTATTGAAAACAGCATATCAGGTATTAGAGTTTCTAAAGCATTCAACAACAGAGAAAATGAAATTGAGAAGTTCAATAAAAACAACAGCAAATTTCAGACAGCAAGAGAAAAAGCATATAAAGTAATGGCAGAATTTCATGTTGGCTCATCATTTATTATTGACTTTTTAAATATTGTCGTTTTAAGTGCCGGCGGCATATTCTTTTTTAAGGGCTGGATTAATTTCGGTGACTTTGCTGCATTTTTACTGTATATAGGCAACTTTTTAAACCCTATAAGGAAGTTAATAAATTTTGTTGAGCAGTATCAGTCAGGAACCTCAGGGTTTAAACGATTTACCGAAATAATGGATAAGGAAATAGAGAGGGATGACCCCGGTGCCAAAGATATTTACAATGTAAAGGGTGACATAAAATTCAATTATGTAACCTTTGCTTACGATGATAATAAGGAAATCTTAAAGGATATAACATTTAATATCGAAGCAGGCAAGACAGTAGCACTTGTAGGTCCTTCGGGAGGAGGCAAAACTACCATCTGCCACCTGATACCCCGCTTCTATGAAATAGAAGACGGCAGTATATCTATTGACAACAGAGATATCAGAGAATTCACCCGCAGATCCCTTAGAAAGAATATAGGAATTGTACAGCAGGATGTATTCCTTTTTACGGGAACAATTTTCGAAAATATTCAGTGCGGAAGGTTTGATGCGACAAGGGAAGAAGTTTATGAAGCGGCAAAAAGAGCCAACATTCATGAATTCATAATGTCTTTGCCTGAGGGTTATGACACATATGTAGGAGAAAGAGGAGTCAAATTATCAGGCGGACAAAAGCAAAGAATTTCAATATCAAGGGTATTCCTTAAAAATCCGCCAATATTAATATTGGATGAAGCAACTTCCGCCCTCGATAATGCTACCGAACTGTTAATACAGAAATCCTTAGAGGAATTATCAAAGGGACGAACTACGGTAATTGTAGCACATCGATTATCAACAATTAAAAATGCGGATGAAATTATTATAATGACGGACAATGGCATACAAGAAAAAGGAAAGCATCAGGAGCTTTTGGATAAAAACGGCATCTATGCCCAGCTATACAATTCACAATTCATAAATGCATAAGGAGTCTTTATGAAGATAACAATAATCGGTCATTGGGGAGGATTTCCAAGAGCAGGAGAAGCAACCTCCGGATATATAATCGAACATGATGGTTATAAGCTTTTGTTGGAATGCGGCAGCGGAGTTGTAAGCTCACTGCAAAAAGCTGCAGATATTAAGGATATTGATGCTGTATTAATAACCCATTATCATTATGACCATTGCTGCGACCTAGGACCCCTGCAATATGCGTGGCAAATAAAAACACAGTTGGGAGAAATTCATAAACCCCTTCCCATTTATGCACCGGAGGGGGAATTTTCCAAACTGCTTAAATGGGAAGATTACACTTATGGCGTGAGCTTTAATGAATACAGCAATTTGTCATTGGGTCCCTTCGAAATAAAATTTATTAAAAATGTTCATCCCGTTGAAGCATACAGTGTAAAAATAAAATGTTGCGATAAGGTATTTTCATTTACATCTGATACTTCATATTTTGATAATTTAGCTGAGTTTTTCTCAGGTTCCGATTTATTGATTTGCGAATGCAGCTTTTATTCAAACATGGACGGCAGAGAGGCAGGACATTTAAACAGTGCCCAGGCAGGAATGCTGGCGGAAAAAGCAAATATTAAAAAACTCATACTTACTCATCTTCCTCACTTTGGTAATTTGCATGATTTGTTGACCCAAGCAAAGGATCATTACAATGGAGATATAAAATTAGCGTCATATTTGATGGAAATTAATATATAAAAAATTATGTTTACCGGTATTAAATGAAAGCACTTAAGAAATTTGTCAATATCTTAAGTGCTTATATTTTTCACATATTGTTATTTATTCTTTTGTTATTGCATATATATAGTGTCTCCAAACATTGACCCATTGGTCCAGCTTGTAATATTTTCTTACTTCCGCATCAGAATTTGCAGCCGGATCATTTACCACTATGTATTCAATTCCGTCCTTAATGTCAAAACCTACAACAACCATTAAATGCCCATGAGGAAATGCCGAATTGGCACCTTCCAATGCTTCCTTCTCCTGTGATACAACGGATGCAATCACCGGAATACCTTTACTGATGAAGTTTTTTACAGGATTTATACTCTTGCATTTTTTAGTGTAAGCTCTCATTCCCTGTTCTCCCGCAAATGCAACATTTTGCGGCCAGTTTCCATATGCTTCGTTTCCTGAATCAAGTGTTCCTCTTGTAACCTGGTCAAGGTTTACATCCTTGCCGTGGAATTTTAAAGTCATGGTTAATGATGTGGGGCTGCATATTGAATTGCTGTGTATATGACCGCTGGCAAGCTGTGAAATCAGCGGAATATTATCAATTATCCTCAAATAATCTCCCTTTGCAGGTTCATCTTCTCCGCCGTCGGTACTGAATGCTATTAATTTTAGCTTTGGATTATTTCCTTTTAAAACAACCTTTATTTGAACAGCATCACCGAATCTTCCATCATTTACAAATATCCTGTCTCCCGTAACTTTTATTAATTTGTATTTTCCTCGTTCAATTATTCCCTTGTTAAATCCATCGGTTGCCCAAACACCATAGCTTACAAAGTCAGTCCATTCATTTTCAACCCTAAGCTTAATAAAAAGCTCCACTGAGCTGTCATTGCCTGTCCTTGAATTCCATGAAGGTGTTATCTCGGTAAACTTGTCCGTTTCAACAACATCAGTTAATAAATAACCCTCCTCAACGTTCTCCTTCAATACAAGAAAATCGCCATCCGGCTTAAGTCCTGCCAATTCATTTTTTGTCAAATCTTTGTTTTCGCAAATCCAATCCATAAAATTCCTCCAATACTTCTGTTATATAAATAATACCACCCTCCATTTATTATTACAATGAAAAAACTTGATAATATGATTCCAAGTTAATATAATAAGATGTATAAGGAGTGAAATCATGATAGCTATAAAAGGAAGAAGAAAATGCGCAAATTGCGGAAAAAGATATAATTATACCTATTCAAAAAGCGAAGAAGCTTCAAAGAAAGCAAAGTTTAAAGGTAAATATGAAAACTTAAGCACAGTTACAAATGTAAAAGTGCTTTCCGTAAATACCTATGAGGTTACCGCTAACTGCCCGGAATGCGGGTTCGAAGAAACATTCATATACAACGATTAGCGAAGGATGGCAGGGACGATTACCGTCCCCTTTGGATGTTAGTTAAATTTAGCAAGCAACGTTTGAACTGTTGCTTTTTTTCTTTCTTCATCTATTAAGTCCAACACTATACTTCCCGAATCCATCATAATAGTTCGTGTACCCATTTCCAAGGCTGAACTGATGTTGTGAGTAATCATCAGTGTTGTAATATTATTATCAGCAACAATTTTTTTTGTGAGTTCGGTGACCGATTTTGCACTGGCAGGGTCTAATGCGGCAGTATGCTCATCCAGCAATAGAAGCTTTGGTTTTACCAAGGTTGCCATTACCAATGTAACTGCCTGCCTTTGTCCTCCCGACAGCAAACCTATTTTAGTGTTCATCCTGTTTTCAAGTCCAAGGTTAAGAGATGACAGATGCTCTTTTATATAATCTTTTTCCTTCTTTGACGGAACACCCATTATATTTCTCTTAGTGCTGCGCATATATGCAATTATTAAATTTTCTCCCACTGTCAAATTCGGAGCTGTTCCCTTCATGGGATCCTGAAAAATCCGTCCTATATAGGATGCCCTTTTATGCTCCGGCATATAAGTTATATCCTTTTCATCCAATATTATTTTCCCGAAATCGCAAAGCATGGAACCGGATATAGCATTGAACAGAGTGGATTTGCCTGCTCCGTTGCCGCCTATTACGGTAACAAATTCCCCTTCTGAAACATGAAGGTTTAAATTGTTTAATGCAACATGTTCATCTAAGCTGTTCTTGTTGAAGATTTTATTAACCGAAATAATTTTCAGCATTGCTTCGCTCCCTTCGCATTTTATTGATTTCTATTTTCTTTTTAAGATTCGGTATTGAGAGAGCTATAACTACTACTATTGCCGAAATTAACTTTAAATATGAAGGTGGAAAATCTGTAGTCAAAATTAAAGCAATTATTAATCTGTAAATAACCGCACCGATTACAACCGACAATAATCCCAAGGTAATGTTTTTATTTCTTATTATTACACTGCCTATAATTATTGAAGCAAAGCTTATAACTACCATTCCGGAGCCCATATTTACATCTGCCGACTGCTGCATTTGGGCAACCAATGCTCCCGACAATGCAACTATTGAATTGGATAATGCAAATCCCACAGCTTTAACAAAGTCCGTATCTATGGAAGAAGCCCTGCACATATCTTCATTATCACCGGTTGCCCTTACGGAAAGCCCCAACTGGGTTCTGAAAAACCAGTTTAATATAATAAACACCGCCGTAATAATTGCAGCAAGCATAAATACTTTGTATGTTCTTCCTCCTATTACATTTTCAGCATAAGTAAAAATATTGGTTTTATTTAAAAGAGGAATATTAGCCTTTCCGTCCATTACCATAAGGTTTATGGAATAAAGACCCGTCATTGTCAAAATTCCCGAAAGAATCGGCTGTATTCCCATTTTGGTTTGAAGCAGTGCTGTTATAAGACCTGCTATTGCTCCTGCAATTAATGCGACAAAAATTCCCGCCACGGGCATGCCTGCAAAAGTAAGCATGGCAGATGCAGCCGCACCGAGCACAAAACTTCCGTCCACGGTCAAATCCGCAACCTTTAATATTCTAAAAGATATAAATGTTCCAAAAGCAAGCAGAGAATATACAAGTCCTAATTCCATTGCGCCTATAAATGCTGTTATGCTCATTTTTTCCTCCATGTAATTATCATTTCAGCGATTCGTCATCCTGAGTATAGACTATCCTTTCTTTGAGGTGTGTCCTCTTTCATATTTACTTCAATATCTGAAATTCTTTTAATTGTTCTTCAGATAATTTAACGCCTATTTTTTCTGCAGTTGCCGAATTGATTATAGTTGAATATTCGCTTAGCGTTTCAACGGGAATATTTGAAATATTTTCACCTTCAACAACCTTTTTAACCATTGCAGCAACCTGTCTCCCAAGAACTGTGTAGTCAACTCCAACAGTAGCAAATCCTCCGTCGGCAACCAATGAATCTGCTCCTGTATAAACAGGTATACCTGCATTTTGTGCTTCAGCCGCCAAAACAGGCATTGCAGATGCAACCGTATTGTCGGTGGGAGTAAAAATTGCATCGGTCTTTTCTGCTAAGGATTGAGCCGCCTGCAATAATTCGCCCGAATTTGTTATTGTTGTTTCAATATATTTAATTCCTTTTGCATCACAGTATTCTTTAGCCTTATTGATTGCCGATGCTGAATTTACTTCGCCGCTGTTATAAATAAAGCCAAACGTCTTTACATCCGGTGTCAATTCAAAGGCTAAATCAAAAATTTGCTCTACATCTATTGCATCAGACACACCCGTTACATTTGCTTCAGGTTTATTTACATCCTTAACCAATTGCGCTTCCACGGGATAGCTGACTGCTGCAAAGACAACGGGAATTTCTTTGGTTGCTGCTGCGGCGCTTTGTGCAGCCCCTGTTCCTATAGGAACTATTACATCCATCTTATCGCCTACAAATTGTGAAACAATGGTATTGATGTTTGATGGATCTCCCTGTGCATCCTTGTAAGTTATTTCAACCATATCTTTTAATCCCTGCTCCTCCAAACCGATTATTATATATTCTCTTATTTGATTTAAGGATGGATGTTCCACAGGCTGAATTATTCCTATATGGATTTTACCTTTGTTTTCTCCCGTATTATTTCCATTTGCTTCGGGTTTTACTCCGCATCCTGTTAACATGGCAGCTATCATTGCCATCGCCGTAATAATTATTACTGTTTTTTTCATTATCTATTCTCCTGTAATTTTATTCTCGCAGGGGAATTCAACAATTTATTTGCTCCTTATGGTCGCATAAATTGAGAATTCTGTGCGGTAGGGCATACAAAAACAAAAAAACCTGTCCTAATGAAAGGACAGGCAAAATTCCTGCGGTACCACCTTAATTGACTGAAAAATCAACCCACTTTAACAAAAATGCAAACACATTTTCTGCCTTGTAACGTAAGCACACGTTTCAGATACTTGGGGATTCACCCGTTCACCTCACCCTCAGCGATCCATTTGTCCGTACTGCGTTCTGCAGGGCTCTCATCTCCCCCCGCTCTCTGTAAGTGCACATATCAGTTTAATCTTCGCTTCAACGGTTTTGTTTTTGTATTATTGTTAAAGAGTTTAACATTATTTAAAATGCTTGTCAACAGTATTTATTTTAAAACCTTAACAATGGCATAAAAAAACCTCATGCGTATAATATAACAAATAACTATTATGGAGGATATGTAATGAGGTTTTTTTATGGTGAAAAAAATATATTAAGGGCTTTGGAAGAAGCTCAGTTTTGGAAACACCAAGAAAGTGAACACGTCGATGTAATTATGGAAGTTGTTCCCGACTTAGAAGATGAGTATGTGGACAAATTAGAGGAATATAAAGAAATATTCAATTCTACCGAAGCAAGAATCGTGCAATATATGGAAGCTGCGGTTAATTGTCAATATAATTTGTCTCCCGAAATGTATCAGGATATTGTTAATATTATTAATTTAGCTATAAGGCAAAGTCAGGTTTTCGTAGATTTTTTAGGAATGCTTCTAAGAGACAGCAACGCGGTAAAAAATAATCCTGCCGCTGTAACGGTAGTAAATCATATAAGAAGAGAATCCGAATACTTTATCGGAATTGTAACTGCTTTTTTAAGCGATTCTTGCAACCAGCAAAATAGTTTTTACAATGATATGAGATTTTTGAGATAAATGTATAGGGGGACTTTCGGTCCCCTAAAACATATAAGTACAAAGTTAGCATACCGATAGCAAATATTTCAATTATGCTCATTAAGTGAAGAATAAATTTCAGCCATGTGTTATATGTTATATAAGCCATTTCAAGTGTTTCCAAAATCAGCTTATACTTCCTGTATCATTATCCGAATTTAAGTATTTAAAACAATAATACCACATGCCGCAATCTATACCTAAATCCTCCTGATTATTCCATCTGTTCATTGCTTCTTCGATGGTATGAGGCACCGGAATAAGCAATGGGTTGCCTGGCATCCAATTAGACGGAGTATATAAATTATAATTTTCTGTCACTTGCAGTGAATCAATTACTCTTAAAATTTCATATATATTCAATCCACATGATAACGGATACGAAATAATTGCAAGTATATATCGCCCCGGACTTATTATAAAAACGTCCCTGACGCTCATTTCATAAACCCTGTCAGGGCTTACAACATCATATAATGTTGCTATTTCTGCATTTCTATCCGAAATAACAGGAAATGGTATCGATATTCCCAAATGTTGATTAATATCAAATACCCATTCTATATCGGCTAAATTACTGTCAATCGTTACTCCTATTAATTGAACATTTCTTCTTTCAAACTCCGTATATAATCGAGTAAATTCTATTAACTCTGATGTGGAAGTAGAATAAAAATCTCCCGGTTCATAAAAAAGCACTACCCATTTCCCGCTAAATTGTGATAATGTAATCGGTCCTTGGGTTGATGAAGCAGTAAAGTCAGGTGCTATTCTGCCCAAGGTTATGCAATCATTTGACCTAATTGTATTATTCACATTTATATTATTTTTAGATATCATAAACCCTCCCATAAATCATTATTCATATAACATTATATGGTTAACAATAAGGAAGGTTATAACAAAAATATTATAAGTAACGATTATAACTTATGTAATTAATTAAACTATCTTTTCTATTTTCCAATTTTCCTTCAATAACTTTATTTAAAACTTCATTTAAAATTCTACCTATATTTTCCCCTTTAGGTATGCCTAAATCAATGAGGTCCTGACCTCCGACGGCTAATGTATTTAGGCAGTAACACTGGTTTGTTTCAATTATTTCATCCATAATCTTTTCAGCATTATTTAAATTTTCGCATTCAAATTTAAATAATGCTTTTTTAATTTTAATAAGATTATATAGGTTTTCTTGGTTAATTCTGTGAAGCCATCTCTTAATATTCACGGGTTCGGGATAAATCTTTTCATCAATTGCCGAAGTCAACAGTTTTACCGTCTTGATGGTTAAATTATCATATTTTAATTTTGTAAGTATTTTATCCGGTTCTCTTGTTTTGTATAAAAGTATTGAAAGTCTTAAAATCAATGAATCTATTAAATTCATTGCATTTAATCTGTACACCAGTTCTTCATGGCAGAAGCCGTTAAGCT
>ENA-UOOH01002497-UOOH01002497.1-fermentation-metagenome-genome-assembly--contig:-NODE-2497-length-15756-cov-24.434622_pt1 | contig 15756 bp, 16 predicted proteins | sample MGYA00245778_ERZ724025 | MGnify/ENA primary metagenome ERZ724025 (study PRJEB28704, sample SAMN03018313) | fermentation metagenome | biome: anthropogenic terrestrial biome; feature: soil... | reverse complement strand
CAAAGATATACCGCGGCATTGAGCTTCGGCCGGATATTCTAACATTAGAATATCCCGCCGAACGCCTTAACCGCGGGGTCGCGATTATACGTAGAAACTGCCTTTTCGCCGGAAGCGAAACCGGCGGACAGAGATTGGCGATCCTCTATTCTTTTGCCGTCACCTGTAAAGCGAACAACATCTGTTTTCGCAAATGGTTGGATTGAATACCAGAATCAGCTCATCCACCACGATAATGCCGCCGTATTCGCCGAAATAGCTTCCTGATCAGGGAAATTTCTGAAATAAGTTCTGTAATCCATAAAACACGTTGCTCCTCAGTGTTGAAAAGGTTTAAAATAACGGAATCGCCCGCTTTTTCAACCACCCCGCAATGTATGACAAATCCTGAATCTTATTCCTGGGATACACCACCACTTCACCGGAGTTTACCCGGCAGTTGATCAACGACACGGTATTGATTCCGGCTGCCGCCCACAGCGATACGGTTATCGGGTAGGCGTCGCTGGTCACTGCCGCGTTGGGCGCATAACCAAAAGCCCGGTGAAAGCGTTCCATACCAGTGTCGATCATTTCGCGTTGTTCGCGGACCGTGAATTTCTCGTATTCCGGCAGATGACGGTCCTGCAGATAACAATTCAGGTCAAACAGCTTCCGTGCATATTCGTTTTGAGGACCTTCTCCCCGCAGCAATTCCAACCATAATTTCGTGGAAGTATGATGCAGCATAGAGTGATATTCCGGAGCCCATATGCCGCGCCGGACGCCCTCCCGCATTTTTTCGATAATACCATCGCCATTCCAGGGCGTCGGAAATCCCTCATCAATGCCGATGTCACAATATCGCGTGAAACCATTTGCCCGAATGGCGTCATAGTCAGGATTGCCAACACTGGTAAAGGCTGTAAAAACGGCCTTTTGATTATCAATCCCAATATATTTTCCAATAACGCTAAATAGTTCCTCAAGTTCAAATATATTTTCCAGCTTTGGCTGCCACCAGCCCAACAACTCTTTGTTTTTCTCCGCGATTTCAGCAGATGGGATGCGTTCACAAGCTCCCCAGTCATCACTTTCAAAAACCACCGCCGGAAAACGTTCGGGGTCTATTTCAAATTTCCGTATCAAAGAGGTTTTATGATAATGTTCCATCAATCATCCGGGGTTAATAAATATGGTCCAAGGAGGAGATTTCCTCCAATAAGGTTTTTACTTCCGGCACTAGTTTTTCGAGCGGCATCTTACCGGCGAAATACTGTTCGAGCAACGGAAATATGCTGCTGTACAACATATATAGGGAACGACTCGATAGATCGGGCTGAATCGCGTTTCGGGCTTCTTCCTCCAGTATATCGTGGATTCCCGGTCCCAATTCCTGCTCGCGGAAAATATCGGCGCGCACCGATAAAAACGACGGTAACTCCGCAAACAAGTGCTGAATATCCGCCCGCAGGAGAAAACGGATCCACAGCCACGCTTCGCGCGGGCAACTCGAATCCGTTCCAAGGGAAAGAGTATCGGTGGCGATCACCGGCGTCCCGTTCCGCGAAAGCGGCATACGGCTGACACGCCATGAATGGGAATTTGTTTTGATATAATTCTGGAGAGAAGAGAAATAACCGCACAACATACCGAACTCGTCTCCTAATCCGGCCTTTAATGCGTTTTGGTTGTTCCAGTGGTAGGAATCCATCATATCTTTAGTGCAGAGTTTATTCAGAAGCAGTAACATTTCAGGAAGCATCGAATCAACTTTATGCTCTGGAAACCTGGTTTTGATATTACCGAGAAAACTGAAAAAAAGCGAATAAAATCCAAGGTACAACCCAGGTTTAAGGTTTTTCATTGAAGTATGATTCATGGCTGCGGAAAAATCATGCCAACTTCGGATTTCCGGTAACTCCGGCCGTGCATATAACAACGGCACACTCCAATTAAAAGGAAAGCTATAACGGTTGCGGTGTTTCCAGACCGTCCCTAGAAACGTTTTGGCATCTGGATCTCCGAAAGGGGTCAGATCCCGGAGCCTTCCAGTTTCCGCATAATCGGCGACATCGCGCCCAGTTAGCATAACGGTGTCAAATCCAATTCCGTCTGCCAATAGTTGATGAACATTGACCGCGGGAATCAATTCGATTTCAGCCCATGGATAACGGTCTGAAAATAGTTTTTTCACTTTCTCCATTACCGCTAAATAGAAACTCGAAAATAAAAAACGGACAACCACTTTCCGGCCTATGGTAAAACCTTGCCCCACCATCAAATGCTGTTCCTCGGCATTGCCGAGCGCTTCCGCCCGGCTGCGGTCTATCAACGTTCCGACATTTCCAGTCTGACAGCTTACCGCCCCCTGCAACTCCAAATCTTTCACCGCTTTTCGCGCGGTTAGTAAACTAACCTGATAATCTTCAGCCAATTTGGGCATTGGCGGCAATTTTCCATCGGAAAATTCCCCATTGATAATCCGCTTTAGAATATCGGATTTGATCAGTTGATATTTTGAATTTTTCACAATTGCTCCATGTTATACATCTTGCGATTCCATATTATATAACACTGCGTCGTTTTTGTCAATACCCTTTTGTGGGAAATTTGAAACTTTCGGAAAAATCAACATCAAGAGCATCAATGGAAAGCCATTGACTCGATTCTGTGATATTCGTAATTGCTGGATTCCCCATTCCCCTTCCGGTGCGGCGGTAGCCTCTCGCTTAAGCTCAAAACTATTGATTCTGTTTGCCTATTTCTGCTTATCGGAAAAAATAAGATTTTTGATAACCATGAAAGTTATTCAATAACATCAAAAGAATATTCCACAAATAAATTTCAATCATGTTCGCGTAAATTGGTCAAATTTATGATATATAGTTCATTTTAGGATAAGCAAAATCAGGTAAAATAATTCTGATTTTTGAGTTTGAAGGGATTGCTGTCATTGCAATCCTACATTTATTTATAGTACCCCTGGGGCTGCGGCATGGACTATAGCCGATGTCTGACAACGAATGTACTGCCGACATTTCGCTCCAAAGATCCGGTAGAATTGCCCGGTATCGCATGGGAGTCACTAGATCAAACAATCCCATCTTCAGTTTGCGCAGGGCAAAAACCGAGGAGATCCAACTGTTGGTCCAACCGGTTTCGACACTCCAGGCTCCCCATCCATTGTCCGCTGAGCTTCCCCGGTAATCCCAAAGTTCCCAGTCAAATCCGCGCAGCCATGCACCGTTCAAATAAGGTTGTTGCTCCAATACTGCTTGCACATGTGTCAAAAATGCGGCCATCCTGTCGGCGGCCTGCATATAAATCTCTTCACCAGTGACCATTGCCGCTTCATGCAGCCCGACAAAGGCGAAGTTGACCGTATAAAACAAATCGCAGCACGGATCGCCATTCTCCTGAATCAGCGCCGCTTCCGTTGTACCGTATTCTTCATTGCAGCGCGGAGAAAGATACATACCGGAGGAAAGGTTGCCCATGGTTTCACGAACAGTGCCGCAATCGACCAGAATGGTCTCTATATCCCGCCAGATGCGCTTGAACATTTCGCGGTGTTTTGCGGTATTTTCGATCCGTAGCAGAAGCGCGAGAGGCAATAGCATTCGGGCAATTTCCTGAGAAAATCCGTTGGTCCAGATAATTTCTTCCGGATATACCATCATCAGCCGAGATATGCCCTTGCGAGCCGAATCCAGGAATTCGCGGCAGCCGCTCAAATGCCATGCCAGCAGATAAGCGGCCCACATCCAGGCCTGACTGTGAGGTCGGTAGTTACAGCTCTCCGTTCTTTGAAAATATTCCCACCCAGCGTCTCTTGGGAAATCCAAAGGCCAGCGCAAATTTGTCTGACGGAATCCCTGCGGTCCGGTAGTACGCAAGCATGACAAAAGGCAGCGCAGGATATTTCGATCCCAGGTCGTGTTATCCAGAAGCTCCGCAGAAATCATGCACCCCAGCATGGCTCGACAACTATCGTCTCCGTAAAAAGTCGGCAAGTTTTCATAAAAATTCAACATTCCGTAACATGGATTCCGCGAGTCCAGGCAACACAATTCCGGCGAATTGAACAGATGATCCATGATTTTGCCCGAGATATGGCGCGATGCCGGATTTCGGTTCAACTTCCAGTCAAGAGCAAAAACCAATGCGCTTTCGCCGGTACAATCGCCGCGGGTCTTGTAGCGGGGCAACTGCCGCCCTTCGTGGTCAATGACGGAATCGACTCCCTCTGCCACCAACAATTCAGTATGCAGACTCAAAGCATGATCGGAAAACCAACGGACCGATTTATGAAAAGCCTGTTCTTCCGCCGTGGCCAGTAATTGATCAGCAACGGAAAAAGAAGGACGAACCGCCATTTGCCACGGGGACAGCTCAATTCTTGACTCAAGCCAATCCAGGATGAACTGCCAGACCAACCGCCAATCCTCTTGCGGAGCATAGCGTGCTTTAATAAAATTGCTGAATCCGGAAGCTCCGAGCAGCACGTTCGGATATCCGGCCACTTTGGCGGATACCAACAATGGCTCCACGTAATTTTTTACCTGTCGAAACCAGCAGCCGTGCTGCATCCGGCCTGCCCAGTTTTTCCGAGGTGATCACGGTCCGTTCGAATATCGTTCTTGCCGGTTCTTCAAACTCCAGTCCGTGAACCGCCACCGGATATTCCACAAAGATTCGCCGTCCTGATTTCACCATTTTTTCCGTTATCACCGGCGAATTCATCATCGAGGGTTAAGTGTTTTGATTTTTTGTTTACCCTCAAAATCGATGTATTCAACGACCCATCTGCCACGGCGAAGGCAAATCGTATTGAGGCTGTTTCTACTCTGACTCATGCGGCACCTCCTTGGCTTCAAGGATGTGTTTTTCATGCTGCTGGAACATAGCCAAAAGATAGCGCCCCGACACAAATTCAAGCTCAAAGAGATATCATGTTATCTATGTTTGAAAGCTAAAGTGTTCCATCGGGGGGGAAACGGCAAGCTTTGGGCGGATGTTTCCTATCACAAGACGCGGGGAAATATGTGCGCTTGTCAGGCTCCGGATTGAATCATACCGGCGGCGACGATCAAATCCGCTTTCAGGGCAACGTCAAAAGGGGAAGTTTGGAATTTATTTTTTCCAGCCAGCCAGCGTTGAGCTTCGCGCAGCATCAGGGAATAAGGTTGGCGCAGCATTCCGATCCCCGGCTGCCCGGTCAGCTCCTGAACGAAATCAAAGGTAATCAGGAAATAGTCAACGCCCGGTTTCAGGCTGCAGGTCGAAACCCTGATTGCACCGTTTGACAAAACCTCGGCGCCCGTCAAAAAAGATGAAGTCCTGACCGAGAAAAATACGAGTTATGCCTATCTGGGCAGCGGCCTCTCCATGGGTAAGGGGTACGATGGCGGGCGGATCACGACCCCGATCTTGATTGAAAAGCCGTGGCTGCGCAATGACGGTAAAATCGCCGTGGTTGATATGGGTGGCAGGATCGAGGTGAGAAAATTTGATGCCGCCAACTGCCTCGAAGCTGTATACAAATTACGTGAGAAAAATTATCCGAACGATCCGTATTGGGTCAAACTGATCGCCAACGCCAGGGAAATCGACAAGGCGAGCGGCATTCAACACCGAGAGCAATAATTATGATCAAAGGCATTGCACATTTGTGTATCCGGGTCAAAGACCTGGAACAAACCGGAAAATTTTACATGGATGGGTTGGGGCTCGAAAAGGGCTTCGACTTTATCCGGGACGGTCGGGTGATCGGTTTTTACCTGAAAGCCGGCAACGGCAATTACCTTGAGTTTTTCCAGACCGACAATGTGCCGGATGGTGAATCCCCGCTTGCCCACATCTGTCTGGAAGTCGACTCGATTGAAGCGACCGCAACCCGCTTGAGTGCCGCCGGATACACTGTCAGCGAAAAGAAAATGGGTTCCGACAAAGCTTATCAGGCCTGGATCACCGACCCGGACGGCGTCAGAATCGAGCTCCACGAATACACTCCCGAATGCAGCCAGCGAACCGGCAACCCCTGCATCCTGTGAATTGGACGGAGCCGTTGGCTCCTGAATTGGAGAAATTGGGAAGGGAAGAGCTAGTCCTGATGTGATGGGCGATGCATCTCAGGAGTTTTATTTTACGCGGACAGGCACGAAATCTGGAGAAAGTCTGCGATATCATCGCGTTTCACTCGGAAATATATTTCAATTGTGTGAAAGACAAGGTCGCCCTGAAGCCGCTTCATCATATTTCCCCTAATAATATTACCCAAAATACATCGGCAAACATATTTTGTCAAACAGGAAAAATCATTTACCGGAGGACCAGTCTGGTCGGGACGCTGATCTGGATGTTCTCGGTACCGGTCACGTGGTCCGCAATCAGTTTGGCGATTTGCATGGTATCGTGTTCCACGCTGCAGATGGGGACGATGCTGCTGCGCACCGCATAAGTATTGTTGAAGCCGAAAACGAGAACATCCTTGCCGACTTTGCAGCCGTGCTCGTGGAGGTAGCGGGCGCCGCCGAGGGCATAATAATCACTATGGTAAAAGACCGCCTGGGTTTCCGGGAATTTTTGCATGAATTCGTGGGTTTTGCGGTAACCGATGTCCCGGTAAAGGTCAAGAGGAAAAGAATCGTTCCAGTCGGTTTCCTCCAGAGGAATAAAATGATCCGTTATTTCCGCGCCCGGAAATACTTCCTTGAAGGCTTGGAAACGGTCATTGCTCATATTGGTCAGAAACCCGAAATTCCGGATGCCGAGCGATTGCAGGTAATTGAAAACACTTCTTGAACCCGCAAGGCTGTCTGAACAGATATTCCGGCGGGAGATATTGCGGGTGACTGCGCCGTAGGTGAGAAAAGTACATTTTTTTTCTTCAATCTCATGTACAATCTGGGGAAATCCGTACGGTTCCCCCAGAAAGATGAAATGTCCCACGCCGCGTTCGATCAAATCCTGCGTCAACGCCATGTTTTCCTGTTCCGAATTGCTCATGAAGCGCCAGTAAATATTGTAGTTTTTCTGGTTGAGCAGTTGGGTGAACTCCAGAATGATTCGCGAACAATGCTCCTCACGGACCAACCGGGGGAGGGCAATCAGCAGCCCGATGGTATTGGTCGAGTCGCCGCGGGTCAGCTTATCCTTGAACGCCTGCTTGTAGTTCAGCTCCCGGGCGATGCGCCGCACCAGGGCCTTGGATTCCTCCGAACTGTAGTCATTGGCCTTGTTGTTCAGAATCTGCGACACGGCGGCCACCGACAAGTTGGCGCGTTTGGCGATGTCTTTCAGGGTATATTTTCTTTCAGCTATCATAATTATTCATTGTTTTTCATATTTAAAATTCATATAGACAATTATAATTATCTTTTCTTAAAAGTCAATAGCTGTTTTGTGAAAATTATTTAAAAATCAATAAAATAAGGTATTGACTTTTTCCGGGCTTTGCATTATAATTAAATTGTGATATGAAAATTTCATATTTAAAATTTGTGAGAATACTGACCTAAGGAGAAAGAAGATGACGGGCCGAAAAGAAAAATTCACACTTATAGAGCTGTTGGTTGTGATAGCGATTATCGCGATTCTGGCGGCAATGCTGCTGCCGGCCTTGAACAAGGCCCGCGAAAAGGCGAAAATCACCAAATGCATCAACAACGCAAAGCAGGTAGGGCTGTCTTTTCACCAGTACGCCAACGACAATGATGACTATATGCCGTTCTGGACCAACGCCGGCTGGTGCTATTACTGGGAACAGCAGGTTTGGCAGCGGCTGGGGAAAAACGGTAATACCGCCCCCGGTTATGGCCTCGGCTATATTGAGTCCACCAATATGGTCATGTGTCCGTTCCGCCCTGCGACGACCCTTTATTCATTGCAGTTCTTTTACCGGCTTTATAATCGAAGTTACGGAACCAATACTTATGCGGACAGCAAGGCGATCCGGGTCACCCGGCCGAAAGATTTGCCGGGGTCCACCTGGATATGGGCGGATGCCCCGAACCGTTACTCCGTACAGAACAGCAGTTCATCTTCCGGCTCGAATATTCCTTCCCATAACAATACCGGCGGAACGGTATTGTTTCTGGGCGGGCATGTCAAAATTATTCCAGGCACTTCGCAGCCGTCTGTTTACGAAGGTAATTTTGTGAACTCCATTGTTCGTGGTTTCGAATAAAATAAGGAATTGGTGATTATGAGATTTTTATTGTTGTGCTTCTCTTTGTTGGTCCTGGCGGTATGCAATGCCGCCGGTTTCACCTGGCCTCCAGCGGATGGACAAGGGTATATCGTGGTACGGGAGAATCCTTCCCGGGCCGAACGGTTTGCGGCGGAGGAGCTGCAGGCGTATCTGCTGAAACGCACCGGCAAGGCGCCTGAAATCACGGCTGTTTTGCCCGGAGAGGGAATTCCGGCTTTCATTATCGGCGGGCACGCGGAAAACCGGAAATATCAGGATGAACTCGAAAAACGCGGTGCGGATCATTACGACAGTTTCACCGCAGTGGTTAAAGGCAACCGGATTCACCTGACCGGGCGCAATGGTACCGGCATTATGTTCAGTGTCTGGCATCTGCTGGAAAAAACCGGCATCGACTGGCTGCTGCCGGGAAAAAACGGCGTTTATATCCCTGAAGTATCGCCGGTGAGCTGGGCGGACGGGGAGGATTATCAGATTCCGTTTTTTGAATACCGGGCGACTTCAGTCATGTCCGGCAGCGGGGACTATGGACGCAACCGGGTTGGTTCGCCCGAATCCATGCTCAACGACAAGGAGCACGGACAGGATGCCTCGGTCATGTGGGCATGGCGAATGCGCCTGACCGACCGCGCATTGCAGGAACGGGACCGTTTTCCCAACCTTGGCAGCGGGCACAGCTATGATTATTATTTGCCGGCCGGCAGGTACGGCGAAGCACATCCCGAATGGTATAATCTGGTCAACGGTCGCCGGTTGAACAAAGCGTCCGACTACGGACGGCAGCTTTGCTTCACGAATCAGGAGGCTGCGGTGACTTTTGCCGTCAATTATGTACCGGACATTCGCAAAATACTGGAAACCGGCGTGCCGCTCGAACGCATCCGGATATCGGTTTCGCCCAACGATTCCATTGCGCGCTGTGATTGCGAAAACTGCAAAAAGATTTTCGATTCCACCGGCACGGCTTCCTCGCAGGTGATGCATTTCGCCAACCTGGTACATGCCGAACTGGTCAAGACGTTTCCCGGTATAAAGGTTTATTATTACGTGTATAACAATCATGGACGCATCCCCGAACATGGCAAACCGTCCGCCGGCGTCATTCCTGACATCACCAGTTGGACCAGTGGCAACGGGCTGGCGGTGAACCATGCGGAGCCGTTGTTTGCGCCTGCCAACAAGCGGTATCAGGAAATTTATAACTGGTTTGCGGCGAACAGTGATTTCCTCAGCCTGTATACTTATTACACGCATTATGCCTTTGTTTCGCCTTTTCCGGTGCTTACACAGATGCCCGATGATTTCCGGCATTGGGCCGAAAGCGGCAAAGCGCGCGAATATTACTGCGAGAGTCATTTGAACTGGGGAACCCAGAACATTACTTTATATCTGATGGCCAAACTGCTCTGGAACCCATATCTGGATGCGGATCAGGCGGTGCGGGATTATTGCCGCAAAGCTTACGGCGCGGCGGCTGACGAGCTTTACCGTTACCATATGGTTCTGCAGAAGCAGATGGACTCCCTGGCGGTTATGATCGGCGATCCGCAGGAAATCCCCGGCCTGCTGACTCCGGAAGTGGTGAAAAACTGCAATCAACTGCTTGCCGCCGCCGAGGCAAAAATCCCGCAGATGGATGAATATACCGCCTGGCGGACCCGGCTGGCTGTTGAGGCATGGCGTTATTCGGCACTGCTGGCGGAGATTTTCCGTGAAGTCAATACCAACCGGGACCCGGAACGCCGCGAGGCCATCAAAGAAAAGATCCTGAAGTTCCGGGAATTCTGTCAGTCCGACCTTGGACGCTGGGCTTTTGAGCATCGCATGACCACTTCTCTGACCCCGTTAAACGGCGTCAATTTCGATCTGCGTGCCGTTCCGGAGGGCAAGGATCAGGTCTGGAGCGATTCATTTTACAACGGCGGAACTTCCAAGATGTATTTCAAGCTGAAAAATGCCAGGCCGGACCGCTGGGGATATCTGGCGGCCGCGGAGAAACCGGTGTCACTGGAATTGCCGGTCAAAGCCGCTCCGGGACTGGTTATTGCCGATCTGACTTTCCGGTTCAACGGCGATGCCGCGGCGAAAAATCTGCTGACCATTACAGCGGACGACGGCAGCAGTTGGGAAACCGACAGCTTTATCGGCAGGGAATTGAAACTGCCGGAGTCACTCCAGGGGAAAAAGGGACTGACTTTCCGGTTCAACTTTACTGTTGCCAAAAAGCCCGGCAGGGCCGACCACGGCTATGTACTGCACCGGGGCAATATGAAAATTACGACTCAGAGCATTTCCAGCATGAACTGATAGGTGCGGTCGCCTGATCCCGGCAGGCCTTCGTGGCCGAAGTCAGGGTACAGCACCACCTCTTTTCCGGAAGTGATTTTGTTGTAGGCCGCGAATTGCGTCGAGGGCGGGCAGACCGTATCCATCAGCCCGGTAAACATCAGTACTCTGGCGCGGATGCGCGGGGTCAGGTGCTGGACGTCTATATAGCCGAGTTTGGTGAAAATGGCGTCCTCGCGCTCGTGGCGCGGATCATGGAGGCGGAAATAATCCTTGAGTTCCTGATAGGCATCCTTGGCCAGGTCCATTTCCCAGACACGCTTGTAGTCGCACAGAAACGGGAAACTCGGGGCTACGCGGTTGACCTCCGGCACCAGCGAGGCGCAGGCCAGCGTCAGCCCGCCGCCCTGCGAGCCGCCGGTGACGCCGACGCGGGTGCGGTCCACACCCGGCATTTCCATGACCAGGCAGGTGAGCTGGGCACAGTCCAGATAAATATTGCGGAACACCATGTTTTCCGGTTTATCATCGAGGCCGCGGATGATATGCCCCCTGAAGGTTGTGCCGCGGATCGAGCCGGCATCCTCGGAGAGTCCGCCTTGACCTCGACAGTCGAGAAATGCCGTGGTGAAACCGGCCGCCACATAGCCGAGCGTGCCGATCCAATCCCCTGAGTTGCCGCTGTAGCCGTGGAAATGGACCACCGCCGGACCTTTACGGTCCGCCGGATTCCGCGGGCGCAGGACCTTGGCGTGGATACGCGAACCGCCGACGCCGGTAAAGAAGGCATCGAAGCACTCGGCGAACGGCGTCTGGAAGGGCGATTCGCGCAGCTCCAGTTGCGGATCGACGGCATGCATCTCCCGTAGCGATTGATCCCAGAATTCATCGAAGTCGGCCGGGCGCGGGTTGATCCCGCGGTATTCTTTCAATTTCGCCAGAGGCATGTCTACTAACGGCATGATGGTTTTCCTTCTTTGATTATTTTATTTTGCCGTGTCCGAGCTGGAAAACCCGGGCGCAGAATAATGACATGAGCAACAGCAGCAGCGCCGCCGCGAAAAATGTGGTTCCCGCACTGCTGAGGCCGGCCAACAGCCCACCGAGAATTGGTCCGAGCGTACTGGCGACACCCACCGTGATTTCGTTCACCGATACATATCGGGAGCTTCGCGAGGGATGCACCAGCGAGTGAAACACCAGATAAGTGTATAAGAAAAATAAGCGGCAAATTGGTTGAGCGAATATGTTTGCCGTCTCATAATTCACCTTTATGTTAACCACCTTCGGCGAATCCAAAGGCGCATTAACGATTAAAATACCATCCAAAAAACCATTATCAAATGCCGAAATCACGAAAAAAGATAAATTTTTCCCATCACCGATTCATCGAGACGTCACGGCGTTACGCTGTCATCTGTGCAGGCAGTGCCGGAAAATGCCGGAACGGACCCGGCCCTCGACGCCATGTTCGGCGATTACCTGAAACAGACCCGGGAATTCAGTAACCGTGCGATCGGTCGCGTCCAGATGCCGGACACTGGAACGACGACAGGTGACAGGTTAAACTCCCCGGCCGGACTGCTGATGGCCTCCGCCATGCGCCGGAGCACCGGCGCGGATCTGGCGCTGCTCAGCATCAATACCGGAATCCATTTGAACGGGCGAGTCACCGAGTATGATTTGTTCAAAGCCATGCCTTATGAGAACACCGTGGCGGTGATCGAAGTGACCGCCGCCGAGCTTCGCGATATTCTCGACGAACAGCTCGCCGGCAGCCGCGGCTATTATACGGCGGTTTTTCAGGGGCTGAAAGTCAAGTACCGGAAAAAGAAAGTGACCGGAATCTACGATGAGAAAATGCGCCCGATCCCTGATATTGCAACCTTCAAACTGGCGGTGGCGAATTACCTGCTGATTTCGAACCGCTTCCCGGCCCTCCAGAAAGTCGCCTCGAAGCACAAGCTGGAGAGCCGTTCAGGGGACCCGTTGATGCGGGACTGCATCCGCGACTATATCCGGTTGAACTCGCCGGTGAACCCACCGGCGGAACAATGGATGATCGCCGAGAAATAAGATCAGAACCCTGACGCGCCCGTCACAATTTGATGGTTTCCCCACTGTAAATGGAATCGTAGGTTGCATTCATCATTCGAACGGCGGCGAAATCATCGGACAGGGTGGTTTCGAGGCGTTTGCGGCGGCCTGCGATCGTGGCTGCGAAACTGCCCATCAGTGTATTATCCGGCTCAGGTTCCAAACGGGGGCTGAATCCACAATCAACCGGTCGGGCGAAGCGCAGTTATTGCCGACGACATAGGCGTGCCGGTCGAAATAGTCACAGACGAAATAACCTCTGGTTCCGGTGATTTTCAGGTTGCACTCCAGGGACTTCGGCCAGAGCAGCCGGCGGCACGCTACTTTTTCCTCCAGATTCGAATAAGACGGATTGATAAAATACCGGACGCCGTTGTCCAGTTCCCCGGTGACGGCCGCATGATCCTCAACCTCCAGGTGGGGAAAGCGCCCAGTGGGGACCATCGTAAATGAACGGCGAATACACGTTTATCTTCTACTTGGAACCGGCCCTATGAATTCTATCTGGAACAGCCGGATAAAGACGCGGTCGTGATCGGTATGAATCGTACCGACGACAAGCGTAAGTTCACGATTCACAAAAAGCTGGTGTTCGCCGCGGATTCGCCGGTGGTCCGGGTGGAATACCGTTATGAAAACCGTTCCGATACCAATATTTTCGGTTTCGATATCGGCGTGCGCAATTTTCTGTATCCGGCGGGCAAGGGCGGGATAACGGAGCGTGACCGTTATATTTTCCCGAGTACCCACGGCACGCGCCGGATCATCGGTTACAAAAAGAAGGAGGAGAGCGGGCGTCCAATGCCGGAACTCGGGCATAAACTGGTGCGCGGCATCGGTGCGCCGTGGCACGGATTGATGAACCTTGACAATCAAAGCGGTATCGCGGTATCACATGAAGACGATTATTACGACGGCTGGTATGTCTGGAAAGCGGAAGTCGAATTCTCCACCTATGAATGGACATTCAAGGACCTGCCGGCGGGGCATTCGCGGTGCACCGTCGTAAACCTGATCCAGGTCGATAACCTGCCGGGGCTGTGTTTCGCCTCGTCCGAACTGCTGGCGGCCGGCAACCCGTCCGTAGAGGGGAACAAGTTGAAATATGACCTGACGTTCAAACCGCTGGCGGTCACGGACGGTGAATTTGAATTGCGACTGACGGTCCGCAATGTAACCGGCGCATGGTCGGGCAAGCCGGAAAAACGACAGTTCAAGGCCGAACAATATAAAAACACCGGTATACCTTTTGCGTGCGAACTGCCCGGCGACGGCCTTTATGAAATCCGGGCCGAGATCATACAGAGGAAACAATGCGTGGCGGAATGGGTGGAATCCGTACCGGTCGGCGAGAAAGTAAGGACATTGCCGCTGTATGCGATCAAGTACCGCGGCGGCACGGAAAACCTGTTGATTCCGGGGTGGAGCGCGCCCCCGGCCCCAGTGTTCCAGGGCAAAGACAAAAACTGCGGCTTTGCGGTTTGCGCACCGTTGAAGGACAATGTATATCATGGAATGGAAAAGCTGGAATTCGATATTGCCGCCAACGAGTATGAATCGCATGAGATCGTGATTTTCCCGAACCGTTCCAAATCCACGGTTTCTGCCGAACTCGACGGCGTGTCCGGCGGGATTCCGGCGCGGCTGCGTTATCAGGATATGGTGCGTATCGATGGGGCGAATTCCGGGCTGAATGCTTTGTATGGAAAAATTCTGCGTGACGGCGGCCGGGTTTCCGGCGAGGAGCCGCATTCATTCTGGCTGACCGTGGGCGGTGGCAGGATGAAGCCGGGGCGCTATGCTTTCGCGATCCGGTTCAAAAATACCGCCGGGGATACGGTGCGGATGCCATGCCGGTAACGGTAAACGTGAAACCCTATAGCCTGCCGCACCGCCCGCTGGTCAGTTTGGAGGCGGAGGGGTATTTAACGGAATTTCCCGGCGTTAACGATCCGGCAAAGTTGACGGGATGGCTCGACAATATGACTTCACACGGGATCGATTTTTTTCAGGATGTGGGCAAGCCGCGGAGCTGGGATTACAAACGCCTGGATTATTTCTTTGATCAGGCGTTAGGCAAAGGACTGGTGCGTTACAAGGATTCCCGTTACGACATCAGCCCGTCCAAACCCGGCGAGGAACAGCGCTGGCGCGACCTGGCGGCGTACCTGCGGGCAAAAGGGTACCAGAAGCGCGATCTCTTTGTCAAGATCCTGGACGAGCAGACCGTGGATAAGTTTCCGGCTATGGCGGAAACCGGGAAATGGCTGCGCGAATGCGGGTTTCGCCCATTCAGCACGTTTCATGTGCTGATGGGCAAACCGGAGCAATTGAAGCTCCTGAAGCCGTATTTCGAGATGTTCCAGGGCGGGTTCACCAACCGCGAGGACCGGGCCACCAGGCTGAAGGAAGGCCTGCTGGCCCCGGATGACATCCTGCTCGATTATACCGGCTGGGGAACCTGTTGGCAGAGCTATGCGGCCATGCTGCACGGCGGGTTCAAGGCGGCGGCGCTGGGACTGTCCATGTTCCATAACCACGAATATATGCGCGGCGGCAACCGGCGGCTGGGGGCCAATATCATCATGATCGGTGACGATGACCTGCCGCTCGATTCCGCCGCGTTCGAGGGCTTGCGCGACGGCATGGACGTGGCGAACCTGTGCGCCGTTTACCGCCAGTGGCGCGAACTGCTGGCCGGAGAAGAATCGATGAAATCCCTGCTGAGTGAACTTGACTGGGAATATGCGCTGCTCTTTGACGCCGCCGATGCCATTTGCCCGATTCAGGCTTACCATGAATACGGAATGAAGTTGGAATCGATCTCCAATGTATCGTTGGAGCAGTATCAGGCGGCGCGGCAAAAAATACTTGCGATTCTCGACAAATTGTATCAGGCGCGCGACCACTACGGTCTGAAGTACGCAAGCATCCGCTGGAACGATAAAACGATTTGGAGTTATGGACAGGCAATTCGTCTTGAAGGTGACAGGGAGGCCGCCGAATATTTCAAGGCGAAGCTTTCGGAGCACACCGGAGTCGATACGAAAGAATTCCGAGCAGGCAAGCCGGGTATGGCGGTGAAATTTGAGATAACAGAGACTCCTTACAGTTATATGATTGTATGCGTTCTGCGTAATACTTTAAATACTTTATAATTAACGACTTTCGAGTCGTTT
>ENA-UOOH01002495-UOOH01002495.1-fermentation-metagenome-genome-assembly--contig:-NODE-2495-length-15759-cov-20.761526_pt1 | contig 15759 bp, 12 predicted proteins | sample MGYA00245778_ERZ724025 | MGnify/ENA primary metagenome ERZ724025 (study PRJEB28704, sample SAMN03018313) | fermentation metagenome | biome: anthropogenic terrestrial biome; feature: soil... | reverse complement strand
AAAAAGCGATCCGGCTGAAGTTTTATTTCATCACCGCCGGTTATACTGCCGACGCACCATTGAAGTGGGGCTGGCAGCCGGCTCAGAATAGTCAAGAATACCCGGACAATCAACCAAACAATACTTAAAATTACGTACACCGACTGCGAATATGCAGCAAAACCTTCAGGCATTATTATGACAGAAATCGAATCCATCCGCTATAAACTGCCGGAATCCCTGATTCGCCCGGCGCTATGGCCTGGCTTATAAATATAAAAGGAAGTCCGATTGAGTTGTGTCACCCACTTTCAAACCCCGACGGAACTCGCCGGACTTCCCCTTTCTTCTCTTATGCAGACTGATATACCGCAATATGGACATCAAAGCCAATACGCAAAATCAGGCAAAATGATTCGGGTGTTTCGAGCTTGTTGTGATTGCTGTCCTTGTTATCCATCTGGCGCTAAAAATTTACGATTGCATTTTTCCGATAACCTTCACGGCACTTAGAAGTCTGTCTTCCGTGTCAAGGCCATTTGTATCTTGCGGAATATTGAGCCTTCGATCGGGAGACAGGATATTTTGTTCACAAAGATTACGGAGAATTCCCTCGGCACGCTCCGAACCGGAGAAGGAAAATCCGCGATTATCCGCAGTGATTTTTATATCCATATTCCTGACCTCCAGAGGACTGTCCCATTTATCAAGAGTGCATTTCCCTTCGGTTAAGCGATTGAGGCAATTCAAAAAGAAATTCCATCGGATGTTTGCCTCACTGCACCAACTACTGTTCAAGATCAGAAACTCATACGGCAAATTTTCGCGATCCTCCCAATAATAACAGCCATACCCTGTATCCTCCCTGTAGCCGATATCATCATAGCATACCATATAATACCTCCAGTCCTTCGGCGCGGTCTTGAGGTAATTGTCAATAAATGCCTGAAGGGAATTCGTGGAAATTTCACTGAGTGCATTGAATAAAGCGCGCAATGCCTCGCGAGTCGGACCGAAATTTCGGTCGGAAGTGAGAAGATTGCGCCAAGTTCTTACATTGGGATTATAGGCGAAAATACGATACCGCTCATCATTGTGAAGAACCTGCGAATAATCTCCGGCGCACAATAATGCCTGCCGAACCAATTTATAGGAAATGGCTTTTTCTTCATGAAACAATGTACCGAACCCCTGCATATTTCTTTTAAAGGAATCCGGTGAAGAATCCGCCGGCTCCAATATGCGGCAGGCGCCACGCAAATATTGATGATTCTCCGTGTGCGCGCAAAGCGTTGCCGGTCCCTCCTCTCCGGATAAAGAATTAATTTTATCATTCTCCTCTTTCATTTGCGCTTCCCGGAATTTTGTTTCATCGGGATGAAGCTCTCCGGAAGAAATCAAATCATACGTTTCTCTGATCAGCCGGGACATGAAATTTTCACGGACGGTATCTTCGCTGTTCGCAACAAGATTGCGTAAAATCCGAATACGTTTCAAGAAGTCGTCGGTGGGCTGCATAATATGAAGAAGTGATCCGAACAGGATGAGCTGTTCCGCAATTGAAAATGGATTAGTCCTTTGGAAAGGATCATATTTCGTGCAGCATTTATAAAACAGGTTCGATTCATGGTCAAAGAAAAGCCGGACTTTGACCGGGACGGCATCCGCTGCTTCCGAAACTGCGGTAAAGTACTGATTGAAGAACTGCGCCGTCTTGACGGGCAGATTGCATAATGCATCCATGCATAGGACGAGGCGGTCTAAATTTTCTTCGGAATGATAGACTTTTCGAACAAGCGTCAATAAATCCGCGGGCAGCCGGTCAGTCTCGGACATTGCGGACAATGTCATTCGCTTCAATGACTCCTGTTCAAAATAAAATATCATGCTGGAAAAATACCGGATAAAACGCAACATTTCATCATCCACATTATCTTTGGGAGATTCATCATTCCAAAAATCCCGCCAAAAGAATCCGGTCCATTCATTATCGATTTTTCTGCAGATTTCCTGTCGCCTGGCCGGAAATCGTTCCCGCAGAAAAGCCTCAAATTCCGCTTTGAATATTTCGAATTCCGTAAGCGCTTTACCCCGTGCATTCATTTTTATATAAAGATCATCCGATAATCCGAACTTGGACAGTTGCAGAAAGTAAAAGATAATTCTTTTCTGTTCCGTTAGTTTTTTCCATAAATCCGGAATATCTTGAAATGTTTTATGAATATCATCCAGCGTCACAAGCATTGATTGAATTGACGGATCATGGTCATAGACATACTGGTACCACGACATATTTTTGATCCAGCCCGTTAAAGGTTCCGCTGGCAAGTTTTCCGTAACGGCCACCAGCTTTCCACAGAAAACACCGGTATTGTGCCTGGATTCATAAGAAAATTTCTGCAAAATATTTTTATAATCAGAAATGTTTTCGTTCTTTGCCGCATACCAATGCAACAGAAAAAGCGTGGTCAGACGCTGCTGTCCGTCAAGCGGAGTAAGCTTTCCATCTTCAGCAACGCTGCCGTAAACAAAGTCCAATTCCAAAGGTTCGGTTTCGACATTTGAAGCCACCGCCAGGACGTTTCGGATTGCTTCCAGGAAGTGCTTCCGGATAGAGGGAACATTGCCGTGCTTGCGCCCCTGGGCATAGTCTCGCTGTATTTGAGGAATATGAATTTTGTATTTATTAATAAGATCCCAAAAGTTTGTTCTCATGATTTATGGCCTCGTCATTATTCGATTGTTGTATTTTCGGGCAAATATGGAGAAAGCATTTTATTTATATCTTTCAAGTAGCTTTGCCGGTCGGTCGGGCTCCAAAAATAATACTGTTGATTGCTGTAGTTTTGAGTACCGTCGGTATAATATTTGAGAAATACCCGACGGGTACACACGGGAATAAATTCACCCTCTATATCCATATTAATAATAGCACGCCGCTTGACCTCAAAAGCAGAATTCTGCAGTTTTGTATTTTCAATTCCGCCCAGTAACGCCAAATTTGGTATGGCATGGACATCTCCGGGATTATTACCGTCAAGCCTTTCGAAATAATCAAGAATATCCCCCACCAATGCTTGAAAAATATTGAAAGTCAATGACTTTTGCGGTGCTTCAAGCAACTGCTGGATGCGTTTCGAAAAATCACATAATTTTTTATCATCCGGAAACATTTCGATAAAGTCATTTATTACGGTCGCGTGTTCTTTTAGCCAGGAGAGCCAGGGGTCTTTTTTGTTTTCGTCAAACCCCTCAGTGTTTTGAGCATGAATATGCTCCAAAGTCCAATTTTTGGATTTATGAAGGGAAAACGGGTAGAAATCCATATCATTGGCATTCCGTCGAACGGTTTCGATATTGTGCAAGGTTAATAAAGTTTGAATTTGTATATACCCTTTATCGTAGGCCAATTTTGTATAATCGAAATTAGTTGCTGCTTTTATTTTCGAATCAAGCTCGTTCTCGAACTCATTCTTGTTTTTCTGTCCGGCTTCCCACAGTAGTTCTTTTACCATCTGCTCGCCTTTTGCCCAAATCAGAAAACCGATCTTGTGATATAAATTTTTGTCTTCATACCAGTAATTGAGTGTCTGATAACAACTTTCGACTTCAAGCCACAAATCCCATATCTTGATATTGCCTTGTTTGAGCCGGGAATCAAATTTCAGAAATGTAGCCAATTTATCGTTCGGATTATCCACTTCTCCCGGCAGAAGATCAAAGAGATATTCGATATGAGTATCATAAGTGTCAAAAGGCTTATTGGTGATGAACGCCCAGAATTTTTGGTCATTGAGACGGTGTTCCATAACTTCCCATTGCTTGGCGATTTCATTCTGATGGGATTTTTTCTCCGGGTCGTCACCGAAGCTTGACGAGGAAAGAAACAATGCTTTTATAAGTTCGGAATTGGTCAATGGGATTTTACCGTTGTTCAAACGCTCAAAAAGAATTTCCGACTCGATATTTTCATTAACCTTGTACCAGATAACGCGAACGGATTTCTTTTCCGATTCATCCCCAAAAAGCGTTTCAAAATACCGGTATCTTTGCTTCCACTTTGGACGATGTTCATAATCCTTTTCATCTTCACACTTAAACCAGTTTTCAATAGTTGAATAGGCCGAAGACATATGATAAATATCAATATCGGATTTGTCTGTATTGTCATATATTTCCTGATTCAGAAATGAAGTGCTTTTGGCACGGGTTTGATATCTGATCGTAAAATTTTTACACGGATCGTCTGGAAAATACTTCCGATAATAAGAAATGAGAATATGAATAGTTGTCAAACGCTGTTGTCCATCAATCACTTCGTACCAAATTGTGTTATCGGCTGGAGAATCCCGCAAACCGTTGTCCCACATAAAATCTTCGGAGCACTCTTTGAGCACGATGGGCTGCAGACAGTAGAATTCTCCTGCCTTGTCGGCATCTTTTTCTGCAAATTCCCATATATCCGACAATAAATCCTTAACTTGCTGGGGCTCCCAACGATAGCCGCGCTGGTAATCAGGAATTAAAAAATGTTTATCCAAAAGTGCATCAATAGAAGTGGTTGTTATTTCATTATCAGGCATTTGCTTTTCCCCCTATAATATTTATGATATGGAATCTACCATACTTCTTGTTCTATTTGTTGTCAAATTTATTTCAGGGAGTTTCATCTCTTTTATACTCCCGGATATTTGGCGGACCATTCTTTTGTCGGCTGAAATCCGGTGCATAGATCATTGGCAATGCCTTCCAGGAAAAGTTACTGGCACTTGAGTTATTATCACCGTGGCAAGGGACACACGGCTTATATCAGTGAAGAGGATATAGAGTGTGTGCGCGGAGAGCTGGCAAATTACCGTCGTTTCCAGGAGCTTTGCCGGGAATTAATTGATTATTCATTGGAAGCGGCTTGTCTGACGGATAATTAAACAGTGGGGAGATTCCGGCTTTGAATCCTGAAATTCTATTGAAACAGATTAATGAATTAGAAGGCCGGGTTTCTTATCTTGAAGACATGGTAAAGGTACGGGAGCGGGAGATCGAATTATTAAGGCAGGCATTGTCTCTAAGCCGGCATAAGTTGTTTGGCCGTCAGTCGGAACAAAGCCATCCTGAATTGCCCGGCCTGTTTCCCGATATGCAATCAGAAATTGAAGTGGTTTTGCCGGTGGCTGCCGCCACCGGCGAGAAAAGCACCGACAACCCCAAACGTCTGAATCCAAATCTTAACGGACGCCTGGAAATCCCTGAGCATTTACCACGGAAAGATGTTTTCCTTGATCTTCCCGAAGCGAAGAAAATCTGTCCGGCCACCGGCAAGCCGTTGATCCGGATCGGTGAAGATATTACGGAGCAATTGGCAATAAAGCCACTGGAGGTTTATGCGATCCGTTATCATATCCCGAAATATGCCAGCCCGGACCGCCGTGCCGGTCTCGGTATTTTCACGCTGGAATTGCCGCCGCATCCGTTAAACCGCTGCAAGGCCGATGTTTCACTGCGGGCATATATCATTGAGGAAAAGTTTTTGCGTCACATGCCGCTTCACCGGATAGCCGAAAAACTGCGTGACAACGGTATTTACGTGGCTCCGAGCACCCTGAATGACTGGGTATCGGATACCGCCGAAGTACTGGAAGAACTTCATCCATGTTTGCGGCAGGCCGTGCTTGAATCGGAAATATTGAATTCGGACGACACCCCGATCGATATGCTGGTTCCTCAGGGAAAAGGGAAAAAGAAAAAGACTTCCGCCAGAACTGTTTTATCCGGCCGGTTGTGGTGTTATTATTCTCCGGTCTCCAAGCTGACTTTTTTCGAATTTACCAAAGATTGGCAAAACCGACATCCGGTCAATATGCTGAAGCATTATAAGGGATTTCTGCCTCTTCTGCACTTTGTGAAAAAGCAAGCACACGGTATGCGAGCTGCGAGTTAGAAATGTTGCTTGATGTTTTTGAGGGTGATTGAAAAATCATTTTTTCAATCACCACATCAATCTCCTTGCCGGGTTCCCGAAGCAGTCAAGGGAGCAAACGGAATAAAAGTGAGCACAAGCGAACGGTTATGCCGGATTGCCCCTTGATTGATTCGGAGGTTCCGGCTATGCAACAGCAAGTTTTTCACAAAGTGCAGAAGAACCGGATTTCTTCAATCCGATGGCTACAGCGGTTACGAAAAAGCAGCGCAGTCGGAAAATATCATTCAGGTGGGATGTTGGGCTCATGCCAGGAGAAAGTTTTTTGACGCGGAAAAAGCGTCCGATCCGGAGGCCCGGCCATTTGTTCTTTTAATCAATTTGCTGTATCGGATCGAACATCGTATTCGTGACTGTTTGAACACAGGAAAACGTTCCATTGATGAATTGTCCGAAATTCGCGCACGCAGGGCGATCAGAGTAATGAATCGTTTTTTTAAAAAAGCCAAGTCCGTTTTGGTGCTGCCCAAAAGCCTCCTGGGAAAAGCAATCAAATATGCGTTGAACCATGAGCAGGAATTGCGCAATTACATTTTGGATATTCGCATTACTCCTGATAATAATTTCGCCGAAAATCAACTCCGGCCAGCCGTTTTAGGACGCAAGAACTTCCTGTTCTTCGGCAGTGAAAATGGCGGCAGAAATGCCGCGCTATTAATGTCATTGGCGGCATCCTGCCGAAACCTCGGAATCAACTTCTTTCGGTATCTTCAGGAAATCCTGCCGCAACTGGCAACTTCGAAAAGCACCGGTCAATTGAAATTGCTGCTTCCCCACAATTATCAATCCTTCGGTGCCTCCGATAAGCTTCCACTTTCAATCTGACGGCACGCCCGTACCACATTAAGCAGGTCCCGCAAGGTATCCGGAGACAACACTTCAAAGGTTATGCTGACGCCATCAAAGCAGAAGCTTGCGTCATTCGGCCATTTACAATCAAGGGAATCTGCAACTTTTACCGATATCTCCGACTTTACATAAATACGTAATTCCTTCCGCCGATGCAAAAAGCGACTGAGATTAATTTCTTCCCGCAGACAATATTCTTTCGCATTCAATCCGCTTCGAACCTGATCTTCTATTATCCGGGACCAACGCAAAAGTGCGAGCTCTTTAACCATTTACACGACCTTCATCCGGCTGGTGATTTACCGGAAACTCCAGCCGTACAGCCCGCACAACTTCCAATACCTTGCGAAAATCCTGCGCCGTTATTTGACGAAAACGCAAAATGATCCCATCAAAATTGACAACCATGTCTTCCGTCCCCTCAAAAACAGGTAAACAGTCGATCTCAAAAAACAAATCCGACTTCTCGAATTTTTTCAACATTCTTTTCTGCTTGTAAAATTGTTCAACCCGAATATTTTCCCGAGCACAATACTCCTTGGCATTCAAATTACTCTTCTCCTGGTCCGCGACAATACGTGACCAACGCCCCGCCGTATATTCCTGCATACCGCCAACTCCATTGCTCAATGAATTTTCTTTCAATATCTCCCATTGTTGCCCAACTAACCGTACGACTCCCAAAACACGACGCAATCCATCTGCCGAACATTCAAAACTCAAACTGATTTCAGCGAATTCGATGGTACCGAATTTCCCTCCAAACCCATCCGATAACTTTAACTCCGCAAATTGCGCGCTCTGATAATTTTTGAACCTTCGGCATGCATGATAAAACGCCTCCAACCCGAAATTGTTTTTGCGACAGAACTTCGGAATACTCAAATTACTTTGCCTTTGAGCTTCAATAAGCTGCTGCCATTCCATCATCGAACGATGCTTTCCCATTTCAATGACTCCATCATAAATCAATAGCCTCTTTGCAAATTTTTGAAAACCCGAAATTACAAATTAGCAAATTTTCGCATCGCAAATTTTCGGATTCCGGCAAACAATATACGGTGGCAGGACTTGAAATGAAACGTGTACTCACCGTTCGTTTACAACAAAAATTGGACAACGCATTTTCCCACTGTCCGCATGGCAATATTTCCCATATTTTCAAAACGATGAAAAAACAGTCACAAACTACCCCAATATACCCGCATATGGACATTCTTTCCCGTATTTTCCCGCATTTTCCCATGCCCCGTATTTTCACCTATATACTCGTATATGGACAAAAAACAGGTGAATTACATCATAAGCAAAATTAAGCAAAATTTTCAGCCCATTTTGAGCTTGAGAGTATTACGATCATCGCCATCCTGGCGGCAATGCTCCTCCCGGCCCTGAACAAAGCCCGCGAAACCGCCCGCGCCTCCAACTGCATCAGCAACAAAAAACAGGTCCTGCTGGGCATCGGCATGTACACCGACAGCTACCAGAACAACCTGATCGGCTGGCTGAACGGCAAAACCTACATCTACTACCTGCTGGAAGAAAAATTCATCATCAACAGCTCCCGCGCCGCCTCCTGCCCGGTCTTGCAAAACCCCGACATCGACCTGCCGATCCGGTTGGACAACGGCAACTACACCATCGGTTCGCAGCGGGTGTTCGGCATTCCGAGGAATATCCAGGACAACGCCTGGGCCAAATATTTGGGTGATTCCTGCTATCTGCCGGCTGGAGCCTCGTCCACCAAACAGTGGAACAGCTCCTTTAATTTCAACAAGATCGGCAATAAGATGCTCCTCGGCGATTCCGCCCTCATGAGCGACTATTCCTCGTGGGCCGGGTTCGGCGGCATGGGCAACAGCGCCGACGGCGGCGTCGGCATCTATCTTCACAATGAACGCAACACCATCGGCTGGACCGACGGCCACGCCGCCGCCATGAGCCCGGAGGAATTCAAAGCCGCCAATCCTTATGCCCTGAAATATCTCAGCCAGAAAAACGCGCTTCTGTCATTCTAACCCCGAAAGGTATTTTACGAATATGAAAAAGACGATCTTATCCCTGTTCGCCGCCGCCTTTGCCCTGGCTCTCTACGGGGAACCCGCGGCCGTCGAATACCGCGGCATCCGTCCCGGTGACCCCGGCGGCCGCCTCGGGCTGCCCAATCCAGAGCGCGGCTTCCGCTGGGAAAACCGGTTCGCGTCTTCCCGCCCCGAATGGACGGACGGAAAATGGACCGCCGCCATCCAAACCCAGTCGGAGCACGGGTTGACCATGACGCAGGCGTATTGCGAAATGATCGCCTATGCCAAAGACCGTGAAATTCCTGCGGAACAGCTCGAGCGCCTGGAAAACAGTTTTCAGGTACTCCGCGCCAACGGGTTGAAAGCGCTGTTGTGCTTCCGCTACGAAATGAATGCGAAGCAGGAGGGCCCGACCGCCGATATCATCCTGTCCCATATCGAACAGTTGAAACCGCTGCTGCGACGCAACATGGATGTCATAGCCGTATTCCAGACCGGGTTCATCGGACTGTACGGCGAATGGCACCGCTCTTACCACAAGCTCGAAAGCAACCCCGAGGCCCAGGAAAAAATCCTGAACGCCCTGCTGGACGTCCTGCCCCCGGACCGGAAACTGGTGATCCGCTATCCCCGCCATAAAAACACCTATGTCAAACGCGTGAGCGGGCGCGGCGACTATGCCCCGATCACCGAAGCGGAAGCGCACGGCATGAAACCGGAAGCCCGGATCGGGTTCTGCGACCACGGGTTCATGGTCGGGCAGAACGACGCGGGGACGTTTGCGCCGCGCCCCAGCCGCGATTACGACTATATGACGCAGGAGAGCCTTTACCTGCCGATGGACGGCGAGCTGTTCTGGGTCTGGAACCGCCCTTACGGCGTCGCCAAGGACGACGGGCTGGAAGCCATCAAGCGCCTGTGGGAACACCACTACACGCTGTTCAGCTACACCCACAACCACACCGCCTACGAGAGCCGGGACTGGAAGGAAAAACTCCAGGCGCGCTATTCGCTCGACGAATGGAAGGCCGACCAGGTCACGGCCGATTTTCTCCGGGAAAACGCGCTGCCGTTTGCGGAAGAATACTTTCAGGATTCGCAGGGGAATCCCGTTTCGCGAAGCATTTTCGAATACATCCGCGACCACCTCGGCTACCGGCTGGCGCTGACCCGCGGCTCCTATCCGCGGCAGGCGGTTCCGGGGCAGCGCTACCATGCGGAATTCGAACTGGTCAACCACGGCTTCGCGGCGCCGGTCAACCCCCGCCCGGTCTATCTGGCGCTGCTGGACGGCGACCGGGTCCGCCCGATCGCCCAGGCCGACACCGATGTCCGCACCTGGTATCCCTGCGATCCCGTTGACCGTAAAAAACTGGCCCCGATCCACAAATTGGAATTCACCGCGAACTCATTCCCGGACGTTCCGCCCGGACGTTACGAACTCGGCCTCTGGATGCCGGACGGCTACGAATCGCTGCGCGGCGATTCCAGATACGCGATCCGCCTCGCCAACGGCGACACCCCCTGGCGGCAGGCGGAAGGCAACCGCGGCGGCGTCAACATCGTCGGCGAAATCACCGTCCGGCAACCCGAATAACTCCATATCAGACAGGCAGACCGATCCATGATTGCACCGACCCTGAAAACCCGAACCCGAATCGAAATCCTGAATCCTCAAATCAGCCTCGCCGCCTCCCGGCCGGGACAAATGTACGGCTGGCCCTGACTGACCCGCGCCGCCAACGGCGACCTCCTGCTGGCGGCCTCGGAACGCCGTTTCCACTGCTGTCCGTTCGGGCGGGAGGTGGTGATGCGTTCTTCCGACGAGGGGCGGAGCTGGACGCTGCCGCAGGAGGTCTACAACAGCGAACTGGACGACCGTGACGCCAGTTTGCTGACCATGCCGGACGGCACCGTTATCCTGAGCTGGTTCACCTCCACCGCCTTTGAAGCCCGCTGGACCGAACGCGCCGCCCGGATCAGCCCGAAAATGCGCGAAGAACTGATCGGCTCCCGGATGCTCCGATCCGCCGACCACGGCTACACCTGGGACCAGACGCCGCTCGCGCTGCCCGTGGGCAACCATATTTCGCCGAGCGTCCTGTCCGACGGCTCGCTCCTGACCTGCGGCGCCGTCGGCAACGACTACACCGTCTTCCGGTCAGCGGACGCCGGGTTGAGCTGGCGGAAAATCGCGGTCATTGATTCGCCCGTTTACGGCGACGGACGGACCATCCTGAACGAATCTCATCTGCTGGAGGTCGAACCGGGGCGGATCGTGGCGCTGTTCCGTTCGTCCGAAACCAACATCTGCCCGATTTACCAGTCCGAATCCGAAGACGGCGGCCATACCTGGAGCCGCGCCCGCGAACTGCCCGTTCAGGGCTGCCCGCCCCAACTGCTCAAACTGCGGAGCGGGTTGCTGATGTGTTCGTTCGGATACCGGCAAGCGCCCTACGGCATCCGGGCCATGTTCTCCCGTGACCTCGGGCGGACGTGGGACTTCGACAACATCGTCACGCTGTACCGGTGGGACGGTGAACCGGACATGGGCTATCCGTCTACCATCGAGCTGAACAGAGACAACGAACTGCTGACCGTCTTCTACGGCAGTTGGCGCGACAAAGCGCCCGGGGGCGGGAAGCCGGAAGGCATTTTCGCCCTGCGTTATAAACTGGGTTTTGCCTGATTGTCAAAAATACAGGGACAGAGCGGCGTCCGGTCGGCATTATCCGGTTTCAGGCATTGCATTCGCGGTTTTCGGAATTATATTTCCTATGACACCGAGAATGTAACATGGATGCAAAACTATGATCAATGCCGTACGAATGCTGTTGATTCTGCTCTTTGCCGCCGTCATCGGCGGCGGCTGCCGGAATCATCTGGAATATGTCGAAGACGTCAAAATCCAGCACCGCAAGACGGAACTCCAGTCGTTTTATTCGATCTGGACCCCCACCCCCACCCCGAACGATTCGGAAGTCCGCTTCCGCGTGGACAAGCACCTGCCGGTGCTCAATGAAACCGTCGAGGTCAAAGCCCTCAACGACTGGTATACGCCGTATCAGGGCTGGCGCGAAATCTACGAAGTGCCGACCGGAATCGTGCTGTTCCCGGTGGCGATCGTCTCGCATGTGTTCTGCGCCTGTACGTTTGCCATGTTTCCGTTCCGCTATGCGGTGTTCCTGACGGATTTCTCGTTTTCCTGCATGAATCCCGCCATGAACGCCGAAATGCGCAGTCGCGCCGAACATACCCTGGTGGAGTCCTCCGAGCGCCTGATCGACAGCGAAACCAAAACCGGCATCAAACCCGCCTCGAACCAGCCCCTCGTTCTCAAATCCGGCGGCAATCTCTGGGAAATCCTGACCGACGACAAGGGCGAAGCCGAATTCCGCTTCCTCAGCCTGACCCCCGGTTCATTGATGCTCGGCAAGGACGACCGCGAAATCAGCGTCACCGCCGGAAACACCGCCGAACCGCAGCTCAAACTGATCATCAGCCGCAGTTTGCTGACCCGTCTGGAACAGGGGTACGCCGTTCTGCTCGCTTATCAGCGGGCCCCCTCCGGCGCCCAACTGGCCAAGAGCGTTTCGGCGCTGGAGAAGCTCCAGTTCGTCAAGCTCGCCTACGAGCTGGAGAACACCGAGCTGAAAGCCCGCTCAAACGATCCGGCGTATCTCAATGAATTCCGGGAGAACCGATGAGCCGCCTTGCGCTGTCCGCCTGTTTCTTGCTCGCCCTGTTCGCCGGCGGATGCGGTAACGGCAAAGTCAGGGTACGGCTCACCAACCACACCGCCAGCGCCATAACGGACTGCGTATTTACCTATGACAACGGCAAGCGCAAAGCCTTCGGCACCGTGAACGCCGGGGAAAGCCGGAGTTTTTTATTCACGCCGAGCGGCGATTCCACGCTCCTTTTGAGCTATCAGGCGAATGGCGTCACCCGCCGTTTCAACGAGGGCTACTTCTGCCGGGGCTCTTATGATGCGCCGGAATTTCATGTCTACGACGACCGCCTCGAGTACGGCGTCGATCCGCACTGGAACACGATTCCTTACGATTCACCAGCAAGCAGCGCCGCCACCGGAGAAAAAACGGAGGCGGAACCCAAAAGCTGCCCGATGGACCGGGTGCGGTTCATGAATTATTCGCCGCATTGATACTATTCTTGAATGTTCTGCCTTTCCGGTGTCTGGGAATAAATCAGTTTTTCCGGCGTGCTGAGCCGCCAGTCAAGCTCATAACCCATCGTCAGCAAATATTCAAACGCCATCTGGCGGTCACGGTCCACGCGCTCGACGATCCGCCGTTTTTCCAGTTTACCCGCTGTTCCGACTGCTTTGACCAGGCTTTGGAGAGGGGCTTGGGCATTTTTCAGGAAATCGCCCTTGGTCCGGACATTGAACATTCGGTTCACCGCAGGGAGCAGGCGGGGCCGCCAATTCCAGCAGTTGCACCATAAACCGGCATCGATCCAGCCGTAATAATTGAGATTTTTATCCGCCGGCGGAGCCTCGCCCGGGCGACCGGAAAGATACATATTCCGGTTCAGTGCTTTATGCCATTGCGCCATATCCTTCGCGGTTTCGGAACCGTAATAATTCCGGCAGAACAGGTCAATGATGTCATCCAATTTTTCATCCGGGTTCCACAGCAGCCGGGCCATCGCGAAATGCAGCAGCGCATTGCTGTCCCAATACCGTGCATATTGTTCCGGCGGCAGGACCCAGCGGGGATATGCTTCGGACGGAGCGTTTGCGCCGTCCGGTCCGTCCGGAGCCGTTTCCGGCACCAGCCCGATCAAGTTCAATTCGCGGTAAAACGCGATATCACGCTTGAGAACTTCCAGCGAAACCAGCGAGAAACGGTCGGTCATGGTCAGGTAATAGTCACGTACATAAATATTGGACGTCCGGGCGGCCCAGCCGCGCAGCCAATCGGCAAACATGACGTTGCGGGGACAGTTCGGGTCGTTCAGCGGATGCTGGTAACAGCGGTAAAGCGGGGCGAACTCCACCAGGAGATTCGGGTGAACGTCGCAATTCGGGGGGGCAATGGTGCCGCCGTTCCAGTTATAGGCATAAATATGCAGTTTCAAGTCGGGGTATTGTTCGCTCAGCCCGCTTGCCACCTGATTTGCCGCTTTGATGTAGCGGGTGGTGTAAAAACGGGGCCGCTTGGAGTCCTTGGGAGGAATGTCGGCCGGTTCGTCCAGTTTCAGGCACAGCGGATCGTCTCCGAAGCCCATGCCCTTGGCGTCGCTGTCGTTGGTGCCGAACGCGACCACTTCGATTTCCGGATATTGTTTTTTGTAATCGGTGATTTTCCGGATCAGCAACTGGATGACTTCAGGGTTGCCGAACGCCAACTGGGCGCCTTTGGCTTTCGGGGTCCGTTTGCCGTCGATCAACGGAAAGTATTCCGGGTTTGATTTCCCATATTCCTGGGGAGGAATCCAAAACAGGAACGCATGTCCGCTGTTCTGACACTTGAAGCCGCGCGGGGCATAGGCCGAAGAAGTATATGGATATGAGGCAACGCTGTTGGCTTTGTGATTCAGCAGATTCCGGGCCATCCAGTCCATTGATTCGATCGGCGGAACCTTCCAATATTCGCGGGACAAACTCAGGCCCCGTAAGGCAAATGCCGGTTTCTCCGAATAAGGAAGCGGCAGCTCGCGGCTTTGCCGGACGGCTTCGGGAAATTCCAACCCTGCGGCGGGGCGGGGAGCGACCGCGCCAAGCGTCTTTTCCAGCACTTTGTATACGCCGTTCAGTACGCCTTTGCCGGAATAAGCGGCAACAACGATTTCGCGCTTGCCATTGCCCGCCACCAGAAAACCTTCTTCCCCCAGTTTTTCACGCGTCATGCCGTGTTTTTCCATAGCCTGATCCGCCACGGTGCTGGTGCGGTTTCCCGCAATTCCAAGATTCAAGGTGTAATACCCGAAATTGCCGCCATAGTCCGGGGCGCTGTTCACGGCGGCGACAAAGCGCACCCATTCTTCCGCGGCAAACGCAACCACAGGATCATGCGACAGGACCCGAACCCGGACCGCGGGGATTCCCTTGTGCAATGGGGAAAATTTATCCAGATCATTGGCGCTGAATGACAAGACTATGCCGATGAGGGCCGGTAATAAGACAAATTTCATTTTTCTCACTTGTATTCTCCTGAATTTCAACGATTTTTTGTGCGGTTTTCCGCTTTATGGTTTATTTCGCAAATCACTTGCGTCCGCCGGACCACTCGACGGTATTGCCGGAGGTCAGGTCGTCATACGGCAAGAGGTACTGGGTTATTTTAACCGTTCGTCCGCTTCCGTCCAGATTCAGGACGTTGATAGTCCGGGTGTGCCTGGCGTCCGGCGCACCATAACCGGCCGTTGACGCAATGGCGTTATGAACCCGGTAACAGCCTTGCGCTTTATTGTTCGTGTAGGTTGAATCCATCAGTAAATAACCGGTTGAAGGTTTGGAGATTTCGCTGAGCTTGGCCGGAATCTGCCGCCGCGCGTGCCCGGACGGATAAAACATCCCGGAACCGATGTACATCCAATTGTAACCGTAACCGGTAAACGATATCCCCCAGTTGGAATTGGCGTCCTGAGGGTTCGCTCCTGCTGTATTCAGGGAAGGACAGACAAACAGTTGAATATCCTGCAGGTATTGGTTTTCCAGCAGGATGTTTCCCCAGCTTTTTGTTTTTGAGCTGCCGACGGAGTACGAATAACTCGGATAAAATTCATCGAAATCCTGGGTATAGCTGTAAAAAGAGATCCCGAACTGTTTTTCCTTGTTCAAACATGAAATCGTCCTGGATTTTTCCCGGGCCGCGTTCAGTGCCGGCAACAGCATCGCCGCCAGAATCGCGATGATCTGTATTAGTGGATGCATTAAAAATGTATCTCAACATACCTATAATA
>ENA-UOOH01002494-UOOH01002494.1-fermentation-metagenome-genome-assembly--contig:-NODE-2494-length-15769-cov-7.423571_pt1 | contig 15769 bp, 22 predicted proteins | sample MGYA00245778_ERZ724025 | MGnify/ENA primary metagenome ERZ724025 (study PRJEB28704, sample SAMN03018313) | fermentation metagenome | biome: anthropogenic terrestrial biome; feature: soil; material... | reverse complement strand
TTTCAACTTAAAATAAGAATAACTGGTTTAAGTGAAATGTTAAAAAAGTACAAAGCTGATACTCTTAATTTTACTCCATCTTCTAGTTATGACTTATTAAATGCACAACTTAAGGCAATGAACTTATATGCATCATTTTTAGAAGATAGAGCAGCCATTGAAAATATTAACCTTAGTAAAAATAATCTATGGTGATATTAATATGAGTAAGAAGAACAATTATAATGAAAAATCGGAATATAATAATCCAAAGAGTCTTTATGCGGTTCCATTAAATGAGCGAAAAAAAGATTTTTTCAATTACTAGAAGAAACTAAAAACGTTGGTAGTACTAGTAAGAGGCGAGAGGAAATATTAGCAAAAATTCGAGGTGTTTATAGGTAAATAATTCTTCAATTTATACTTTGGATAGAAAATGAAGTACACAAGGGGGTATTCAAGTTGGAAAACAAAACAATTCTCAATGCAAAAATTGATTACAATATTAAACAGCTAAATGAAGCGGAAGAAAACAATGATAGCATTAAAGTAAAAAAGTTCACAAAAAATATAGAACATTATAAAAAACAATTGGACAAAGTAATTAAGTATGAGTCAAAACCAAAAAGTGAAAATAAATCAAAGAAATCTAAAAGTTAAAGTAAATAAAGGAGATTTTATTATGACAAAGAAGGAACAACTAATTCAAGTTTTTAATAATGCAAAAAAATATACTAACGATTTTGTGGCAGTGGCAATTGAAACAAAGGGAAATCAAGGAATAGAAATAATTATTAATCCGGCATATAATTTTGATCAAAAGTTAGAATATTATAACAAGGCTTATAATGATGATTTAATCCTCAATACATACAACGGAATCAGTATTATCTCGGCATGTTCATTTGACTACGATATAGAATTTACAGAGATTGAGGAAATGTTACAAAATAAATTTTAATGTTAGAGAGGTGGAGAGATAATGAAAAAAAGAATTTTATTGACAGAAGAAGTTGAAATTACACACGCAATAGATGTTGAAATTTCTAATGAAGAAATATTAGATGACATTGTTGAAGCATTGGAATGTGACAGACTCGAAGATTTTAACGATGCTATTTCAACAATAAAAAGTATTGGAAACGTAGAAATAGCATCTGCTGAAAAAGATTATGATTACAATGTTAATGGAATTGAAATTGACAAGAAAAACTAAAAGATGAAACTCTAATTCTATTAAAAATAATCACTTCCTAATGTAATAATAAAGTATAACTTACAACAAATAAATAGTAATATGGAGGAAATTATGATGTTTGGTGAAGATTATAAAGAAGAATATTATGTAATTCAAACAAAAGATGAATTTAAGAAATTTCCAGTAGATAAAAGAAACAGAATTATCTATGACGAATATGATGATTTCGGAAAGAAAATGCTAACCACTATGAACATTTACGAGACTTACTTTTACTTAGATCCTGAGTTAGCTATAGATGATATCAAGTATTACGGTTTAGATCCAGAAAAGTTTGAAGTTCAAAAATATGAATTTGCATATCGTGTAGTTCCCGACAGCAAGGTGTACGGAAAGGAGTAATAAAAATACAAGTTAAACTATACAACAATGATTGCTTAGATACACTAAAAAATATACCAAATGACTCAATAGATTTAATAGTAACAGATCCACCTTATAATACAACATCAAGAGGTTGTAGTGGTGGAACAGGTGGTATTTTAAAAGAAGAATTAAATAAAAAAGGAAAGGTTTTCAAACATAATGACATTGAATTCAATGAATGGTTACCGGTTTTGTATAGAGTTTTAAAAAATAGCGGTCATGCATACATAATGACAAATAATAAAAATCTTAAAGATATGCTAATAGCCATAGAAGATGCTGGGTTTAGTATATATAAAACACTTATTTGGGCTAAAAATAATGCGATCACTAATATGTATTATATGGATAGTCATGAGTATATTATCTTCTGTCGTAAAGGGAAGGCTAAACGCATTAATAATTGTGGTACAAGAAGTGTGTTATCTATTGATAATCCAAGAAATAAAACGCATCCCACAGAAAAACCAATTGAACTAATGAAAATCTTAATTAGTAATTCAAGTGAACCAGAAGATATAGTGTTAGATCCATTTATGGGTAGTGGCTCAACCGGAGTCGCTGCCACTGAATTGAATAGAAACTTTATGGGAATAGAAATAGACACAACATATTATAATATTGCAGAAAAGAGATTACTACAGAAAGAAGAATAACATTAAATACAAATGAAACTTTAATACAAAAGCTAATTATAACATAAGGAGATTCATATGAGAAAGCTAAGGATTTTAGGTATTCCAGTAATTATCTTTTTACTGAGTACCTTAATTCATCCGCTTCACTTGTATAACCCAACAGTAGATCAGCATCAATCTTCTGTATCAAGTGAAACAAAAGTATTAATGGAAGATGAATATAGAAGATTTGATGTCATACATGAAAATATTAAATATAAGAAGCCTATAGTGGAACCTTTAATAAGTACACAAATTGGTATGTTTTCATTATCTTTAGAAGAACTAACGGCAAATAAAAATGATGATACTGATTGTAATAGTAATACAGATGTAAAAGACAAATCAATAAAAGGTAAAAATAAGAAAAATAATAAAGAAAATACTAAGAAAAAAGAACCTGTATTTCAATTTACCAATAATGAGATAAACATATTAGAGAAAATAGTAGAAGCAGAAGTAACAGGCGGTAGCATTGATGCAAAATGTAATGTAGCAAGCGTAATAATTAATCGAGTTGAAAGCGAATCCTTTCCAGATACTATTAAAGATGTAGTATTCCAAAAGACTGGTGGAATATATCAGTTTTCACCAATTGCAGACGGTAGATATTATTCTGTAAAAGTTACGGATAATACTAAAAAAGCTGTAAAAGAAATAGTTGATAATGGAACTACTACACCGGCACTTTACTTCTTTAATATTCGTGATATCTCTGGTAAAAATAAAAGATGGATTAATAATAAATTAATATTCTTATTCAAAGATGATGTAGGACATTCATTCTATATAGAGAAAGAAGAAGGATGATAGTGTACATACCTGATAATTATGATGCATTTATAGAATTTGAAAATGAGAAAGAAAGACAAAAAAGATTACATAATAGATACAAAGCAGAAGAACAAAATATTAAATTATCGCAATTATATGTTAAAAAAGAAAGCGGGGATAATAATACATAATGGAATTACTTTTAATTGGATTAATTTGTTTATTAGTACTTACATTAATAGTACTGATGAATGTTAAGCACTCATCTAATAAAATAAATATATTATTATATAAAAATGATGTAACCATAGATGATTGCTTAATCTTATCAGAAAAATATGGAATGAGTACAATTATTGATTCAGGTGATGTATTAGGATTTGCTAGTGATTAAATAATATATATATATATAAAAACACATACATTAAAAATACACATATAAATTACAAGGAGTAATTTGGAATGAAATTTGAAAATACAGAAGTTTTTAATTTTAACGGCGCAATTAGAGGAATGAGAAATCCACTTGAAAGTTGGCATAAAAGTGATAGCCATACTGTTAAATATAAAGGGGCAATTACAAGTTATCACATTGGAGAAAATGATTTAGCACTTGCCCAAAGGCTTATTTTAGCTGGTAATGAACATTCTAAATTTATGCGCCAAATTTTTGTAAGCGTTGATATTACAGCACCGTTATATTGGTGGTCTGAAATGGATACGTATAAAATAGGAACTGTTGCAAATAGTACAAGTACAATGCATAAAATCATGTCTAAACCATTTCAACCAGACATGTTTGAATTAAACGGAATAAGAGGATATAAAAAAGAAGTTATACAAAAACCAAATAAAATAGATGAGGATACAGAAGAATGGAAAGAATATCCCATAAATCCTAATTTTATTGTTAGCAATCAAGGAAGGGTAAAGAGAAAGCAAATAATTACTACACATAATAGAATATGGAAAGAAAGAATATTAACAAATACTCTTACACCTGATAATTATTTAAAAGTAGGTATAAAGGAAAACGGAAAACAAAAAGACAAAAGGGTGCATAGATTAGTTGCAATCACATTTATTCCTAATCCATTAAATCTCCCTGAGGTTAATCATAAAAATGGTAATAAATTAGATAATAGAGTAGAAAATTTAGAATGGTGCACAAGAAACAATAATCAACAACATGCAGTTGACCACAAATTACAACCAGTACCTATATATACATATAAAGGGAAATTATCTAAAGAACAGAGAGATGAAATTATTAAACGATATAATACAGAAGATATATCAAGAATGGAATTAGCGAAATTATATAATGTATCACATACAACCATTAGCTCAATATTAAATAATAAATATAATTATGGTGAAGGCTACGAGAATGAATACGAAACTTTTCTTAAAACAATTGATGAATTAAATGAATTAAGGGATGAATGGCTCATAACAAAAGATAAAGAAGTATGGAAAACTGTAATTCAAAAACTACCGAGGAATTGGTTACAAACAAGAACTGTTACATTATCTTATGCTAATTTACGTAATATGTATTTTCAGAGAAGAAGTCATAAACTTACTGAATGGTCAGTTGATTTTGTAAATTGGGTACGTTCACTACCATATTCAAAAGAATTAATTACACTAGAGGTGGAGGCAAAATAATATGATTGTACTTACTGGAAAATCATGTAGTGGCAAAGATTGTGTCGCTACTGAGTTAGAGAAGTTAGGATACGAAAGAATAATTACCTACACCACAAGACCTATGCGCCCAAATGAAGTAAACGGTGTTACATATCATTTTACAACAGTAGAAGATTTCTTTGTAAAATATCTAAATAATTTCTTTTTGGAAACAAGATTTTATGACGTGGATAATGGAATTTGGTTCTATGGCAGCTCAATAGAGAGTTTCAGGGATGCAGATGATAAAACATTCTGTATACTCACTCCTAGCGCTATTAAAAAACTCAAAGAAAACAATATTCCATATATAGCTTTTTATATAGACGTATCAGACTATACTATTAAGCTCAGACAAAAAGAACGTGGTGATGATACAAAAGAAGCACGAAGAAGATTTTTAGCAGATAAAACTGATTTTGAAAATATAGACCTGATAACAGATTATTGTATTAGTAATGAAAATACAGAACCTTCAGAAACTGCTAAATTAATTAAATTAAGTTATGAACATGAACTAATAAATAGAAGGAGTCAATAATATATGAAAGAATTTAAAATTTACCTTGCTGGAGGTATGAAATCGCTCTCATGGGATGATCAATGTGCATGGCGAGAATTAATAGAAGATCTTTTACATAACAATGAAGATAGCTTTAATTTTAAATATAAATTAGATATTATCAATCCGATTAAGTATTATAATTTTGAAGAAAAACGTCATAATACAGAACTTGAAGTAATGAAATATGATCTAAGACATGTTAAAACAAGTGATTTAATCATAGTAAATTTCAATGACCCAACATCAATAGGTACAGCTTCAGAACTTGCTATTGCCTATGATAAAGATATTCCTATTATTGGTTTAATTCAATCTGATGTTAAAAAGGATATTCATCCGTGGTTAATAAACTTTTGTGACAAAATCTTTACAGATACAATTAAGTTAACTGATTACGTAATGGATTTTTATCTTATATAGGAATACTATATATCGACAATGCATATGATTAGAAAGCAAAATAATTGGAGAGGTTAATATTGGCAAAAAAGAAGGAATATAAGATAATTATTAATAACATATTTAAAAGTGGTAATGAAAAAGAACGATATGATAATGTAAAAAAAATATTTATTAAGTACATAAATTCATAAAAAATAATGGGCTAGGTAAGGTTTTATATATTGCGTGTATCATAGATAAATGATATAATTGTCGTATAAACTTATCTAACCCATTTTAATTATAGGAGGTACAAATGTATAAAGTAGCTATTTATGTAAGGTTGTCGAAAGAGGATCAAGACAAGCTAAATAAAGGTGATGATAGTGCTAGTATCCAAAATCAAAAAATGATGTTAGTTGATTACGCTATTTCTCATGAAATGCAGATATACCATATTTATGCAGATGATGATTATGCTGGATCTGACACAAATAGACCAGAGTGGATAAAAATGATTAAGGATGCTGAAATTGGAAAGTTTGATATTATTTTATGTAAAACTCAAGCAAGATTTGCTAGAAGTATGGAAGTAGTTGAAAAATACATTAATGGATGTTTTGCTGAATGGGGAATAAGATTTATAAGTATAGTTGATAACATTGATACTAATATAAAAGCAACTAAGAAAAACAGTCAGATTAATGGATTAGTCGATCAATGGTATCTTGAAGATTTGTCTGAAAATATTAAAAGAACGTTCAGACAAAAAATGAAAGCTGGTCAATACTTGGGAGGTTTTGCACCGTATGGATATATAAAAGATCCAAATGATAAACACAAAATAATTATTGATGAGGAAGCCGCCAAAGTTGTAAGACTTATATTTGATCTTAGTTTACAAGGGTATGGTGTAAATATTATATCCCAAAAATTAAGTGAAATGAAAATACCTACACCTACTGAACATAAAAAAAATCAAGGGTTTAAATTTTACAATCCAAACAGTCAAATTTATTCAAAAAAAGGATTATGGGGATATACTACTGTTAAACGTATATTAAATAATCCAGTTTATATAGGCACACTTATTCAAGGAAGAGAAAAAAAGGTTAGTTATAAGAGTAAAAAAGTTGTTGTCGCACCAAAAGATGAATGGGTAGTAATAGAAAACAATCATGAGCCAATAATTTCAAAAGAAGTATTTGAAAAAACACAAAAATTATTACAAATAAGACGTAAGACATGTAAAACAACATCTGGACAAAAGTTCCAACCACATTTATTTTCCGGTAAAATAAGATGTGCTGATTGCAATTCTGCCATGACAAAAACTAGTGGTAGATTAGCGGGTGGATATGATTATTTTATGTGTCAATTAGGGAAAAAAACAAAATATAAGGAATGTACTAGACATTCAATTAGATATAATACAGTTGAAAAATATGTGGATTTAGAAATAAAAAAACAAATTAAATCAATGCTAGAATATGGTGATAATATTGAAGAAATAAAGAAACATTTCAATAAAGATGCTACAAATGATAAAAAAATATTAAGTATAAAAAAACAATTACAGAAAAATGAAAATAAGGTAGATAATCTAAATAAATCAATATCAAGTTTATATGTTGATAAAGTTAGCGGGATAGTTGACGAAAATGATTTTATTACTATTAAGGAAAATATTAATATCGAGATTCAACAAATTAAAGATAAAAATCTATTATTAAGCAATGACTTGAAATCGTTAACTGTTGATAATAAAAAAATTAATAATTTTATGGATGCAGTTCATAAATACGCAAATTATGAAAAATTAACATTTGAAATTGTTAATGATTTTATTGAATGTATTTATATTCATGAAGCAAATGAAAATGGAGAATTAAAAATAGATATAAAGTGGAATATTTGATGGGTATTCTGACACCACTCCCATGTATGGTATCGAAATACCCATCAATAAAGAAAGCAATTAAACCTTCTCTTGGTATAAGAATCTTCAACTCATGTGGAATAGAAGAATATATCTCTTTTTTGAATGTTATTTTAAAACAGAAATCAAAATTTAATCCGTATATCTTGCTTCAAGTTTAGTAACATTAAGCTCAAGTGGGGGACTATCTTTGTAAGTACCGGATTTGGTTTTTCGATGCAAATTATAATATCCATTCTCACATCTCACATGTCATAATAAAAAGAGACAAGCCATTAAAAAACTTGTCTCTTTTCTTTTACTCTTCCTTTACTATCTCAATTACATCTTCAATATTGCAATCTAACTTAATACATATTCGTTCTATTACCTTTAAATGTATCGGCACATTATTTCTCAGCTTTGTCATAGTACCAGAAGGTAATCCACATAACTCAATTAAATCGCTCTTTGTCATATCTTTATCAATTAATAACTTCCATAATCTATTATAATTAACAGCCATCATTAATCACTCCTCATATTGATTATACATAACAATTTATTAAAAGTCTATAAATTTAAAATATCTCAAACTTATAGTTGACAGATATATACTTTGAATGGTATAGTCATAGTATGAACAGAAATAGTCATAACATGAATAAAATGAGTCATAGTCTGAACTGAAAGGAGATGTATTGATGTGGCTAAAATAATAGCAGTAGCTAATGAAAAGGGTGGAGTTGGTAAAACTACAACGGTTGCTAATACAGCATATGCTTTAGCAGAGTTAGGTTTTAAAACTTTAGTCATTGACTTTGATCCACAAAATCATTTAACAGTTTCGCTAGGCTTTTCAACACCAGAAGAGCTAGACACTACATTAACAGATGCTATACGAATGTTTGCCAACCATCATAATATTGACGAGAACTTAATACGAAATTCAATACTAAAAGTCAATAATATAGACCTATATCCGTCTAATCGTATGCTAGGAGATTATGAATACGTACTTAGATCATTAACAGATGGAGAATACGTACTAACTGATATTCTAAAGATAATAGAAAATGATTATGATTATATACTTATTGATTGCATGTCTAGTTGGGGTATTTATACAATTAATGCCTTAGTAGCTGCTAACAGTATTATAATACCAACAGAACCGCATTACCTATCTTCAAATGGGTTACAGCTAATTCTTTACAATGTAAAAGCAGTTCAAAAGCGTTTAAATCCAAAACTAAAAATTGATGGTATTCTCATTACAAAATCACAAAAGAATACAAGAAACTGTAAGGATACTATTCATACTATTAAAGAGGATTTTGGTGAATTTTTTACTGTATTTGATACTATTATACCATTGGCTACGAAAGTAGCTGAAGCACCAAAAAACGGTATGACTGTAATAGAATATAAAAAGAATGATGCGGGTTCAATAGCATATCAGAACTTTGCAAAGGAGCTGAGTATGGAATGGCAACTGATAGACTAAATAAATTATTGTTAAATAACAAAAATGAAGAAGTTATTGTTGAACTACCTATAAACAAACTTGAACGTATAGAAAACTCACCATTTAAGATTTATAGTGGAGAGAAAAAAGTACGACTTATAGAGAGCGTAAAAGAAAGATTAATTTCACCAATAGTAGTAATGCCATCTGAAAATAGAGGATGCTATAAAATTATTTGCGGTGCTAATAGAGTTGATGCATATAAACAACTTGGTTATGAAAAGATTAAATCTGTTATACTAACAGATATTACAGAAAATGAAGCTATGTTAATTATGGTTGATTCTAATTTGTTCAACCGTAGTATTGATGATATGCTCCCATCGGAATTAGCTAAAGCCTTACTATTAAGGCAACGATCAAGTAAACAACAGGGCAAACGTACTGATTTAGGCAACGATGATTCAGATAATGGAACTTTCGGAACATTGTGCCAAAAGTTAAAAACAGAGTATAAGCTATCAGAAAGAAATATTCGAAACTATCTAAGGCTCAACTATTTGAATGATGAATTACTTGAATTTGTAGATACAAATACTATACCGTTTAGATCCGGAGTACCGTTATCATTTCTAAAATCTGACGAACAAAAGCAATTAAGCTCTTTAATTAATGAACAGCATTATTGTATACCAATTAAATTAGCAGAACACTTAAAAGCTTTATCTTTAAAAAACAATGAAAACATCAATGTCAAAACTGTAATAGACAATTTTAATAACGAATTAAACAAATCGTTACCATCTATCAAAATATCACTAATTGATTTAAAGCAATATATACCTAGTAATGATATTAAAAATGCCAAAGAAATTATCAAAAAAGCTTTAGAACTATATTATGCTAAATAATAATGAATAACAAATAAAAAGTAAAATGTAAAAAAATAGGGTTAGACTTTCAATCTAACCCTTACTTTTTTGTTGGGATTTCATACCCTAAAATTCAAAATTTATTTGAGCTATTAACTCATTTCTTTTTAATCTTTCGGTACTTTTACATAGGAATCTTTAATTCATCCCCCACATGAATTACCGTACTTTTTAGTCTATTGTACTCCATAATCTCTTTATATCTATTTGCATTACCTAATAAGTTTTTAGCAATTTTACTTAGACTGTCGCCTTTAACCACTTTGTATACACTATATGTACTAACCTTCAGCTTCTGACCTATGTTAATTACATTGGCATTCTTAATATTATTTAGCTTAACCAGCTTGTCTACTGTGGTATTATATTTACGGGCAATTTTAGATAATGTATCTCCAGGCTTGACAGTGTAATAATCGTATACTAATTTTGTATCTGGTTTTTCTGCCTTTTCGTCATTCTTAGGTTTTTCTTCTTTATCATAATTAGGTCTACCATAGCCAGCAATCCTAGAGTTTTTAAGACTGTATTCTTTCTCAAATACTCCACCGCCATTAGCAACAACATCTTTACCACCAGAAGTATTCCCTTCAATGGTATAGACAGTGGAAGATGTTACTTTATAAACGATACCAGTATGATTTATTCTAGTGGAACTTTTAAAGAATATTTGATCGCCAACTTTAGGATTAGAGGCATACCATCTATTCATTTTTTGATAATACAATGCAGATGTAGGAGTGTATGCACTAAATCCACCTAATAACTCTTTTGCTTTTTTAGTACCAAAAGCTTCAACAAAGCAGGTATCCACGAACATATCGCACCACGCTTGACCTTGTAAATTAACTCCTGCAAAATTATAATATTCTCTAGCAAAACGAGTATAATTGCCTTTGCCGGCATTATCAGTCAAACTATCTAACTGCTTATTACTTTTTTTTTCTAGATATCCAACGTATTTTTCTGCAACCTTAATTAAATCTTTGGCTGTGCACTTGCTCATATATGTTCTCCTTCCAATAAAAATAAGAGAGTAGTGGCTATAAAGCTACAACACTCCCAAAAAATAATTAAATGATCTAAAATATGTAATTAGTATTTTTGAATTAAACATGCATTTTATTAAACTATCTTCTTAACGTTTTTATCTTTCTTGCTGGAAATATAAGATTCTATAATACTTCTAATCCAAACGTCTAAGTTATTATACTGTTCAACAATCAGTTCACTAGCCTCTTCATTAATAAGCATTTTAGCTTGCGTTAAAGCCTTATTTAGAGCTTCTTTCTGCTTGTCATCATCAAACTTACCTTCCTTTTTTAAATCATCAACATAAACCTGTGACACTGTGTCTACAGCGTTTAATATTATATCAGTTGTATCTAAAATAACATCTTTGATGTAATCATTATCAAGTTTTTGCAGTTTCTCAGCACGTTTAGCTTTTAAATAATTAATAGCACTTGTAACAATAATAGGAACACATGCGGTAAGCACTATATATAATAAGTTTTGTAAAAGTTCATTCATAATAAAATCCTCCTTAATTTATAATCTGGTTTAAATCAATTTGTTCCCTTACATCTTTAGAAAAAGATTTGTAAATTTTTAATTTGTTTTCAGTACGACTTTTAATATAATAAAAAGAGTTGGCGGCTGTAACTTCGCCCCAACTCACAATAGTGATTTCTTTTAAATCTGAAATATCAATTTGTTTAAAAGTTCCTATAATACACAAAATGGTAAGCATTATAGCTATTGAATAACTGACTAGCAAAATCAACTTACTGGTTTCAATTCTCTTTTTCATGCTATCACCTAATCTACTAATCTACGACATCCAAACTTTGAATAAAGGGATCTATTGTTTTTTCAAAAAGTCCATTACCATGTTTGTTTTTATAACTAACATATAATTCATCATAAGCTTCTTTTTGAATCATGGTTATATGTCCCTGCTGCTTTACCTTTTCATACATGTCAAGTAGTACAACTCTAGCGGTATCTCTATTATACTTATCATCAATTTTATTTCTTTCATGAATGGTTTCTGTAAGTGCATCTATTTTTTTATTAATCAATGATATTTCATTATCGTGAACCGATATATCATTAACTAAATCATCATTTTTTTTCTTACGATTGTAAAGATATAAAAACTTCTTATGACATTCTTTCGCAATTGATACTGCTCCTTTAATAAGTACAAACACTCCTACTACAACCGCTATAATTGTAGGCAATCCAATTTTACTTAATTCGTTTATCCACTCCATATCGCATATTTCACCAGTCCCTTTCAGTCATTTAAATATTTGACAAACAGCATGATAATGATATATACTTGAACCATACTATTTGCATAGTATAAGAGCTATCACTATTGTTGTTACGGAATGGCATAGTGATAGCTCTTTTTATGATTATTTAATATTACTTTAAATACTTCATTTAATTCCTATCTAATTCTTCATATCCTAACTTAGACAAATAATCAATTACACCTTGTTTAAGCTTTGCCGGTACATTGTCAATAGTAAATTCACCATTACTATTAATGATCTCAATAGCATATAACTTAACTAACATGAATCCTCCTTTCTGCCGTAACTTAGAATTGATAACTTAAAATTACTTAAGCGAATACAACATCAGCTAATTCCATAATGCAACCTTTCAATAAATCATTCTCTGATTTAAGTGTAGCTATTTCTCCATCTAAATCTTCAATTATATATTTGTCTTTAGACTTTTCATATTCATCGTATGTCATCTGTATTTCATCATATATAAACAACTCAGGATTATCTTCTGATTGTTTAATATTGGAACGAATATATACCGTATCTTTATTAAATTCAACATTTCTATTGTTGATAATTTTTAAAATATCTATATAACCATTTACGTTTTTAACATAATTTATCAATGTATATCTACCTCCATTAATATTTATTAGTATACGAAATTTATATTAATACAGTTTTATGTTGTTTTATATTTTACCAAGAGGTAAGGCAATTAAAGTATATTAAATATTTATAAATACATTAAGCGAGCGCCAAGATACGAAAACGAATTAGAAGCAGAGTAAGTCAGATTCCAGCAGAAAGCACCACCAGCAGAGACAACACCACTACCCGAATACCCACCAAAAGCGCAAAGTTGTGAAGGCATAATATATGAAGCATCGCAATAGTATGTAGTAGTAGAACCACCTTTGGTATTAGGCAAAAACCCAAGTTCTCTAATACCTTGAACAGTTTTTATAAATGATCCATTAATAGAAGGTAATACATTAGGATAGGTAGTATAATTATCACCATTATCATTAAAACTATTTAATGCCGTCATAACTTGCCAATTTGCGTTAGTCACAATACCATCAACCCAACACCATATATTCCCCCATAAATCTTCAATACCAAATAATTTAATTTTACCATTAGTCTTTGGAATACCATAAGTAAATCCCTTAGTATCTAATGTACCAGTATTCCCACTAGCACCATTACCAATTACTGATTGTGAATTTAAGTTTTTATATTTAATTAAATATAAACATTGAATCAAAGTAATGGGATAAAACGACAATATATTATAGCCATTCCCATTATTTTGCGCTTGAGTTCTAAATGTACCTATTGTTTGACTCGATGTTTGTACTTTACCACTTAAACTTCTTAATTTACCATCTATAAGGCTACCACCATAAGCACTAATATATAATTTTTCTCTATCTCCTTCTTTTTCCCTTGTATGAGCATAAAAACAGAATCTATCATCAAGCATCTTAGCTTTTGGGTTATCTGTGATTTTTATATATAAATAATTGCCTTCTCTATAAATCATATATGCTATTTTAGGAATTTCAACCATAACATCACCATCATTACCACTAGTAATATCTGCTGGATCTATACCATTCGCTTTATAATTATAATCATCTTTATTTAAATAATAATTAACGACTCCATCTTTAAGTAAACAAGGTCGTATATTTGTATAAATTAAAGTATCATCCCAATCATCACTTCCAGCTTCCATCCCAATAGCATCATCCGTATATTCCAAAGCTGTTTCAGGATTTGAGTTTGTCTCATCAATTCGAACACCATATATTTTATATGTTTCATCTTTTATTGGTAACCCTATCATATTATTTTGAGGGTTTCTATTCACTGAACCATCCTGAGCGTAAATAAATAATTTATAATAATATGTAATACCATTAGTAAGCCCAGAATCTATATATCCGTTTTCAGTATATTGATCCCGAGTATAATTTGTAACTAATACAGTACCATCATTAACATCAACAGGATAGCTACCTATCTTACGCACAAGCGTAGTATGATCCCATATAGAATATATAATTCCTTCATCATCTATTAAATCCAAAGGATCACTCCATTTAATAGTTACTTGACCCTTACCTGCAATAACTTTTTTATTGGATACATCAGCTGGAGGAATACCATTGTCATATTCATCTGTACGGCTAATGGTAATTGTATTATTTTCCTCATTATTTTTAATTACTATGCCATCTGTACCAATAATAGACACATTTCCATTCATAGAATTTATACGTGCATTTACAGCACTCTTATCAGTTAATACACCATTGATTTTCCAGCATAATGTTTCATTATCAATTTCTACATTTGGAAGTAATACAGTAATATCAAATAAATCTACCCAATCATCTGTTCCGCTAATACAGTATTGAACCATTGGATGTTCATATCTCAATTCAATGCCACTTGCTACAATCCCTGTATCAGTATCACCTATAAGCCAATGATATGTAGTTTTATCTATAGATGGTTTAATATGTTCAGCTAAATAATCTCTTAATACACTTACAAGTGCAGCCTTTGTATCACCATTAGTAGAATCATCTATCAGCAATTTATAATGATCTTGGAGAATGTTTACCAATTCTAAATCACCTATTGTTATAAAAGTATCAGCCATATTTATCCTTTCTTATATTAATCTTGTATAAAAATAAGAGGCATTAACATCTTAACACCTCTTAAGATTTCTTTGATAAAAATTTATAATCCACACCATTTTTACGTATTGCAATATATTTATTATTAGCAGTAGCTAAATATCTATATAAATCCACAGTAAATATATTACTAAAATCAGATTGTATATATTTTGTCACATCATTTGAAAATGCCCTAACAGCAAAAGTATAACTATCACGTTTTGCTATACTATATACATAATTCAAGTTGCTGCCTTCATAAATTATAGTACCATTCATGTACAACTTATAATAATCACAATTATTAACAGCATTCCACGATAAACTAACTTGTTTATTTTCATCTGAATATTCTACTACTAATATAGGCGCATCCAAAACAATTCTATTATCTTCTTGACCAGTATCATATACCTCATGTGTTAATACTCTCATTTCAGCAAAACTTGTATCAAATAAAGGTAATGCTATTATATTTTTAGGATAGCGTCTTATATCTATCTCATTATTCTTAGCCTTAATAAGATGCGCCAATTCATCATATGAGAAAGTAATTTCATCAATTGTTGAGATCGTATTATATGTTTCGCGATTAATAATATAAGCAAATCGAATAGTATCAAAATTAATTGATGAAAAATCAATACCAGATAAACTGTTTAAATTAATTCCATAAATCTGTACTTCATTTAAAAAAGTATTCCATTGATTTAATTCATCTGCATTAAAATCATTATAATTTCCAACGGGTGGA
>ENA-UOOH01002488-UOOH01002488.1-fermentation-metagenome-genome-assembly--contig:-NODE-2488-length-15793-cov-2.513343_pt1 | contig 15793 bp, 13 predicted proteins | sample MGYA00245778_ERZ724025 | MGnify/ENA primary metagenome ERZ724025 (study PRJEB28704, sample SAMN03018313) | fermentation metagenome | biome: anthropogenic terrestrial biome; feature: soil; material... | reverse complement strand
AGCCCAATTGTTAAAGCATTAAAAGGCGTAGAAGATATTAAGTGGTCAGATGGATCAATCGGGAAAGGAATCCGACATTGTGGTTGTGTCTTTCTAATCATTGATGGAAATAAAAGAATTCTTATTGATACTGGAAGTGGTCCATTCGAGAAAATTAAAAGGACCAGGGATAGCTACAATCACAAATATTATTTTAGAGAACTCGCAACAATTGAAGAAAAATTAGCTGGATTTTCTCTTACAACTAAAGATATCGATATCGTAATAAACACTCATTTGCATTGGGATCATATTGGGGGAAATGAATTGTTCTCAAATGCGACATTTTTTATGCCAAGTAAAGAAATCACATACGCCCTTAATCCCCCCAAATGGGCGCCTCACTATTTCATTGAAATGAAAAATTGTGTATTAAATGTCTTAGATCGCACAATTTTTGTCGAATCAAGGAAAAAAATTACTGAAAATGTCTCTGTTTTTTGTTTAGGCGGGCACTCTCCAGGATGCATGTGTGTGATTGTTAAAACTGACATCGGTAGAATAGCACTTGCTGGAGATATTGTATGTAAGTATGTTAATTGGGAAAATAGATGGATAGGTCCCAATGGAAATATTTGGAATTTTACCGAAGCAATCAATGCATTCGATGTGTTGTCACTTGAAAGCGATATCGTTATTCCGTGCCATGATTGGGAATTGTTTTCAAGATATGCTGACGGAAAGATTTGTTGATCTCAGGGTAAACATTAAGGGCATTAAATGACGACATTTATTCACTTTACGATCGTAGGTCTGGCAATGGGAATGATTTATGCAATCATGTCCCTTGGCTTTGTTTTATTAGTCAGGTCCATTGGAATTCTAAATTTTGCACAAGGCGATCTTTTCATGTTGGGAGCATATATATCTTATTCGCTGATAATGCAACTTAACCTCTCGCCTATTGCGTATATTATCTCGGCAATTATCGCTTTTGCAATTATTGGGGTTGTTTTTATGTATGTTATTTGGGGGCCAGTGAAAAAATCATACTGGCCGCAAGCCCCGATCGTTTGTACAATTGGCGCGTCCTATATTATTAGTGAAGCTTGCAGATTGATTTGGGGAAATGCCCCATTAATCATTCCAAGTACGATAAAAGGTTCAATAAATATTGGAGCATTGACAATAAGCAATCAATATATTGCCATTTTAATATACGGAGTCTTAGTTATTTCTGCCATTTATTTACTTTATGAAAAAGCTTATTTAGGGCTAATTCTTCAGTCTGCAACGCAAGATTACATGGCTGCAACAATATTGGGCGTGCCTGTAAATCTGACAATTGCTATAACTTACGTCTTAATTACTCTAATGCTTGGGTTTTCAGGATATCTTGTTGCTCCGTTGTTTTTTGTCAGCCAAAACTTAGCAGGTTTTCAAGTGAAGAGTTTTGCTGGGGCGATTATTGGAGGTTTCGGCAGCCTTAAAGGTGCAATTCTTGGCAGCATTATGGTCGGTTTAATCGAATCATACAGCGCATATTTCACATCAGTATATAAAGATGCTTTTATCTTTGGAACTTTATTGATTGTGTTAGCAGTTCGCCCGAACGGGCTTTTTTCGGAGAAAAATGGCAAGTAATAAAAACCGTGAAATATTGATCAAAACTGGATGGACAGCACTAAAAGTTGCTTTAGTTGCAGTTGTAGTTATAGTTTTTACCTCAAAAGCAAATAACTACTATTTTACAATCGTTAATTCAGCTTTGATATATGTGATAGCTGCATTGAGCCTATCACTGTTGCTTGGCATGGGAGGAATGATGTCCTTTGCGACAGTCACCTTTATGGGTATTGGTGCTTATGCAACGGCAAATCTCTCAAAAGTACTTCATGTGCCTACATCGTTGTCGATTCTATTAGCAGTATTAATTAGTGCTTTGATTGCTTTCCTTATCGCAATACTTTTGACTAGATTAAAAGGCTCTTATTTTGCTTTTGCATCAATCGGTCTGGCTCAAATCTCTTATGCAATATTTTTGAACTTCAAACCTTTAACAGGAGGGCCTAATGGTTTCTCAAATGTTCCGAAATTGATTATTGCCGGAATTGAATTTGATAACTTGAAAAAATGGTTCTACCTGCTGTTAATTATAGTGTTCCTTGCGGCTTTAAGCCTGGAACGGATTCGCAGAACTACTTTAGGGAGATCGCTGGCAGCAATCCGTGACAATGAAATTGCTGCACAGTCGTTAGGTATTGATATCTATTCAACAAAAATTATTACCTTCGTCATTGCCAGTGTGTATGGAAGTATTGCCGGAGCTTTGATCGCTCATATGAATACTTATCTGAGTGCCTATTTATTCACTTTTGATATATCAGTAAGTTTTCTCATTATGGTTATGCTTGGAGGTGTGAATAGCACAACAGGGGCGATTTTAGGTGCACTGCTTGTCACTCTTATACCGGAATGGTTCCGCGTTTTGCAGAGTTATATGAAATTGATATATGGTATTTCCATTGTAGCTCTGATGATTTTCATGCCCTCTGGTTTAACTGGAATCATCGATAGTATTAAGTACAAAGTTGATATGGAAAAGAAGAAGAAAAGGAATAAAGATTACTCAAATGGATGAAGTAATTCTTAGCATACAAAATGTGAATAAATCATTTGGGGGGATTAAACCCACTGATAATGTTTCTTTCAATGTAAAAAGAGGAGAAATTGTTGGGTTGATCGGTCCAAATGGAGCTGGAAAATCAACTTTATTGAATTTGATCAGTGGAATTATTAGTCCTGACTCAGGCTCAATATTTCTGAATAATGTTGATATTTCCCGAATGCCAGCTTATCGCCGTAGTCGGATGGGAATCGGGAGAACTTTCCAGGATCCCCAATTTTTATTAAGATCTAAACCGATTGAAAACATGCTATTAGGCGCTGACTTGGCAAATAAAAACCGCTATATGCAATCATATCTTGGGCTTTCAGAAGATAAATTTACAATGAAGTTTGCTGAGCTTTTAGAAATCAGCGGATTAAACGTAGATATGAGTTTAAGAATCAATGATCTTCCTTATGGCCAACGGAAAATATTGGAAATAGTTCGAGCACTTCTAGGAAATCCGCAGATTCTTCTCATGGATGAACCTGCTGCAGGTATCAATATCGTTGAAACCGAAATGATTGTGAAATTGATTAATTATGCAATTTCTGAACAAAAAATTGGGGTTCTGTTGGTTGAACATCATATGGATCTCGTGATGAGCATATGCAATTGGATCGAAGTGTTAAGCTCTGGAACGATCATCGCAAATGGAGTGCCAGAAGATGTTTCTAAAAATCCTTCTGTGATTGAGGCTTATTTGGGGAGAAAAAGCGATGTTATTAGTTAAAGATCTAAGATCATTTTATGGACAAATTGAAGCCCTTCATGGTGTTAATATAAAAATTGAAGACTCGGAAATATGTTGTATTATCGGTAGTAATGGGGCTGGGAAGACTACATTGTTGAGAACATTGTCCGGAATTATCAATAAAACTGGCTCTATTGAATTTGATGGCATTGATATTTCATCATATTCTGCAAAAAAAATTGCATCGCTCGGCATAGGCCATGTTTTAGAAAACAGACATGTGTTTCCGAAATTGACTGTTGAAGAAAATTTGATTGTCGGAACGATTTCGTGGCATGGTATGTTTGGAAAAAAACCATATTCTGATGAGATGGATATGGTGTATAAAATATTCCCCCGTTTGGAAGAACGAAAGAAGCAATTATCTTGGACCTTGTCTGGCGGTGAGCAGCAGATGTTGGCAATTGGACGAGCATTGATGGCAAAACCAAAATTATTAATGTTGGATGAACCGTCTATGGGCCTTGCACCTGTAATAGTCCAGGAAATGTTCAAATCTATTCTTAGAATCCAAAAAGAAACTAATATTTCGATTTTGTTGGTCGAGCAAAATGCAAACCTTGCTTTGAGTGTCTCTAATTATTCGTATGTTTTAGAAAGAGGTAATGTCGTAATAGAAGGCGCATCAGAAATTGTAAAAAATGATGAAAGAGTTATCAGTGCATATATGGGCGCTAAATAAAAAATCTTCTAATTGACCTTTCCAAAGGGAAGAACAGATCCGAATTAGGCTTCAAATAAATCTTATTTAGATTCTATAAAAAAGTACAAATTGTCATCACTCCTGAATTGCAGAAATTTTGGACGTTACTGAACAATTTATTTCACATTACTTTTTAAAAAAGTAATCAAAATATTGGGTTGTAAATCCTAAGTTCCTAATCCAGAAAATCCATGATATACTCTTGCGAAACAAATCTTTAAGAGCGATACAGAGATGTCGCCAAGGTTGAGCATATGACTGTAGTTCGGAAAACAAATCCTAATATCTTGCCGGGGCTGAAGCGCCTTGACAGGATTGTTTTTTTAACTGATCGCTCCCCCAAGGAAATTACAAATGAGCTCAATTAAAGCCGTCATCATGGACGAAGCTGCCTTGAAACGCGCCGTGATGCGAATCTCGCATGAAATTACCGAACGCAACCATGGCACAGAGTCGCTCGCATTGGTCGGCATCAAACGCCGCGGGGTGCCGCTGGCACGCATGATCGCGGAAAACATTGAACAGAATGAAGGCGTTCGGCTTCCAACCGGTTCGCTCGATATCACACTGTACCGCGATGATCTGAGTTCCATCACGGAACTTCCATCGGTAAACGCGACTGATATCAATTTTTCGCTGACGAATCTGACAGTCATCCTGGTTGATGACGTCATTTATACCGGCAGAACGGTGCGGGCAGCCATCGACGCCCTGTTTTCGCTCGGACGTCCGGCATCGGTTCACCTGGCTGTTTTGGTAGATCGCGGCCATCGCGAACTGCCGTTACGGCCGGATTATGTCGGGAAAAACATTCCGACGTCCAAGTCAGAATTTGTGGCAGTCAATCTGCCCGAATTTGACAATCGAACATCAGTAGAAATCCATGATCTCGAAATCTTTACGAGTCTTGGCTAATTAATTCAGTATCAGAGGAGAGAAAATGTCGCAAAAATCACTTACCAGCACTCAGCCGATCGGCCCCCTTCCTGATTAACGCCCGCCGTTCTTTAAACTCATTCTTTATGCAATTCAACAGGTAATCGTGATGTTCCCGGCGACAGTTACAGTCGCCATCATCACAGGCTTCCATATTTCAACCACAATTTTCGCCAGTGGTCTCGCGACCTTATGCTTCATTCTGGTAACCGGGCGGCAGATCCCGCTCTATTACGGCTCAAGTTTCTCCTACATCTCAGCGATTGCCGGGATTATGGCTGCGCGGGCAGCGGAAGGCGCTGATCTAAACAGCCAAATTCAAACAGCCCAATTCGGAATCATCATGTCCGGTTTCGTTTCAATCGCTGCCGGATTGCTGATCAAACGCTTTGGCAAGAACTCAATTGAAAAAATTCTTCCCGCAACCATCACCGGACCCATCGCAATGGCAATCGGTCTGACCTTGGTGGCAAACGCAATGCTGGACGCGAGCGCAGTTCCCGCCAGTTTTGGCGAAGAAAATGCACAGCTGGGTCAGAACCTGGCTTGGGTGATCTCATTTGCAACCCTGCTTTCAACCGTTTTCTTTACGGTTTATCTGAAAGGATTTGCCGGACAGCTGACACTGCTGCTTGGCCCGATTTTTGGCTGTGTGGTTGCCTTTATCATCAATCAAGCGACAGGGTTGAACTTCTTCCGCAGCTTGTCCGAAGGCGCTTCAACCGGGCTTTTCGCCCTGCCGATTTTCACGCTGCCGGATCCATCCTGGGCAGCTGTGCTGGCAATCATGCCGATCGCTATTGCGACCATCCCCGAATCCACCGCCCACCTTTATCAGCTGGACATTTATGTCAACAACTTGTCAAAGCTTAAGAAAGGCAAACATTACGATATCGCCAGCAAATTGGGACTGAACCTGATCGGTGACGGTATTGCTGACATCGTGTCCGCTGCAATTGGCGGTCCTGCCGGAACAAACTATGGCGAGAACATCAGCGCTATGACGATTACGCGCGTGTTTTCAGTGCCGGTTCTGATCGCTGCGGCGATCATCGCGATGGTCATCTCCTGCTTCCGCCCGCTGATTGATGCGATTTACGGCATCCCGCAGCCGGTTATCGGAGGTCTCGAAATCTACCTCTTCGGTGCAATTGCCGCGCAGGGAATTGCGATCATGGTCGATAAAAAAGTCAACTTTTTCGACGCAAAGAGTGTTGCGCTGATCGCCTCAATCATGACAATCGGAGTCGGCGGTCAATATGCATTCGGCGGCAGCATCCCGTTCTTTGGGGCTCAGATCCCCTGTATCGCCGGGGCAGCCATTTTCGGGATCGTCTTAAACCTGTTGCTGAGCATCGGTAAGAAACCCGAACAGACAGCTGTGGCGGAAGAGCTTCACGGCAAATAATTTTTCACAAATCTGATTGGATAAGAGCTGCCTTATTGTGTAAGGCAGCTCTTTTGTTTAACAAGCACCCAACCGGACGGAATCTGCTGCCCGTCTGTCTGGAAGCAGAGCAGGCGTGACACATACAGGAGTGATTAATCATTGTCTTTACATCTATTATTGAAATAAATCCGGATTAATAGTTTATCTATTTTCAGGAGTTTCCCCGAGTTATTTAGGGATTCATAAACGGTTTAGCATGTCATGCACCAACCATGACTTGTAATGATTCCAGTAATAAGTTTCACAAGATTTTACGAATAATAAGGTTAAAATATAGGCAAGTAAATGAAATAATTCACAAATAAAAAGAGGGTCGATAAAAAATGAAAGCTTACGCTATGTTAAAAATTGGAGAAACCGGATGGATCGAAAAGGAAACTCCAAAATGTTCGCCGATTGATGCCTTAGTAAAACCGATTGCGATTGCTCCCTGCACATCCGATGTTCACACCGTTTGGGCTGGCGCGATTGGCGATCGTCATAATATGATTCTCGGTCATGAAGCTGTTGGGGAAGTTGTCGAAGTCGGTTCGATAGTTAAAGATTTCAAACCGGGTGACAAAGTGATTGTTCCGGCGATCACGCCTGATTGGAACTCACTCGAAGCTCAGGCTGGTTATTCGATACACTCAAACGGGATGCTCGCTGGCTGGAAATTCTCCAACCATAAAGACGGTGTTTTCAGCGGAGTGTTCCATGTCAACGACGCAGATGGCAACCTGGCGCTGATGCCCGAAGGCATGGATCCGGCTGACGCATGTATGTTCTCGGATATGGTCCCGACTGGCTTCCATGGTGTTGAACTCGCAAATGTCGCTTTTGGCGATACAGTCGTCGTTATCGGAATTGGTCCAGTCGGACTGATGTCAGTTGCCGGAGCCGCGCTGCGCGGGGCATCAAGACTGTTTGCCGTGGGTTCCCGTCCGGTTTGTGTCAAAGTGGCAAAGGAATATGGCGCAACTGACATTATCAATTACAAAGAAGGCGATATCGTCGAGCAGATCCTTTCAAAGAACGACGGCAAGCCGGTTGATCGTGTGATTATCGCTGGCGGCGATGTTGATACATTTGAACAAGCAGTCCGCATGCTGAAACCCGGCGGCGCAATCGGCAACGTCAACTATCTAGGCGAGGGCGACTATATCAAGATTCCGCGGGTTGCCTGGGGTGTCGGCATGGGTCACCAGTCGATCATCGGCGGGTTGATGCCCGGCGGCCGGCTGCGGATGGAGAAACTGGCTTCCATGATGACGAACGGCAGACTTGACACCGGCAAGCTGGTCACGCACCGCTTCTACGGGTTTGACAAAATCGAAGAAGCGCTGAACATGATGCGTAGCAAGCCTGGCGATCTGATCAAACCGGTAGTGCTTCTCTAATTTATTCTTGATCCACTCTGGAAGGGCTTTTCGAATAAAGCCCTTCTTTCTTTTTAATTACTCGCCTATAACAAATTTATTAATATCCTTGATGGCGGTTTGGCATGCTTTACAATTCAGAAAAGGAGAAATGGCTATGGATTTTGGAGTACAGGCAGGAAGTGTCTTTTTGGCGGGACTTTTGTCCTTTTTCAGTCCTTGTATTTTGCCATTGCTGCCTGTTTATGCTGGGATATTGACAAATGACGATCACTCTGCGCCAGCAGAACCCGGTAAAAGAACGCTGCGGCCGTTGATCAAAACATTGCTGTTTGTGCTTGGATTGGGAACTACCTTTGTCCTCTTGGGGTTTGGAGCCGGCAGTTTGAGCGGTCTCCTCATGAGCCGCTGGTTCCGGATCGCTACCGGATTGATCATTATCCTATTCGGGTTGAACCAATTGGGTGTGCTCGAATTTAATTTTATGAAAAATTGGTCTTTGCAAAATTTCAGCTCAAGCAGAGGAAATCAGTATTTTAGCTCATGGCTGCTGGGGCTTCTGATCAGCTTCGGTCAAGCGGTCAGGCACTGCAAAGTGCCTGGTATATGGGGGTTTACACATTGGGGCTGGCAATCCCTTTTATCGTCATCGTGCTTTTTTCTGAAGTTCTTTTGAAAAAAGTAAAACGGCTAAACCAATGGATGCCGATAATAAAAAAAGCTGGCGGCGTACTATTAATTCTGGTTGGAATCCTGATGGTTTTTGACCGGCTCGCTTTTTGACAGGAGTATTTATGAAAAATAAAAGCTTGATCCTGCTGACAATTTTGGTGATCCTGGTGATTTCCGGATGTGCTCAGGAGGCGGATGAGTCAGAGACAGAAATCAGCCTTGTTGACATGGACGGGAAATCGTTTAAATTGTCAGACCAGGTTGGGAAAGAAGTTTATATTAAATTTTGGGCAAGCTGGTGTCCGATTTGTGTGCGGGGATTGCCTGAATTGGAACAGCTTGCTGCCGAAAAGAATGATTTTGAAGTTATCACAATCGTTTCTCCCGGACATGGCAAGGAGTTAAAGACTGATGCTTTTCGCAGCTGGTTCGCTTCGCTCGAAAATACGAATTTCCGGGTATTGCTGGATGAAGGCGGAAAATACGCTCAGAAATTTGGCATTCGGGCTTACCCAACGTCATTTTTCGTCAATAGTGACGGGTATATAAAAGTTCTGCCAGGCGACATCAAGAATGAAATGATCAAAGCGATTTTTGATTCCGATCTGTTAAATAGCGGATCAAATTCGACGCCTGAAGCAGCACTTGCCCCAGAGACAGAGGCATCAGAAAGCATTGAAATTCCGGACGGGCCGGAAAGAATTAGAGGAGCTATGAACACATCAAGCGCAAAAACAGCTGAGATTTATTTGGCAGGCGGATGTTTTTGGGGCGTTGAAGCCTATTTTGAAAAAATCAAAGGTGTGAAAGAAGTTACAGTCGGCTACGCAAATGGGAAAACTGAAAATCCGAGCTATGAAGACCTGATTTACAAAAATTCCGGTCATGCAGAGACTGTTCATGTTGTCTATGATCCAGCGATCGTTGAGCTGGATCAGATTTTGCAGCATTACTTCCGAATTATTGATCCGGTCAGTGTCAATCAGCAGGGAAACGACCGCGGAGTTCAGTATCGGACTGGCATTTATTACACAAATGAGGAAGATAAAACGGTTATTGAGGAGCGCATCGCTGCTGAACAGGAAAAATTTGAGAAACCGATCGCGGTTGAAGTGCTGCCGCTGATTCGCTATGACCTTGCTGAAGATTATCACCAGGATTATTTGACCAAGAATCCGTCCGGCTATTGCCACATCGACCTTTCGTTAGCGGATGAGCCTTTGATTGATGCTGCGGACTATCCCAAGCCGGAAGCTGCCGAAATCCGCAAAAAGCTGACCGCGCTGCAATATGAAGTGACGCAGCAAAATGGCACTGAACGCCCATTTTCGAATGCATATTGGGATTTCTACCAGACGGGTTTATATGTTGACATCGTCACAGGCGAACCGCTTTTCACCTCGCTGGATAAGTTTGAATCAGACTGCGGCTGGCCAAGTTTCTCGAAAGCTGTTTCGGACGAGGTCGTCAACTATAAAAGCGATCGGACGTTAGGGATGGTTCGAACTGAGGTGAGAAGCCGCAGCGGTGACTCCCATCTGGGTCATGTCTTTGAGGACGGACCGCTGGAATCAGGCGGTCTGCGGTATTGTATCAATAGTGCTGCAATCCGTTTTATTCCGTTGGATGAAATGGAAGCTGCCGGATATGGGGAGTTGCTTTACTTGTTTGAATGAACTTTAAATGTCTGATGTTCAGGCGCAGCTGCCATTTATGGGCAAGAAGGCATTGTCCCATGACAGATTAGTTCACCAAAAAATTATTTTCGTCCCGCTCGTTATCGAGCGGGATTTTTTATCGAAGAATATGAATTGATCAGATTAATTGAATTTCCTGCGCAGGATTATTCAACCGTTCTTAATAATCAAAATCATTTTTTGGTAAAATTATTGATCGAGCAGGTTCTTCAAGCGGGATCTGTTTGTTTCTTTGAAATCTCCAAAAGAGAAAAGGTGAATTTATGGAAAACGATGCCATATCAAAAGAAATGTTAAATGAATTTATCCAAGTAGCCGAAATAAAACTGACTGATGAGGAAAAAGCGTCCATTCTGGCAACAATGAATGACCAATTGAAAGTGATTCATGAATTGGCGGCGATTCCGGTTGAGCCGGGCATGCCCCCAGTCATTCACGGGAACCCGTTCCCGGTAGAAATTCAAGCACCATTACGCGAAGATGTCTGGATTCCGTTTGATCACCCGGAAGAAATTGTGAATCTTGCCCCCCGCCACCGGGATGGCTATATTGTTTCGCCGGACGTTCCGCATCAGACACTGGGGTAACTATGACAGAGCTAACTACATTATCGGCAATTGAACAAGCTAAATTAATCCGGGAAAAGCAAATTTCAGCTGAAGAACTGTTGAATGCAACGCTGGAGCAGGTTAAAAAAGTTGACGGACGCTCCGGTTCCCTCGATGAATATATTGAAGAGCCTGATGACTTGAAGAAAGTTCATGCTTTCATCCTGATGACTGACGAGCAGGCACGCGAGAAAGCCCGTGCGGTTGACAAGAAGGTAGCTGCTGGCGAAAAGCTGAGCCCACTGGCAGGTGTCCCCTATTCCGCAAAGGACGTTTATTGCACAAAAGGGATCCAGACTTCGGCTGCTTCAAAGATCTTGCAGGGGTACAAGCCGCCGTTCAACGCGACCGTTATTGAAAAGATGGATCAGGCTGGAGCTGTTTTGTTTGGGAAGGTCAACCTTGACGAATTCACATTCGGCAGTTCGAATGAGACCACTGCCTTCAAGCCGACCGTGCGGAATCCATGGGCGCTGGATCGCGTGCCGGGCGGGTCTTCCGGCGGTTCAGCTGCGGCTGTAGCTGCCAACGAAGGTGCGATTTCACTGGGCACGGATACCGGCGGTTCCATTCGCGAACCAGCGGCATTCACTGGTGTGGTGGGCATCAAACCGACCTATGGCAGAGTTTCGCGCTATGGTGTGATCCCATTTGCGTCGTCGATGGATACGATTGGACCGCTGACCCGGACGGTTAGCGATGCGGCGCTGGTGCTGCGCGAAATCGCCGGCTTTGATCCGCGCGACAATGCGAGCGGACAGGTTGCGGTTGATGATTATCTCGATGCGCTTAAGCAGGGAGTCAAGGGCATGCGGATCGGCATTTCGCCGGACTACATGAAAATCACTTATATGAATGATCAGGGCGAATATGACTCGACGACAATTGATCCTGACATTGAGAGAAATATCCTTGACGCAATCCAAATTTATAAGGACCTGGGCGCTGAGATCATCGAAGATGTGCCAATGCCGAACACGCGCTATTCTGTTCCGGCATATTTTGTTATCACCCGCATCGAAGCCTATTCCAATTTGCAGCGTTATGACGGACTGAAATACGGCTACACTACGAAAGATTCTGTTGAGGACATGTATGACCTCTATTTCAAATCTCGCGGCGAAGGGTTCGGCTACCAGGCGAAACTGCGGCTGCTGACAGGGCTTTTCGCCAGCCAGGAAAAATACTATGAAAAGTATTATTTGCGGGCTTTGCAGGCACGCGGGTTGCTGCGACATGACTTTGATCAAGCATTCGATCCGAATGGAAAGTATCGGCTCGATGTGCTGCTGACACCTTCAACGCCAACCGCTGCTTTCCGTTTTGGCGGAGAGACGGCTTCGGATTCGCTGCTGATGCAATTTGCAGATCAGTTCACCTCCCCGATGAATTTTGCCGGCACGCCGGGTGTAAGTTTCCCGAGCGGTCTGAATTCAGAAGGGCTGCCGATCGGGCTGCAGGCGGCAGGTTACGATTATTGTGAAGCGAAAGCGCTGCGCGCCGCGTATGCGTTTGAACAAGCGACGCTGGGCGCAGACTGGCGCAAGGCAAAACCGGTTGTCTTAGGATAGAGAGGAGCGAACCATGACAGAATATATTGCAACAATCGGACTCGAAACTCATATCCAGCTGAATACAGTTACCAAGGCTTTCTGCAGCTGCAAGGCGGATTCATGGGGAGATGAACCCAACACAAATATTTGCCCGATTTGTAGCGGACAGCCCGGAACGCTGCCGAGCACAAATAAAGCGATGGTCGAAAAAGCGCTGATGCTGTGCTTAGCGATGAATTCAAATATTAACCGGACCTCTTTCTTTGACCGCAAAAATTACCTTTATGCGGACCTGCCCGGCGGCTATCAGGTTACTCAAAATGACATGCCGATCGGCAAAGGCGGGTACCTCGATTTTCTGATGGATGACGGCCGCGAGATCAGAGTTCACATCGATAACCTGCATATTGAAGAGGATGCCGGCAAGACTAAAAACGACGGCGATGAGCGGCTGATTGACATGAACCGCTGCGGTGTACCGCTGGTTGAAATGGTCACCCAGCCGGACATGCATTCGGCGGATGAAGCTGCGACCTACCTGATGCGGCTGCGACAGCTGCTGCGCTGGATTGGGATTTCAGAGGCGAACATGGAACGCGCTCATTTGCGCTGCGATGCTAATGTTTCAATCCGGCCGAAAGGCACGGATAAACTCGGTAAGAAGTGCGAGATCAAGAACATTAACTCGATCGAAGCCGTCCGCACGGCGATCAATTTTGAGATTGAGCGTCAGACGCGTGAATTGGATGCCGGAAACAAGATCGAACAATGGACGATTGAATGGGACAATGATGCTCAGGAACTGCGGAAAATGCGATCCAAAGAGACTGCGGCGGATTATCGCTATTTCCGCGAACCAAACCTGATGCCGGTGGTCATTTCGGACGAACTGTTTGAGAGCGTGAAAGCTCGCATGCCTGAGCTGCCGCTGGAACGCCGCGCACGCTTTATTTCTGAATTAGGATTGCCGGAATATGATGCCTCAATTTTGACCGCAGAACGGGACACATCGGAATTTTTCGAAGCTGCCTGCAAGATTTATCAGTCTGACAATAAGCGGGTATCGAATTGGATGATGAATGAAGTGCTGCGGATCGTCAACGATAAAGGACTTCCGGTTTCAGCGCTAAAAATTACACCAGAGGATTTGGCTGAAGTGATTCAGCTGGTGGACGCTAAAAAGGTCAACACCTCGACCGGCAAGACGCTGATCGATAAGGTCGAGGAGACTGGTAAACGTCCTGCAGAACTGGTTGAAGAACTAGGGCTGGGACTGGTCAGTGACGACAGCGAGATTCGGCGCGTCTGCGAGCGGATTGTCGCAGGAAATCCAAAAGAAGTCGAATTGTATCAAAGCGGAAAAGAAACGCTGATCGGCTGGTTTGTCGGTCAGGTGATGCGGGAAATGCGCGGAAAGGCTGATCCGACGCTGACACAGCAGATTCTGAATGAGCTGCTGAAGAAATAATTTTCTGATTGGAATTGCGAAGACGGACGAGGGGTGTTCTTTGTCCGTCTTTATTTTTTAAGCGAATGGATCAATTCTTGATATTGCCGGAAGATCTCATCCGCTGAGAAAGCCTCTGAGCGCTGCTGCAGCGCCAGTCTGCCATCTGCGCTGATCGGAGTGTCCAGCGTTGTAAGAATTGCGTCAGTGAACGCCTGCTGATCTCCCAGCGGGGTCAGCTTGCCCCAGCGGCCATTTTCAAGAATCTCTGCAGGGCCGTGCGGGCAGTCGACCGACACGACCGGCGTGCCGCATGCCAGTGCCTCAGCGATCGTCAGGTTGAACCCTTCGTAATTCGATGTGCAAAGCAGCATGTCACTATGGGTAAGAAATGCATAAGGGTTGGTTTTGATCCCTGGCAAATCGACCATTTCTTCCAAACCGAGGTCAGCAATCTGTTTTTCAAGATTTATCCGCTCAGCGCCTTCGCCCAATATGATCAAGCGACAGGCTCTCTGTTTGACAACTTCAGAAAAGGCGCTCAAAAGAAAGGGAAAGTTTTTTGCCGGCATCAGTCTGCCAATTGCGAGCAGTACCGGCATCTGTTTGTCAGTCAGCCAGCGATGATCCGGAGTTTCATTTCCGTGCTCACGGATCAGCTGTAAATCAAGGGGGTTGTAAATAGGCTGAATCAAGTTTGGATCAATCTTGATGGTCTGTATCAGGTCCTTTGCCGAACCATTGGAAACCACCACAATTTTATCCGCGCGCGGGTAAAGCAAATGCGCTGCACGGGTGATCAGCCGTTCTTTTAGGTTCAGCGCGAGATTGTTTTGGGAGATCGTGTTATGTTCAATCAAAATCAGTTTTGCATTTGAACGCGAGAGAATGCGGCATATTACTGCAGCAAGGTTGAGATGAGTCAGGCTGCTTATTACTACGTCCGGCTTTTCGGAAGCGAAGTAGCGGATCAGCGCTGGAATCGCTGCCCTGAGATGCGGTTTATCGAAAGAAATAATTCGCGCCTTTGGGCTGACGTCCTTGAGGAATTCTCCCTGCCGATTGACTAAAACCAAATCAACGGTAGTTTCTGCGCGAACAAACTGGTTGACAAGTACTGAGATCATCCGTTCTGCCCCGCCCACATTCATGTCATACGATAGAAAAGCAATTTTTTTCATGAAAGTTCAAATCCGGTCAATAGCAGGATCAACTGGCAACCGCAATGAAATTTCTCCGGCGATAAAGCGATGTTCTACCCCGGATGCATCAATTGCGATCAGGCTGCCGTCCACAGCGAGCCCTTCCAGGTGAAAAGGCTCGGCTGATTTGCCCGGGGTTTCAAGCGTCACAATCTGCCCTTTAAACGCCAGCAAGCGCTCCCATTCAGCGATAAAGGCTGGCGTCCCCAGAGATTTTCGAACGGTTAAGATCATTTGGGTGATGTCATGACAATGCTGAATCGGGTCGAGGCACGCACAGCCTGCGGATTCAAGCGAGGTGGTCGGGTAACGGACGCTGACTTGATCCGGTATCGATGCATTCCGGATGTTCATCCCGATCCCAAGCACCAAGCTGATCAGGTCAGGACCATCCCAGACAGTTTCGCACAAAATACCGCTCATCTTCCGGTTGTTCAGCAGGATATCATTCGGCCACTTGACGGTCGGGTGCAAGGCATGGTTTTCCTCAAGCGATTTGGCAGCTGCAACGCCGGCGAGCGGCGAAAACAGGTTGAGCAGCTGCTTCTCCTCTTTTTCAGGTGTCAGAATAAGGCTCATCGCCAGGCTACTGCCCGGTGTTGTGATCCACTTTCGATTCAGGCGGCCTCTGCCGGCGGTCTGCATGTCGGCGATGACAAGGCGGATTTTCTGATCGGACTCCCGTGCCCATTGCTGCGCATAGGTGTTTGTTGAGTCTAAAGTATCGAAGTATCTGATTTCATCGATTGGCAGATCAGAAAAAATT
>ENA-UOOH01002482-UOOH01002482.1-fermentation-metagenome-genome-assembly--contig:-NODE-2482-length-15833-cov-50.825517_pt1 | contig 15833 bp, 15 predicted proteins | sample MGYA00245778_ERZ724025 | MGnify/ENA primary metagenome ERZ724025 (study PRJEB28704, sample SAMN03018313) | fermentation metagenome | biome: anthropogenic terrestrial biome; feature: soil... | reverse complement strand
CTACTGATTCGAATACATCTGCCTCATCCTTTCTCGTCTTTGGAGGAGGATGCCCTTTTTGTTCCGCTTTGGGAGAATAATGTGTCCATCCCCCTCCCTTAAAATCGTCGACACTATTTGAGACCCCCTTGAGCATCAAATCCCATTTTTCCAGATCTTTAGACGATATCGATGGGCGCCCTTTCAGATCTGCCTCCCAATTTTCCTCTTGAACCAGCTCAGCCTGAACTAAAATGCGGTCCTGACTGGTTGTGAGCAGAAGGATCCTTTTCAGCACCTTGATTCTTTCCGGTTGCGAAGTAATCTCGTGCTCAGCTTCATGGGCAGCATCCACCAAGGCCTTTTTCCTGGCATCAGAAAGGTGGGCGGATTCAGCCAGCGCCAGGAGTATAAGAGCGCGCTGGTAAGGATCTGAAACTGCATAGGCAATCGATATCGCTCTTGAAAGAAGTGGCTCAGTCAGATAAGGCGCGAGGTGAATAAGCAGATCTGGATTGAGCCCCTTCTCGCTAAAGATTGCTTCTTTGAGATCCCTTATGGATTGTTCGATCATTCCATCTCACACATCCCTTTTTCCCAGGAGCAATTATGAGCGCCCATCCAGCGTCTTCATCAATCCGGGGGAACTTTGCCTCCGCTGCCATCTCCCGCGTTCATTGGCGTCACCGTCACTGCAGTGCCCGGTGGGATCACATAGTCGCTGGAGGGCTTTCTGCGTCGTCCGTCTAAGAACCAGTCAATATTGAAGTTATCAGATCTCGATACCATTACAATCAGGGAGAGGAAGTAGGAGAAAAAGCCAATGGCAAGCCCTATGCCATATGCTCCGAAGAGGCCGCCCTCTCGATCGAATAGAGCGAGGACTGCGCTCCCGCCTATGACGCCAATCAATGCTGCCAGGTCGCTCAGCTGGACATCGCCTTTTCTATACCGATTTATTAGATAAACATACCATCCGATTATGGTGCCAAATAGCAGCGCGCCTATCAACTGAATCATCTGAATTACCGATTCATCTAACATGATATTGCCTCCTTTCCCACTCTGAGTCAGGCAGACTAAAACGATCGATCAGCTCTCGTCTCCAGGCAAGATGAAGATATAAAGTCAATCCTCCAGCACAAAAGAAAAGCACAGGAGCCCACATGCCAGAGAGATAAAATGCCCAAAGAGCAAACATCAGAGTCGCTGCTCCTGCTGCTATACCATCAAAGAGCGGACGAGTGATCTTGCCGCTTAGACTGCCAATCCACCAGCCCCAGATCAGGCCTATCCCCATGTATCCAAGCAAGGAAATCAACATAAAGCCCCTATATCCCTTATTTTGTATAACAGATAAGCCGACCTGTTCAGGTATCAATCAATTATTGATAATCTGAGTATAAATAACTAACTTAATTGGAGTCTATTATCTATTATCGATATCGAAGATTGATATCGAAGCTTATCGAATTTAAGGGGCGGATCATGAATATCCGCGGGTTCTGGTTGCGCCTTGGATTAGGAAAGCTATTAACATCTATAACGCCAATTAGGTAAGTGAGAGATATGCAGCAAGATACGCAGCAAGAATTGAGGCAATTGCCAAACCTGGAGGGAATCGATCCGGAGACTGCAAGGCGGCTGCAGTCATGCCTGGATTGTGAGTTCGCCTGCACACCCGTTCGATATTTCCGGACCAGAAAGGCGACATTCCTCGCTAGTTCAATTGAGCCCTTGTCCATAAGAATCTCGGGATTTGGCGAGCCCTTCCAGTCCAGACAGCTGACCTGCTGCAACATCGACAACCCAGAAGACCTGGAAGTGAGCATGGATTCCTGCGAGATGCTCTTTTTTTCGGCAAGAGATCCGGGCGTCCTCTATCTGAAGGAGGGGATGTGCTCTGTCAGCGGGCCGAAGCGCTCGGATCTGGCCCGAGAGATTGATCGCCCGGCCAGGCTTCTGGATGAGCTGCCAAGAAGGGATCCTGATGTGGTGAGGATGGACGAGAGGACATTCCGCCAGACGGGGACGATCTCTATCCAGAGTCCTTTCACTCTGGTGATCCTGGATGGTCAGCCCGGAGCGGCCAAGCTATGAACGAAATCAGGGAGATTTCCAGCCTCTTGGACCGAGAGCTAGAGGCGATAAAGCACTCTTTCTCCAATGATCTAGCTTCTGAGAAGATAGGCGGGAAGGCTTCTTCCAGGGTGGTGAAGCTTCTGAATCCAAAGGTCATCACCTCTGAGAATAAGATAGAGGTTATGGGGCCGGCGTTCCTGATAAGCCTGGCCGAACTGAAGAAGGCAATTAAAAACCGCTACAAGACGCCGGGGCGGAATATATTCCCGGAGGTGGCCGACGACTTCGTATTCAAGAACGGCATGGATGCCATAAACAGGCTGAGCAACTTCGACACCAGCCAGGCGGCAAGCGATCTGGTCAATCTGTCAAGGCTTGTGAAAGTGCCTTCTGACTCGGAAAAGGTCGCTCTCATCAGAAGGATAAAGCCGCTGGAGCTGGTGGACGAGTACATAATCGATGGCAAGCATACCAGCGGAAGCTTCCTGGGGAGCTTTGATCTTCCCCTGGTGGTTATGACCGACGATGGTGCCCAGTTTGATTTTGAGAATCCCTCAGATGTGATGGGCACAGATAAGCGGCTGGAAGAGTCGATGTCCATCAACATGAAGAGCATAATGCTCATAGCCGAGCGGGTGGACGACAACACCATTCAGACCACCAGCGGGCTGAAGCATGTATTTTTGGGAAACACAATGGCAGTTATATCCCTGATCTGCCTGTTAATAGGCGCCTTCTCTCTAATTGAGCGCAGGCTGTTCTTTTTCATTATATTGTTCATCTGTGGGGTGGCTCTGGCGGTGGCCAGATATCTGCCCACCAGCTGGAACAGAGAGTTCTTTGGCGTCTCGGAGATGAAGGTGGTGGGCAATGGCTACACGGTCTTCAAGTTCTATGGAGATATGGCATAGGGGAGAAAGAGGGACTAATCTTTAAATGAGGTAGAGTAGATGAGCGGAATAGATAGCGATATATTGCGGGAAAAAATAAAAGAGAGGATGCCTAAGCCGCCGCATTTCTCTCTTGGAGCTACAGCTTTCATTGCCACTGCGATCATCTTATTGCTGCTGCTGGTTTTAGTGGGAGGATCATTCATAGCCATAATCCCTGCCGGGCATGTGGGGGTGCAGGACCGGTTTGGGGTGGTCTCCGATACTGTGCTGAGTCCGGGATTCAACCTCAAAGACCCGCTCACCAGCGTCCACCAGATGAACACCCAGACCCAGCAGATAGAATACAAGCAGGTAACCGGGACGTTGACCCGTGAGGGCCTGGAGATAAATCTGGATAGCAGCGTCCTGTGGCACCTTGATCCGGCCAAGGCTCCGGACATCTTCAGATCGGTAAGAGGAGACTATGTGGACACCAAGTTGACTCCTTCCTTCATGGGCCTGCTTCGAGCGGAGATCAAGAAGTACACTGCCGAGGACATTTACACCAATAAGTCGACTGAGATCCAGGCGGATGTAGAAAAGCAGCTCAAGATGGAGCTGGATAGAACCGGCATCATCATCGAGAGAGTTTGGCTGAGGGGGATCTTCCTGCCGACTGAGCTCCAGGTGGCCATCACCACCAAGCAGCAGAAGCAGCAGCAGGCCCAGCAGATGCAGTTTACCATCCAGCAGTCTGAGAAGGAGGCGGAGAGGCTGGTGATCGAGGCCAAGGGCATAGCCGAGGCGAACCGGATCAAGGGAGAATCGGTAACGCCAACCCTGGTATCCTGGGAATTCGTGCAGGCGATCAAGAACAATCCCAATGTGCTCTACGTGCCCATCGGCTCGGGCGGGGGAGAGGTGCTCTTCAACCTCCCCGCCCCTGGGCTGAAGAGCTGAGGGTGATTAAGGTTAATAATGTTCCCCGAACACATAGAGCGGCCCGAAAGCTTCATGGCCCCTGGCAGACAGATATGGAGACCGATTATGGTAACCGTGCTATGTAATGATGCTGAGATCGAGGTCCCGGATGGCGAGGTCTGCCAGATCTGCGGCTGCGAGCTGGAGGAGTTCGACGAGGTCACGGGCACGGGGATTCATGGGTACTATCACTGGATCTGCGTGAATCACGTGGATGCCTGAGAGGCTTGCTTTATGTGGTGATTGCCTCCCCGCCCCCTTTGGGCCCAGGCCGGGAGGTATGCTGATGGCAAGATTCATAAACCAGCAGGTGATTGCATTATCCTCGATCTGCTGGAAGTCGATCGAATAGATGCAGGTCGTATGCGGGGATAACCAAGCCAGGCCAACGGTGATAGACTCAAGATCTATTCTCGCAGGAGTTCAAGGGTTCGAATCCCTTTCCCCGCATAATATTTAATCGATGAATAGTGGTTTTGTGATTTTTATATTGGCTTAGTTTGCTCATACGTGAATATATCCAAGTATATTTGTTGGGGTGGGCTAATATGAGCAAGGTTGGGGTCAATTGGCATACTAGACCTAAAATCTTATACAGTAAGGGCGTGGTGCTAGACCGTTTTAAGCGTTATCTGATGGGGATAGGGCTACGTGATGAAACCGTTAAGCTTTATGTAGGACTAGTAGGTGGTTTTCTGGATTATGCTGAGGCAGATGAACCTAACACTGAAATTGCTGATGCTTTTAAGGACTATCTTATCGAAAAGAGACTATCGCGAGGTCACATAAACAATGCTTGCTTTGCAATAAAGAAATTTTATAAAATGAATAATATCGAATGGAATTTTATCAGACTTAAAGTCAATGATGGACTTCCATACTATTTCGATGAAAAGGACGTTCTGACGATCTTCCAAGTCTGTTCAAATATGAAGCATTTGGCTATGCTGCAAACCTTATTTTATGGATGCTTAAGGAGCAGTGAACTATGTAGGCTGGATGATAGCGATCTTGATCTTAAGACAAGAACACTTAGGTTACGTGAGACTAAAGGAGGTAGGGACGACATTGTGTATATTAGCGAAGAATGCGTTGATACATTAAGAACATACTTGAAAATGAGACCGCAGATAGAAGTCGAAAATCGGTTTCCGCTGTTTTATACCGATAGTAGAAACCGCTGGAGCAACGGAGACGTCAATAGGATGTTCACTTATTATAAGGATAAAGCGCGAATTACCAAGCAAGGAGGCCCTCATGTCTTCAGCAGGCATACAACCGCGACCTTAATGATTGCCAATGGCTGCGACTGCCGAATCGTTAAGGAAATACTACGTCACAAGGATATTCATACAACGCTAAGATATGCCCATGTGGCTGATAAGACCAAAAGAACTTCATATGAACAATATTTAGTGCTTTGAATCACCAAAAAATATAAATAAGAGCCAGGCTTTATACTTTTTGGTGATAGACTTGTCTAAAGTGGAAGGAAAAGCAAGCATTTCGCTTCTTTTTGAAGAGGGCGACTATGAAGAATCAGGCATTATTATAATTTCCTGTAATAAAAACGAATTTAAAAATTTGTTGGAATCATTCATTGTAGAAAGCCGAAAGCATGTAGTAATCGGATAAAAAGGGCTTTATGAGCCCTAAAATCGCGGTTCTTTTTTCTGAGCAATAATTATACGTCCGATAGGAGATCGTGGGTTTTAGGCGCTGAAAACCGCGTTTTTTGCGAGGGAGTATATAAACGAAATCACGGTTTTTTAGGGATGATACTCTTTTGTCTTGTTTTTCTTACTAGAAACGTATTAACTCCCTTAAAAGATTTGGTGGGCAAGGCGTTCAAAAAGTATTTTATAACATATAAAAAATCCGTAAAATTGGATTTTCTGGCTTTACTATGATTAGTAGTAAAAATATTTTTACTAACTAATCCTGTCAGGGTGTGGCTAACTCTTGGGCTGCGGTTTGTTCTTCCAGGCCGCGGCTTTTCTGCCAAAGCTGCGCCCTTATTACCTATAAGGATGTGTCTTTTTTGGAATTACGATTTTTGCGAAAGTTATGCGACAAAAGCGAGGCTAATAAAGCTGCTCTGATGGCAATACCACGGCCTATTGCGCAAGCATGGTCTGAAGCGGGCTTTAATTGTCTAGAAATGCTTTTTGACGGCGATACGTTACTAATTACGCCCAAGCGGAGCTAATCATGTCTGATTTTGCCAGAAGCGTTCAAATCCTGATTGAGCTTGTTGGAAATCCGGAACAGCGCCTAACCGAGATCAATCGATTGACCGATCAGCTCAATCATAAGAAGATCGGGCTGAATGATGCTGTTTCTGGTTTGGCTGGAGGCGCTAATAATGCAGCTGGGGCACTGGGCAAAGTTGCATCCTCAACGCAAGATGTCGCATCCAAAGCAAGCGATCTGTCCGGGAAGAGTGTATCCGCTTTCGGCAAGATCAAAGAGAGCGTCCTCGATCTGAATAACGGCGTGCAGACTCTGGCTGCTTCGCTTGCTGGCATTGCAATGGGCGGTGCGATTTCAGGTTTGGCCTGGAAAACATCAGCAGACCTGAAGCTAATGAATGAGCAGATTGACAAGGCCATAAACGCCAACAAAAAACTCGGCATCAGCAGCACTGAATTCGATGAGTTCGTGAAAGGACAAGTGGAGGCAGGTGAAGGCACAAGGCAAGACACAAAGCAAGAGCTGTATAGCGTTTTGATGGCTGGCGGCAAATATTTCAGAGGAAGTTCAGCGGAAAAACTGGAGCAAGCCGATGCAATCACCGATTTTTGGTTTTCGCAGCAGGAACTAATGAAGGCCCAGGGCATAAGCAGTCCCGAGCAGCTTATTCTGCAGAATGTCCGAACCGAAGGAAAGATGAGTGGCCGGTTTGGCGAAAAGTTAGCTATGGCCATGGGCGTTGATGCCAATAGCACAGATTTTGCTTCTGCTAAAAACCGCATCAAATACATGATTGAACAGGGCGGCCCCATCGATATGAAGGTCGAAATGGATAAGCGGCCCTGGGAAGATCTACTGGTAAGCGTAAATACTCTGAAATACGCTATCGGCGACGGTCTAGCCCCAGTGATGTCTGTTTTTATAAAAATGTTAACGGGAGCCGTCAAACTCCTGAATTCGATTCCTGGGGCAGCACCTCTTATTGGACTTGCGGGCGGTGCTATAGCACTCGTATCTACTCTTACTTTGCTTAATGGGGTTTTGATGCCGGGCCTTGCATTACTAAAGCAAATGGTGGTGTGGACGAATTTACATACTGTTGCAGAAATTGAACAACTGGTGGTTTCTAAAGCTCTTATCGTCACGGATTGGCTTGGGGTCACTTCCAAGGCAGCAAGATCAAGTGCGAACGTCGCTGCAACAGCGACTACCGTGGGATTGACGGGAGCAACTGTCGGCCTAACTGGAGCAACTACTGCACTGGCGGTTGCAGAATGGGCAGCACTAAGCCCGCTCTTATTGCTAGCTGTACCCTTGATCGCGGTCGCTGGCCTTCTGTATCTTGCTGAAACTCGCACTCATGTATTTAGCAACGCACTAGACAAGCTATCTAAAACCGAAATGAACAAGGACCTCATTAAATGGTTAGAAGACGTCGGTTATTGGGCGGGGTATGCCGTTGATAAATTAGGTAGTGTGATGGGGGCTGGCATAGAAACAGGCATAATCAGTCCGATAGTCAGCCCGATAGAAGGGCTTGACAGCCTATATAAATCTGCTAAGTCCGGTGGCATCCCCAACGTACTTGGATTGGGCGGCGAGGAATCTGAAAATAATAGCATACTCCTTACAACAAAGCTCTTCCAACCAATCTCTGCAATATCCGGGCACATAAGCACCATCGATGAAGTCACTTCATGGATCAAAGGGCTGCTTGGAACGGGCTGGAACGCCATCAATGGAATTTACAGCGGTATTGTAAATTTTCCCCAAAATGCCTATAAATTTGTGGTCGACGGTATAATTGGTTTCGGAAAATGGATATACAATGGCATTGTTTATTGGGCGACTTGGATCTACAATGGTATACTTTATTGGGCTGGGGAAGTCCGAAACGCCTTTGACAGCGTAATGAAGGACCTTGGCATAGACGACCAGATAGATAAATTCAAGACCTTCATCGATGACGTCCGAACTTCAATAGGCGACCTTGTAAGCGATTTCAACACGCTTGTGTCAGGGCTTACAGATAAATTCAACACGCTTGTGGACGATATTAAGATCACCATCACTGGCCTTATTGACAAATTCACGACGTTCGTGAGCGATATTAAAACCACCATCAGCAACTTGATTCCTGGTTGGATGAAAGGCAGCGATAGCGGTAATGCGGGCTCTGAAGAAGGCTTCATAGAATTCATAAGGAACGCTAAAAAAGGCAGCGAGAACTATGATAAGTATGCCCAGCTAAGTGATGAGGCACTAAGGGCCGCCTATCGAGAAGGCTTAACAGGTGTGCCGCAAGACCGTCCTAATATGACAGATCCTTATGAGTATGACAATATCGTCAAATATGCGGTACCAGAATATACGAAATCTATCCAAAATAACACTACTTTTAATACCACCAATAATATAGATCCCCTTGGTGATCTGGGCGCGGCTGTTGATAAAACCCTTCAGGATGACATTGCGAAGATCAAGGAAAAAGTAGATAGTGGCGAACCCATTTCAAGCCTGACACCAGACCTGGGCAATCCAAGCGGGCTTATAAAGATCGCATATACCGGACTTGATAGTGCGTCAGGTGGCCGGATAAGTGCGGCCATCGACAGCGGCAAAGAAAAACTAGGTTCTGCTATCGATAGCAGTAAAGAAGCATTAGGATCAGGCTGGAACGCATTACGGGACACTGTGGGCTTCGCTGATGGTGGATTCGTGGAGAAAACAGGATTTGCTTTAGTGCATTCTGGAGAACCAATCATTCCTGCCGAGGTAGCGAATTCATCAAAACTACAAACTATCCTTGAAAATATAGCATATGGTAGCGAAACAACGACAACAAGCACCATAAATAACGAACCAATTATTAATATATATTATAATGTGGACCCGCGAGCCGGAATAATAATGAGTGAGTCGGATTTTGAAAAAAGAATCCGGAAGACCGTAGCTGATGCCTTAAGGCAAAAGAACGGATATTGAAGCGAGATGATAAAATGCCAATTCGAAACATAACTTTTATTGGTGGAAGAGACGTATCAGACGACGTCATTTCCATCAATACAGAACACGTTAGCAGCCAATCCGAAGCAGTAGAACCTTCTACCTGCAAGGTCACCCTCAACAATCATGACTTGGTGTACGGCCATGCAGTTGTAAGCGGGGAATTCATTCCCGGTCACACAAGAATTCAATCAATCGTGGAAATAACAAGGAATGTGGTTGATGGTTCTTCATTATCAAAAGTCACGAACCCTTATGTGCTGTTTACTGGGGTTGTAAACGACGCCGCCTACACCAATGAGATCGCTACCATAGATTGCATTTGTGAATCAGGGTTTGGTGCCGGATCAACATTGGATAGGTCATGGTCTGCAGATACCTTTTTCAGTGAAAAGGTAGCCGACTGGCAAGAAGACATAGAATCGCAAACAGAAGCCAAACTCTTCATATCAGACAGGACCACTAGCCAAAGCATTAAGAAGTCGCAGTTCACCCCATCAAAACTATCCTTCAATGAGGCACTCCGCGCAATTTCAACGGGCTCCTCCAAGGATTTTTACTTCGCTACAGATGAAGAACTCATACCAATAATTGTACTGGCTGACGACAAAACCTATTATGAGATAGTAGAATTGGATCCTTTCGTATTGGAACCTGGCGACGCAACCACCCTGATAGGATACGCCAATGAGGTTACCGTCATCCCAGAAAACATAACTGACGTTTATGTCCAAGCTAACGTTCCTGATGCAGAAAAAGAAAAAATATATGGCTGGGACGAGGATGCAGAAGGGATCGAAAAATACGGCCGGATAGTTGCTCCCATCGTATATGATCCAAGCATTTACACCAAGGAAGATGCACAGGAACGCGCTGAAGCATTAGTTGAATGGTATAAGACATTTATTGATCGCGGCATTAACGTGACCGTCTGCAGTATGATTCCGAGGGTACGATCAAGAGTCATATTTAACGTACCTGATGTTAAAACAGGTAGCGGTACTATTCGAGTTATGGCTGGCGTTAACAAAAAGCGTGTAGAATACTCCGCAAACGGTGTTATAACAGAACTAGAATGTAGATTATTGGAACGTGGCGCAGACCCAGAAGGACCTTCCGAAGATGAACAAGAATTTGCGAAAGTTAATCATGAAGTTCCGAAACAATGGCAAGAATACCTAATTGATTTTGTCCTCGTATATGGACCGCTTGGACTTCTTTCTACCACAAAATACGTAACCTTCATGGTAGATAAATCTGGCAATGTTTTCTTTGCAGATGCATCTACTCCAGAAAATAGACATCCACTCGATCAAGCTCCTGAAGCTGTTAAAACCATGTTCTACGAGGTCGAAAATGATCTTCTAGACAAGGCAGTTGCACAATGGGGTTCCGAGTTTCGAGCAACATAAGTAAAATTAATTTAGTCTTATATTACTTTGATTAAACAATTATTTTTTTCCGTAAAATTACAATTGTAGCATATTATATTTGATTAGGAGAATATAAAAATGATTTTTTCTCGAAAGATACAGAAAAACAGCCAGCACAACTACGGCCTAATTACAGTGCCCAAAGCCATTTTGGACGTATGGCCCGATATCAAGAGCGTGGATATGCTTTTCGATGAGGCACATGGAACAATTGTGATCACCCCACGGAAATAATATGACAGTAATGAAATTTAATCGCGTTCGGATTGAGAGAATTGATGATCCTGAAGAATATGATGACATCATATCCGCGATAAAAGAACAGCGAGAGAACTCAAAAATAACGCAAATAAAATTAATGAACTTTGGAAATGATAATATGAAAAAACCTGAAGAGCGCAGAAACTACAAGAGAGAAGCCGCACTAGAGCAGCTACGAGAAACGTTAGGCCGCGAATCAATATTCTTTTCGGATCCTGAGCACCCTGATAATGAGATCGAAAACGAGCTTGCCCAAATAAAAATGAAATTGAATAGCAGCGGCAGAACGACACTGGAGCAAGCCCGAGCACAGCTCCGGAGAACTCAGTCCCTCCTAAATAAGAGGCGGCTATGAGGCTTCACGATTTTGCCCGTGATATTATAAATCGCGCGCGAGTGAACTGCTATGCAACCGATACATCAAAAGCAAGCGATCCACTGATCAGGCCCTTTGGGGAATTCGATGAGCAGAAGGCAACCTTAAAGTCCCTGCAGGTGTCTACTATGGCCCTGTGCTGGATAGACGCCAATGGCAAGCTAGTCCCCTTCGATTCAGCGGAATTTAATGCGGTCCAAAAGGAGATCGCAGCCCTTCAGGGTAAAATTGATAATAACAGTAGCGTTCTCGAAAAGCTAGATGCCAAGGTTGCCGAGCTAGGGCTCACTGAATTCAGTATCAGCAAGCTTAAAAGCCAGATAGAAAAGCTGCGATCACAGATCAATCAAATCAGGGCAGAAGAAAATGATTCGCTGAGATCCAAATGGGAAGCGGTAGTAAGCTTAGGGGGAAATCGGGGAACCTATGATGCACTTCCGGAAGTCATTGAGGCCAGGGCAAAAGCAGCTGAAAAAATTGCGCCCATTGAAGCTGAAATCATGGCCCTGAATGCCCAAATCCGCAGCCTGGAATCGATATTAAGCAAATTTAAGAGATAAAACATAATAATTTTTTTATAGAAAAAAGTAATACTTTGGTGATTAAAAATGACAATACAAATGGATGCAGCTATTTGCATGAAATGCGAATCTGAATTAAAATCCTTGTTGGAAGATATGGCCACAAGCAAAGATATGTCACTTTCTGCATATTGCAGATTTGTGCTTGGGGTTGGCCTGGATGAGCTTTATAAACGAAATGTGAACATGCGAAAACTGGAGAAACAATTTATTAAATAAAAATAATAATAATGGCACAAGCAGCGTTCGCAGCGCCCTTGTGCGTTTTATAGAGGTAATATTATGATAAAGAGTAGTAGACGTAGTACTATAAATACTTTTTGGTCAATCTTCGATGAGCCAATATGTATCGATGGACAGCCAATCCCCAAACCAGAAATCGGATACAATGAGGAGCTTTTGAGGAAATATTGTCCCTGGCTATTTCAACCGTAAGGTTTATATAGTAGAACGTATTAGAAGTTATTGTTAGTCCGTAAAATTTTTTAAAAGCTATTATATTTGATAAAGGTGTTTTTATGACAAAAGATTATGAAATGATAAGTCTATGGATAGCAAATAATGAAAAGCAAATTATACGCGATGTTGCCAAGAATAACCACATGTCAATGTCTGACGTTATTCGAATTCTAATTAGTAATAATATTAAAAATATACAAAAAGGTAGCACACTTCAGTTAGTGTAGAAAAATAAAAAAGGCAGTGCCGCGCAAAAACACTGCTAGGAAAATTTTATGCTACTAATAATAAATATTGATACTTCTAGTATATATAGTTTTTGGTTGGTGGTCCTATGACCAGCCTACTAAAGTATAGCAAAGTATATAGTGATGATGATAGATTTGCTGATGTTCTAAAAGTTACTGAAGATGTGTATGACGGGCCTTCTGCTATTGTTGCCAAAACAACAAGATTCGGATTTACTACTTCGGTGACTAAAATTGCGGAAACCCACCAAGATAAGCTGTTATTAATTGCCCCTACTAACAAAATTTTTGAAACTGTGATAGCTGCTAGTCCTTCTGCCCTTACCATACCTGGCCATAAATACTGCAAATGGATTTTAGATCATATAGATGAACTAGTATTGGAAATTGGTGTACCTTTACCTGGTGTTGGTGTCTGCCCGCGAGTCGGTGCCTGCGATTATAATCCAGATTGTGAAATGCATCGGGCTTGGTATGAAAGTGCCTGGGTCCGGGCTATGACTTATCACAAGTTATTGACATTAGTGTTCGTTTATAGCCCTTCCAAAACATCTGAAATAGCGTTACTTCGCGAGATGCTTAAGGATGTTGGAATAGTAATGTTTGATGAGTCCCATATAATATCTTTGGAAAATTCGCCGTCAGCTGACTTAAACTATACTATTAAAAGTATACCAATTGATTTTATAAACCTTAGAAAAATATATAGTGACTATTTGGAGTTATGCCATAAATTGTATAATGACCAAATGATAAAGGAGCTGGATGAGACCAGAGATCACTATAAAAGTGAAGCATTTCTATCATTTCCCTATGAAAATGCTGCCGCAATAAGCACTGAAGCGCTTACTTATGCTTATGCCGAACTGATAAGACTAGCAAAAGCACGCGCTGCCTTCCATTTTAGCGATGATGATATAAGATTTTTGAAAGACGTTATATCTGTAATGACATGCCGTAATATAACTATAAACCTGGTCACTTCTAGCACTGGCGACACATATTCTGTCAAGGGTAAGCCTACCGAGAATTCCCCTACTATAAAAAATGCTATCAAGCTATTCCTGAAAGATATATGTCCTAATGCTAAGGTCTTCTTTGTGTCTGGTAGCCAATTCGAAAAATATCCTGGAATGTTTTCAGAAATCGCTGGCCGTGAACTTGCCAATGTCTGTGTGCCTGACATCAAACAAAATAATTCCAAAATGACCATTGTCCCTGATACCTGGACTTATAGTTCTGTGGTGATTGCCGGGAAAGATCTTAGCGGGACCCAAGATAAGCGAATAAAAGATCAGATCTTAGATATAATGGCGAAAGAACCTGGCCAACCAATATATATTATATGCTTTAATAGAAAACTTCAAGAAAAAATAATAAAGATGAAGTTAGAATTGCCAAAAGGCTCCCTAATAGATTATTATAGATCTTCAGATTCTATTGGCGTAGAATGTTCTGCTAGAATTGGGATTGCAATCGGCATCGCAAACAATCCCATCAATACGTTTGATTTTGCTACTGAAAATGTTGCCGAAAGTAGATCCTTGCGATATCAAAGTGTTCATTCTGCTACCTGGCAAGCCTGGTCGCGTATAAAAGATCCGGAAGGAATAGTGCCTTCTAAACTTTATTGTATTGGTATCAGGACAGATGATGTTGATGCTATAATTCGACAAGGTTCTGACCGCCAAGTAATCTATAATGGTAAGGGTGCCAATAAACAAATTATCCCCGCTACTGTAACCCTTAGTGAAGAACTGCCCAAGCCAAAAGTATTGATGGAACCTAAAAGCAAAGTTGCTTTGAAACCTTCTAAGATGTCTGCTAAAGATTTTATTGACTGTACTGTTTCGCTAGAAGATAGAATGAAGGATGAGCTTGTTAATCTGAGACTACCTTTAAAAAACGTACTTTTTCGCATATATAGTATTATATGCGAAAAAGTACGTTTTTTAAAGATGACTGACTATAAATTATATAATCCTAATGAAAGTACTGACTGGATAGAAAATAATTCAATCTTATTCTATACTAATATTATTAGTCGTATAGATAAATGCGGGCTTCAAGATAAATATCAAAAACCTGGTAAAAATTGGGGATACTGGACCGGTCCTCCTAAGATACCATTTGAAGATCTTTTAATCCAGCATTTCAATGCTATTGAAACTGTTGCTTTACCTCCCTTTGATTCTGATAATATTTGTTACTGGTGTGCTGCTGACTTTGATGACCATAATAATACACCACAAACCAATAATGTCATTCAATTCACACAATACCTGAAATCTTTGGGCATTCCTTACTTTGCCTTGCTGTCCGGAAGCAACTTAGGATATCACGTCTGGATCCTTCTTGAACCCTGTAAGACCATTACTGCTTATAAGTTCATTCGACAACTAATTCATGATGCTGATATCGAAAATCCGGGCAAAATTGATCTATTTCCTAAGCAAATGGCTGCAAATAATTCAAATAACGCCAAAGGCTATGGTAATCATCTTAAGTTGCCCAATGCCTTTAACTGGAAAGCTGGCCGTAGATCTATGCTGGTTGATCCAATTACTCTGGAACCTGTGCCCTATGTCACTATACCTGGTGTGCTTAGACTTCATGAAATAAATGAAGTTCCTGTTAAGCATAGAAAGGAAAGAAAGACCATTTCAAAGCCATTTGTTCAAATACCCGCAAAATATGAGCCTGATGGCCGTATTTCTGGTAATATGAGACCCTGTTTAGTAAAAGCTTTGGACCAAGAATTAACTGGTGGAGCTGGTCATATGACCCGCGTTGCTATTTGTCATGAAGCTATAAATGCTGGAATGGATCGCGAATCTGTTATTCAATTGTTTAGTGGTCAGGCTGATTTTGTTTATGAAAAGTCTGCTGTACAAGTTGATTTTGCTATAGCCAAAAAGTATAATAAATGGAACTGTGAAACCATACATAGAGATTGTATTCAATTTGTAGATTGTACGAACTGCTTATATAATAATATAGCTGACATAAAAGTAAAGTTCGAGAGTCCGACAATAGAAGGGCTAGAAGAGCCCGAACAAGAGCAACAAGAACCTCAGGAAGCATAAATATGAATCAAACAACAAATAATAAAAATAATGATGTCATGAAAAATAATGACGTTGTAGAATTCGTTACTGAGATAGATCAAATGTTTGTGGATTCGATGCCGGATACCCGGAAGTTCATCCGGCTAGCACTACCTGGGGAAGTTGATGGTAAGCTTCCTGTATTGGCAATGCGGTTTATCTTTCAGAACGATGAAGGCGCGCTATTTAAAGGCATGATATTTCCTCCTAAGGGCAAGTATACAGTAGCAGACCTCAATCAATTAATGTTGATTA
>ENA-UOOH01002481-UOOH01002481.1-fermentation-metagenome-genome-assembly--contig:-NODE-2481-length-15850-cov-3.646217_pt1 | contig 15850 bp, 20 predicted proteins | sample MGYA00245778_ERZ724025 | MGnify/ENA primary metagenome ERZ724025 (study PRJEB28704, sample SAMN03018313) | fermentation metagenome | biome: anthropogenic terrestrial biome; feature: soil; material... | reverse complement strand
TTTACCAGCATGGCGTGGATGCTGACCCCCAAACCGAACCCGTGAAACATGGGCATGGCGGCAAGCATGGAATCTCCCGCCTGGAACATGGGATTGGTGGCTACAAGCTGGAAACCCAATGCGTTGAAATTCAGATTGGACAGTAAAATTCCTTTTGTGGTACCCGTAGTTCCCCCGCTATATAGAATCACCGCAGGATCCGGCGCTTCCCGCTCCACACGATATTTCCAATGATACTGTCTTCCCATTTTAATAAAGTTTTTCCAGAGAATCACCGGTGCGTCGGAAGGAATTTTTTTTATTTTTCTCCCTTCCATGAACATATATCCCGTTTTAATGGGCTGGGAAAGCTCATCCCTTATCCTGGCAATGATAACATGAGAAATGTCAACATTCTGTCGAATGGCTTCAAATTTATGATAAAACTGATCCAGGGTAATGGCGGCAACACTGTTGGATTCCTTGATATAGAATTCGATTTCTTTTTCTGCAGAAAGAGGATGGACCATATTGGCAATGGCGCCCACAAGATTGATCGCATAAAACATGATGATGGTTTGGGGGCAGTTGGGCATACAAATGGTGATGCGGTCGCCCTTCCGGATGCCGATGGCTTTCAAGGCACGGGCACAAGTTTCTACATCATGGGCCATTTTTTTGTATGAAGTTTTTCTCCCCATGAAATCATACGCAATATAATCAGGATGTTTTTTGACAATCTCCTCTACCGCATTCCACATGGATCCGGCAGGATACGTAAGGGTTGCCGGTACATCATCATAATGTTTGAGCCAAGGCGCTTTCATCTGAGTCATATCAAACCTCTGTAATTAGTATTCTACCGGCGTATAGATCGGTAAGTCCAGCAGATCGGGATTGAGGAGCAACTTGCGAAGAAGCTTAACGCTGTTGGCAAAATACAGACCATCTGCAATTCTCTCATCAATGGTCATGCCCAATTCAAGAGCCTCTCGCATTTCACAACTGCCATCCTCCAGAAAAAATGGCATTCGTTTCTTTTCACCCACCACCACAAAAATGGAGTTTGTACCCCAGTTTGTTAAATGATGATAGGTTGCATTCATTTTAATGCTTCCCAAATTAGATACAAATACACTAGAAAAATATGGGTCGTCTTTCATTAATGCTTGCGGATACCAGCCATGATAATCCAACCATTTTAATGAAGCCATCACGGCTCTGAGCATAACACGGGGCAATTTGTTCAATATCCCCATTTTATCGGTTGTGCCGTCGGTTTGATTTTTCTCCCGAACGTCATGCACGATTTTTTTCACTTTGGAATAAATTTGTTCTACCGGGGATTCATCGCTGTTTCGATCAACTTTAATCATGGCAAGTGCCTCTTCCCCATGATCGGTAAATTTCTTTTTCACCACAAAAGAAAACAGAATATCCTTCCGGTCATACAATTTATGGCCGGCATAAAACCGGTTCATGATGGGACGCAGCACGATTACTTTGGCCATCGCCGCACAAATGACATGGAAAAAGGTGTATTTAAAAGAAATATCTTTGGTGTTTTTCTTTTCCAAATATGTTTGGACTGCCGTCAAATCCAAGATCTCATTCATAACGGCTTCGTTGTCGGCACGATTGGGCAGAAGAAAAGGTAAAAAAGCATGCATGGTGTCAATTTCTCTGACCAAATATCCATCTTTGCGGTCACCGCGTTTTCTTTTTCTGTCTTCCATAATTGAAACTCCTATTCATTTCATTCATTCAAAACATACATGAATCATGACGCATCGTTGTGAGGGTCCTCGTTCTTGCCGCTCATTTGCGTATACATGTTCGCTGCCTTGCTTTCTTTTTTTCGCTTGGTATAGGCAATGCCCAAGGCAGTCAAACGTTTTGCCACTTGACTGAAAACGGATAAAACCAGAAAAATCAACATCCAGACCACAATATGAATTTCAAAGGTGTTTTTGCCAAACCAGGTGTATGCCAAATTGTCTACCACGATAATGGAAATCATAAAAATAAAAAGATAAACAGCCAAGACCACGGATTGGGCTTTATAGGTACTTCTTTTTATAAAATATCGGCCCATGACCAGAATCAACGCGACCACCGAATACTTGATCAGATAGGCAATGGGAGCAATGAACAAAAACCCATTACAAGTGGCAGGAGTGAAATTGACAAAGAGAATGGAATAAACATAGAGCAAAGGAACAACCAGCCCCGTACAATACAACACCCAAATAACACCGCTTAAAATCTGTTCGGGCATCGATTGCTTGGGGGTATTGATGACAAGTTCGTGGCAAAACAGCTCATAATCCATACCAACCGCGTCGAAAAACTTTTCTCCCCTCTCCTGACACTCCAATGCCATCCCCACAATGTCGGATAGCAATTCATCATAACACACTTCATTCAAATGTCTGGCACCCATGTACCGCTCCATGTGGGAAATAATCTTTTTGTTTTCCTTTGTAAGCAATTTCAGGGACGCTTTCAAATCTTTTGTCATTTTATTCACCTGCCAATCCAAGAACGTCTGCAACAGCCCGGCTCAAATTTACCCAGGATACTTCAAAGGAATGGAGGTATTCCAATCCTTGGTTGGTAATGGAATAATACTTTCGTTTTGGACCCAAGGGGGAAGGCAACAGCTTCGCCACAATATTGTCTTGCTTTTCAAGCCGTAATAATAAGGGGTATATGGTTCCTTCGGAAATATCCTGAAAACCAAATAATTTCAAAGACTTTAAAATTTCATACCCATAAGTGGTTTGACAACTGATAATTTTTAATATACAACCTTCCAATGTACCTCTCATCAATTGTGAAAGATCAAAATTCATATTTTTACCATCCAACTACTATGTTACGCCCAGTACCAGTGTATTGTACCACAACGTAGTCACGTTGTCAATCTTCTTTATACCATGAAAAAAATAGGTACAAAAATCATATAAAAACAACTCATTTTGATGGAAAATTGAGTAAATTCAAGGTAAAAATCATGATTTTCACCCCTTTTTTTGTGTAAAAATCATGAATCTTTATCCCATATACGGATAATTAAAATAGAATGTTTCATTTTTGGTTCAAAACATGCATGTATATCGGGGGTATTTTAAAGGAAAGACCTTGTCATTTGAGTGGGGTGTGCTATAATAAACATCAAGAAAAATAACACAGGAGATGAATTGGATGACACCGGACAATAATAGTTTTATTGCAGTAATCGACAGCGGTGTAGGAGGTATCAGCGTACTTTGTGAATTAATTGACCTGATGCCCTGGGAACATTATGTATATTTCGGAGATTCCATCCATGCGCCCTACGGAACCAAATCTGCAAAAGAGATTCGAGCGCTGACATTAAAAATCACGAAAAATATGCTGCAACGCGGCGCAAAAGCCATTGTCGTGGCATGCAACACGGCAACCAGCGCGGCGGTACGAACCATGCGGGAGTTGTACCCCCATATCCCCATCATAGGAATCGAGCCTGCCGTCAAGCCCGCTTCCATGATCAGCGAACATCCCACCGTGGTGGTCATGGCGACCCCCGCCACCTTACATCTGGAGAAATTTCATCATCTGATGTCTGCCTACAGCGACAAAGTTGACATGATCCCCTTAGCCTGTCCCGGACTGGTGGAATTGATTGAAGAAGGCAAGTTCGACGGACCCGAAATTGAAGGGTATTTACATGCTTTATTTGCCCCCTACCATGAAAAACAGATTGACGCGGTGGTGCTGGGTTGTACCCACTATCCCCATATCAAAGCCGCCATCGCCAAAGCAGTGGGAAACCAAACAGCCATATGCGACGGCGGGCGGGGTACCGCCGCCGAAACCAAGCGGCGGCTCGAGGCTGCGGGCCTGTCAACCGATCGTAAAAAAATGGGATACAGAATCATCGAGAATTCCGCCGGAGAAGAGAAAGTTTCCCTTTGTATGCAATTGCTCTCCCGGCATAAATCATCGTCCTCGTAAATCTATACGTTGGGATTAAATCTTTTCATCTAAAAAAGATATCCCCACCACATCCAAGCCAAGATGAACAGCCAGCACAGGCCCCATCTGGCTCATTCTCATTTTTATATCGGGATACTTTTCTCTGATCGCGGTATATATATGACAGGCCAACCGATTGTTGGCGATATAATTAACCGTTAATTCCGAAACGTATGACGGTATTTTTTCCACCAGTTTTTTCACAATACCGTTGTTTCCATGCGCCGATGATTCGGATACAACCGCGCCATCCTTGCAAAGCAAAATGGGCTTGATATTCAAAAAAGTTCCCACACTCATACGGACAAAACCGATTCTTCCGCTGTTCCTGAGGGGTGTCATATCATCCACAGAAAAGGCAACCGTAATTTTATCTCTGATTTTGAGGAGTTTTTGTATGATTTCAGCCATGGTTTCTCCTTGATCGATGCACTTTTTTGCTTCACAGACTAGCAGATACAGCCCGCCTGCCGTTAAATGACTGTCAACCACGAACACATCCTTACTTTCTGTTTGCTTTGCCGCCATATACGCTGCGCTGTATGTTCCGCTCAAACGGGAGGAAATCGTCATACACAATACCTCATTGCCAAGAGCAAGCTCTTCTTCAAAGGCACTTAAAAAAGCGGAAGGATTGGGACCGGATGTGGTAAGTTTTCTGTTATATTTAAAAAACTCCTTAAAATTTCCATTATTATCCGCATAGGATTCACAATAAGGATACCCATTTACGGTGTAGGTGACAGGAACGATTCTGATTTCCAGTTCCTGCACTTCCGCTTTTTTTACGTAAATTGTGGAGTCTGTTATGATTTTAATCATAAAAATCACCGATCCTTCTAAACCTCATATACCGTTTCTGTGCCAATTCTTCGGTACAGCAAGCTTTGTATTTAGCAAGAACAACCATCAATTCTTTTTTTATGTTTGCAAACAAGTCCTTATTTTCTGGAATGATTTTTTCGATGACCCCTAACGCATATAAATCTTCTGCCGTCATCTTTAGGCATGCACTGGCTTCTTTCACCTTGTTGCTATCCTTCCAAAGAATGCTGGCGCAGCCTTCCGGCGAAATCACGGAATAAATGGCGTTTTCAAGCATCCAGACCTCGTCAGCAACCGCAAGCGCCAAAGCGCCTCCGCTGCCGCCCTCTCCAATTAAAATGGAGATAACCGGGATTTTCAGCGTCATCATTTCCATGAGGTTTTCCGCGATTGCCTGTCCCTGCCCTCGTTCCTCTGCTCCAATTCCGCAGTATGCCCCGGATGTATCCACAAAACAAATCACGGGACGCTTGAATTTTTCCGCAAGCTTCATCTGGCGAAGCGCCTTCCGGTACCCTTCGGGATGAACGGAACCAAAATTTCTCTCCGCCTTTTCTTTGACGGTCTTGCCTTTTTCAATTCCAATGACGGTGACACAAAGCGTATCCAGCCTGGCAATGCCCGAAACGACGGCAGGGTCATCCCCAAAGCGGCGGTCGCCGTGCATCTCGGTAAAATCCGAGAATATTAGATGAATAAAATCAACCGAAGTGAAGCGGTCTTTTGCTCTTGCGGCAGCCACTTTTTCATAGGCAGTCATATCCGGCCCCCCTGTTGTGCATGTTTAATATCTTTGCAATATACCCCTTCTGCCGCCTGCGGTCTACGATATCATCAACAAAACCTTTTTTCAATAAAAATTCAGCTTTCTGAAATTCTTCAGGAAGCTTTTTGTGTATGGTTTGTTCGATCACCCGGGGCCCTGCAAAGCCAATCAATGCGCCCGGCTCCGCCAGAATGATATCACCCTCCATGGCAAAACTCGCCGTCACACCGCCGGTGGTCGGATCGGTAAGAACGCATACATCCAGATTGGATGCATCGCTGTGCCTTTTCACCGCACCACTGGTTTTTGCCATTTGCATCAGGGAAATAATCCCCTCCTGCATTCTGGCTCCCCCTGAAACGGTAAAACCCACCACAGGCAGATGTTCCGATACAGCCATTTCAAAGAGACGGGTGATTTTTTCACCCACAACGCTTCCCATGCTGCCCATCATAAAAAACGGTTCCATCACAAAAAGCGCCGTCTTATTTTTGTCTATTTCACAAATACCACAAACAACGCCGTCTTTTTCCGCGCTTTCAAGCATGGCAGTTTTAAGTTTATTATCATATTCGGGAAAATGCAAAATGTTTTTTGAAACAAGGGTTTTGTCTGTTTCGGTAAACGTGTTTTCATCGCAAATCATATCGATCCTTTGCCTTGCATGAATCCTGAAATGATATCTGCAATAGGGACAGATATGCATATTTTCTCTCAGCTCATTGCCGCCGATGCGTTTTTTACATTTCGGGCAGGAAAAAGACACTTCCATTTCCTCGCTTATGGTCTTTATTTCAATCCTGGTGTGCCCCTCCAATGCATTGGACGGTTTTTTAAATATCATAAAAAGCCTCCTAATTACAGCAACGAACCAAGAAAATCAGTCGTATAGGTAGCATTTTCAAACTCTTTTGTTGCTAAAATTTCCAAATGATAATCTACATTGTGTTCGATGCCTTCAATGATCAATTCACATAGCGCCGCCTTCATTTTTCGTATGGCTTCGTCTCTCGTTTTTGCATATACAATCAGCTTTCCAATCATGGAATCATAAAACGGCGGAATGGAATATCCCTGATATACGGCGGTATCAAAACGCACCCAAGGTCCTCCCGGAATATGGAGCATTTCAATTTTTCCGCTGGAAGGCTGAAAGTTTTGGTATGGATTTTCCGCGTTGATACGGCATTCAATGGCATGACCCTGGCACGCAATTTTTTTTTGGGTAAAGGTAAGAGGATTCCCCGCCGCAATCCTAATTTGCCATTTTACCAAATCAATCCAGGTTACCATTTCCGTCACAGGGTGTTCTACCTGCAAGCGGGTATTCATTTCTAAAAAATAAAAGTTGCCCTCTTGATCAAACAGATATTCAATGGTTCCGACTCCTCTGTAGTTGGTGGCTTTGCCGGCTTTGACGGAAGCTTCGATCATGTTCTGGCGGGTTTCCTCCGATAAAACAACGGCGGGGCTTTCTTCTATTAATTTTTGATTCTTTCGTTGCGTGGAACAGTCTCGTTCACCCAGACATACCACATGGTTGAAATTGTCCGCAAGAATCTGCATTTCAATGTGTTTAACCGGTTTTAAATTTTTTTCCATATAAACCGCGCCGTCGCCAAACGCATGTAAAGCCTCAGCCGTTGCGGCATGAAAGTTTTTTTCAAAGGAATCCATGTGTTCCACCAATCGAATGCCTCTACCCCCGCCACCTGAGCGTGCTTTGATCAGAAGGGGAAAACCAATCTTTTCCGCTTCTTTTTTTGCTTGTATCATATCTTTTATAATATCACTGCCGGGAATTACAGGAATACCGGCTTCGCGCATGGTCTTTTTTGCCTGGTTCTTATCACCCATCATAGCAATCACTTCGGCAGAGGGGCCAATGAAAACCAGACCGTTTTCTTTGCATACCCTGGAAAAATATGAATTTTCCGATAAAAACCCATATCCCGGATGTATAGCCTCGGATTTGCTTGCAAGCGCTATGGACAGAATCGCGGTTATATGCAGATAGCTGTCCTTGGAAAGGGAACCGCCAATGCAATAGCTTTCGTCCGCAAGGCTGACATGAAGTGCCTCCTTATCCGCTTCCGAGAATACCGCCACCGTGGTAATGCCCATTTCCTTGCATGCGCGAATAATCCGGACAGCGATTTCACCTCTGTTGGCAACCAGAATTTTCGAAAACATAGATTATTCTCCTTTGATCACAGCAAATGACAACTCGCCGCAGACCGTTAATTTTCCGCGAATATAGCCGACGCTTTTTACAAAATAAAAAGGTTTTTTAATCTTCATAATTACGCTGCAAAATTCAATGGTATCTCCGGGTAAAACCTTGTTTTTAAATTTAATATTGTTCATACCGGTGAAGTACGGGGTGAATTTTCCCTCTTCACAATCGATCAGCAGACAGGCGGATTGTCCCATCATTTCACATAGGATGACACCCGGAACAACAGGGTTTCCGGGGAAATGACCTTGTAAAAAAAATTCATCCCCGCGCACGGTATATTTCGCTGTTGACTTGTTTTCCTGCAGCATGACCTCGTCTATCAGCAGCATGGGTTCTCTGTGAGGTAATATGTTTTTTATTTCATCTCTGTTCATATGAAAACCACCTTAAAAAATCTTAAATAGCACCTGCCCGAATTCCGTTATTTCGCCATTTTTGACGCAGATATCCACGATCTCACCATCACATTCTGCGGTGATTTCGTTCATCAATTTCATTGCTTCCACAATACAAAGCACATCCCCCTTTTTCACCTTGCTTCCTATGGTGACAAATGGTTCGACATCCGGTGAGGGGGCGGCATAAAAAACACCCACAATCGGGGATTTCACTTCGGTAATACGATTGAAATCAACCACCTCATGATGATCCACGGAAGATAACTGTTCGATGCTTGTGGTTACTTTCGGTATGTGTGCCATCTCGCTTTGCATCATCTTTTCAATGGATATTTTAGTATCTCCTTCACAAATTTCCAATTTGGTAAGCCCGTTTATGTTGACGATTTCCGCCAAGACCTTCACATGTTCCATATTCATGTTTTACCTCTCAAGTTTGTTAAATAAAACACCTGCGTTATGTCCTCCAAATCCCAGTGATAAGGACAACGCTTTATCCACGTCGCATTTTCGCATGGTGTTTGGCACATAATCCAGATCGCAATCGGAATCTTGTACTTGATATCCCACCGTAGGTGGGACAATCCCCGTTTCAATTGCCTTGATGGCTGCAATGGCTTCCACACCTCCGGCGGCACCCAGCATATGTCCTGTCATGGATTTGGTTGCACTGATCGGTATGTTATATGCAAGTTCTCCGAACACTTTTTTGATGGCTTGGGTTTCCGCTTTATCATTGAGAGGCGTGGATGTTCCGTGGGGATTGATATACAATTTTTCATCCGGACTTATTTTTGCTTCCTCTAAGGTAAGGGATATCATCTGTGCGCTGCCCACCGCTTCCGGATCCGGCGCCGTGATATGAAAAGCGTCGCAGGTATTGCCATACCCGCTGATTTCGCAGTATATATTGGCATCCCGTTTCTTGGCATGCTCATATTCTTCCAAAACGATGATACCAGCGCCTTCGCCCATGACAAATCCGCTTCTGCGCCGATCAAAAGGAATTGAACTTTCATCGGGGTGGTTGGAGTCGGATAACGCCATACAATTGGTAAAACCCGCCATGGCAAGGGGATTGATGGAGGCTTCCGCGCCTCCTGCAATCACGGCGTCGGCATAGCCGTATTTAATACAGCGAAACGCCTCACCGATGGCATGGGTAGCGGTGGCACAAGCGGTAACAACCGGTAAATTGGGTCCTTTTGCGTTATATTTCATGGCAACCTGAACGGAAGCCATATTGGCGATGATCATGGGGATGAAAAAGGGAGATACCCGCGCCGGGCCTCTTGTCAATAATTTTTCCGTTTCTGTGATAAACGTGGAGATCCCGCCGATACCTGAACCGATATACACACCCAAACGTTCGGGTCTGATTTTCCCTGCAATCCCACTTTCCTCCATCGCTTGGAAAGACGCGGCTACGGCATATTGTGAAAACAAATCCATTTTCCGTATTTCCTCTTTCTTGATATAAAGTTCGGGGTTGAAATTTTTCACTTCCGCCGCAATTTTTACTTTCATGTTACTTGCATCAAATTTTGTTATGGTTGCGATCCCGTGTCGGCCGTTGATCAGGTGATCCCAAAATGTCGTCACATCGTTCCCTACAGGAGTAATGCAACCCAGACCAGTCACTACAACCCGTTTCATACTCATTCCTCCTACATGCACAATCCGCCGTCAACACGTATAACCTCGCCGGTTATATAGGACGATTGATCGGATGCTAAAAATACAGCTACATTGGCAACTTCTTCAGGGGTTCCCATTCTTTTCAAGGGAACAGAAACACCCACAGATTCTTTGACTGCCTGGGGCAGATTGGCTGTCATATCCGTTTCAATAAACCCCGGCGCAATGGCATTGCAGGTGACATTTCTGGGGGCAAACTCCTTTGCGACCGTTTTGGTCAAACCGATCATTCCGGCTTTGGACGCGGAATAATTGGCCTGTCCTCCGTTGCCCATCAGACCGCTGACAGATGCAATATTGATAATCCTGCCGCCGGGGGATTTCATAAGACTTCTTGCCAAATGTTTCATAAAATGAAACGCCCCTTTTAAATTCACTTGGATCACACTGTCAAAATCTTGTTCACTCATCCGAAGCAGCAAATTATCTTTAGTTATGCCTGCATTGTTGACAAGAATATCCACTGCGCCAAAATCTGTCACGATCTGCTCACAAATTTTTTTTGACTGTTCATCATCCGCAACATCGCATTGATAACAAACCGCTTTGACTCCCATACTTTCCGCTTCTGTTTTTCGGCAGCTTCTTGGCTGCCGCCGTAAAGAACCGCAATATTTGCACCGTTCTTCGCCATTTTAATCGCGATGGCTCTGCCGATTCCTCGGGATGCTCCGGTGATGACGGCTGTTTTATTACGAAGCATGGTTTACCTCCCGCACCGTGTTTTCAAGTGACTGCACGCCGCATACGTTGAAAACCCTCACTGCATTGTTGATCTTTTTTATCAGTCCGGATAATGTTTTTCCGGCACCCACTTCAATGAAGGTGTCAATTCCGTCTTCTATCATGTTTTCTATGCTTTTCTGCCATAAAACAGGACTTTTCACTTGCAGCGCAAGAAGCTCTTTCGCATGTTGATAGGGGGTTGCTGTCACGTTTGCATATACAGGTATTTGCATATTTTTAAACTCTTTGTTAGCAAGATATTTTGCTATTTGATCGCTCGCCTTGTGCATAAAGGGACTATGAAATGCCCCGCTGACTGCAAGCTGAATCATTTTTCCGCCTTTTGCAGTCACTCTGTTCTGCAGGGGTTCTGTACTTGGGAGAGAACACGCCACCACTGTTTGCCCCGGGCAGTTATAATTGACCGGATAAACGTGTTCCATATCCCTGCAGATTGATTCAATTTCATCCACCGAAAGCTTCAATACGGCAAACATGTTGCCTTTATTTTCTTCTGCGCATGCCTGCATGGCTCCGGCACGCAAAGAAACCAACTCAAATGCCTCCTGATCGGACATCATGCCGGAATACGCGACAGCGGAAATTTCACCCAATGAAAAACCGGCAACGGCATCGGCAAAAACACCTTGTTCATGCAACACCCTTCCGCAGGCAAGATCCATGGCGAAAAGGCAGGGCTGTGTGTTTATGGTGGTATTCAATTCTGCGGCGGGTCCGTGGAATATGAGATTAACTGCCTTTTCACCCAACATTTGAAAGATCATTTTAGCCGTATCATATTTTTCATATAAATCTTTGCCCATCCCAACATATTGGGCGCCCTGACCGGCAAAAACAAAGGCTATTTTACCCATTTTCCCGCACCTTTTAAAATTTCTTCCGCTTGGGAAAAAATTTCTTGTATGATCTCATGAACAGTTTGCTCTTTTTTCACAAGTCCGGCAATCTGTCCTGCCATAAAACAGCCTTTTTTTTCATCGCCGTTGACCGCCGCCCATCTCAATGCACCCGCACCCATGGCTTCCAGTTCCTCATTGGTAACACGGCTGTCATATTCCTTGGAAAAAAACTCCCTCGAAAAGGCTGTTTTCAAGGATCGAACCGGATGCCCCAGTCGTTTCCCCGTTGTAATCGTATCAATATCCTTTGCTTTTATCACCTTGTTTTTATAGTTCGGATGTACGTTGCATTCCTTCGCCACCAGAAAACGGGTGCCCAGCTGCACCGTCCCCAATGCCCCCGGCAGCCATCACCGGAATGCGGACCGCATCTACCACCTGCGGTACCAACGCCATGGTCGTAAGCTCCCCAATATGACCTCCGCTTTCACCCCCCTCGGCAATGACTGCCGCAGCTCCGGCGCGCTCAACCATTTTAGCAATCCCCGTAGAGGGAACAACCGGAATAACTTGGATACCAGCTTCATTCCATGCCGACATAAATCCGGACGGATTGCCTGCACCCGTGGTCACAACCGCGACTTTTTCTTCCGCCACAACCCGGGCAACCTCCTCAGCAAAAGGACTCATCAACATAATGTTGACACCAAAAGGCTTGTTCGTATTAGATTTGGCTTTTCTGATTTGATCCCGCACATAATCTGCCGGTGCATTGCCCGCGGCAATGATTCCAAGTCCTCCGGCATTGGATACGGCAGCGGCAAGTCCGGCATCTGCAATCCATGCCATGCCGCCTTGAAAAACAGGATAGTCTATTCCTATCAGTTCACAAAGCCGAGATGTTATCATTGTATAACCCCTTACTGTGTTTTTTCTAAAATAGTCATGAGATCTTTGATTGACTGAATGGACGGGTTCATTTCAATGGTGACGCCAAATTCGTCTTCCAGATTCATAATGAGTTCAACCGTGTCCAAGGAATCCAGTGCAAGATCAGAGAATGTGGTATCCTCCGTAATGATCAAATCATCATCCGCCTTATATTCCTTGAATATCTTTGCAATTCTTTCCAACATGTTTGTTTCCTCCAAAATTAATACTATGAATGGGGCTATTCCCAAATCATGACACAGGTACCGGTGGTGAACCCGGCTCCAAAAGCCGATAAAAGCAATTTGGTTCCTTTTTGTATCCTGCCGTTCTCCATCATTTCATCTAACAAAATCGGGATGGATACAGAGGATATATTGCCGTAACGTTCAATGTTCACCGGGAATTTTTCTTCGGGTTGATTGAGCCTGTTTCTGGCTGATTCTATGATCCTTTTATTTGCTTGATGCAAAACATAATAATCTATATCATCCGGAATCATATGCAACGTCTGTAAGGCTAAATCAGTCTGATTTTCAATCATGGAAACAGCAAATTTAAACACTTCTTGCCCCTGCATGTTGATATAACCGGTTTCTTTTTTCGGTTTGAACGGGTTGTTTCCATTCCCAAACGGTAAATAGAGTGCCTGTGTATTTCCGGTGGCTGTCAGTTTCAAATATTGCAAGGCGGTTCCTTTGGTAATCATACAGGCAGCAGCCCCGTCTCCGAACAAAACACAGGTCGAACGATCCTTCCAATCAACCAGTTTTGACAACATTTCAGCACATACAATCAAAACATTGGTTGCTTTTCCCGTAGAAATATAGGTATCCGCTACATCAAGCGCGTAAATAAAACCCGAACAGGCGGCGTTGATATCAAAGGCGGGGCAGGAAATATGTAAACGCTCCAAAATACAACAGGATAACGAGGGCAATAAATAATCGCCGCACAGCGTGGAACAAAGTATCAGATCAATATCCTTTGAAGCAAGTTTGGCTTGGTGAAGCGCCTTCATAACAGCTTCTTCACACAATGAAACAAGCGTTTCTTCGGTGGCAATATAACGGCTTTTGATGCCTGTTCGCGTGGTGATCCATTCGTCATTTGTATCCAAAAACGTGGAAAGCCGATGGTTTGAAATCACCTGTTCAGGAACAGCTTTGCCTATGGAGAGTATTTGAATGCTCATATCTACGCCTCAACTTTATCTTTGAAAAATGTGCTTAATTTATTGATTGCCGCCAACAAAATTATTTTCTCGTTTTCAGAAAATTGTTTGCTTATATTGCGAACCATCATTCTGTGAAATATTCTGTGTGCTTTATCCACCTTTTTCCCCAGTTCGGTCAGCGATACAATGAAACGCCTGCCATCATCGGAGCAGGGAACCTTTGAAACAAATCCTTTGTTCTGAAGCTTTTTTACAGCTACTGTCGCTGTGGGCAATGCGATGCTCAAGTCGGATGCAATGTCGCTCACAGAACTGCCACCGTCTTTTTTTGAAATCGCTTCTATCATATGTGCTTCCGTCACCGTTACCGGGATATCGGCAATTGTTTTCAGAGAAGACTCCTCGTATTTTAAAATGTAATTAAAGGTATCCACCAAAATATCATTTAGGTTGTTTTCAAACGCTGTCATCCTGTTAATCCCCTCCATTTAATTAGTTTTGCTAACTAATGATATCATATTGATTTTTCATTGTCAATATGTCAAATTCAATAGTTTTCATGTATGAATTCAATGCGAAATGTACGAATCAGACAGTTCCAACGCAAAAAAAGTCGCCGGTTGCGTGAAGCAATCAGCGGCTTGGGTGGATACTTTTATGCAGTTTCCAAAATCAAACCGTCCAACTGGACAGAGATCTATCATTCTACTATTCTGTTTTGAAAGCGGTTGCAAGCCGCTCCCGGTTATCGGGCAAATAGGCCTCATCATAGAGATGAAAATATGGTTTGAGGAACCATCATTATTGTTAAACGGTTATCATAGATCGGATTGTAAATTTTTCTTGTCTGTGCTATACTATGTGTGTTTTTATGAATTAAGGAGTACAAAAATGAAAGAGCTTTGGGATTTATTTGTTTCTTTTTTAAAAGTGGGTTCTTTGATGTTCGGCGGCGGGCTATCCATGCTTCCCTTGCTCATCCGCGAAATCGTGACGAAAAAAAAGTGGGTAACAGAGGATGAATTGCTGGATTATTACGCCATTGTCCAGTGTACGCCCGGCATCATTGCCGTCAATACCGCCACCTTTATCGGCTATAAGAGGAAAGGCATTCCGGGAGGGATCATAGCCGCATTGGGTGCCGTATTGCCTTCCTTGCTCATCATTCTTTTGATTGCTTCGGCGTTGTCCGGCTTGATGGACAATCACTATGTGTTGTATGCCTTGGGTGGTATCCGTGCCGCTGTATGCGCTTTGCTGGTGAATACCATTATCAACATGGCGAAAAAAAGCATCCTGGATGGGTATACAATGATCATTGCCCTTGTGACCATAGGGACACTCTTTTTCCTGCCCGTTCCTCTGCTTGTGGTCATCATCGCCTCGGGTTTTGCCGGTGTGATCCTGTTCAAAGTAAAACAAGGAGGCAAACCATGATTTATATACAACTGTTTTATGAGTTTTCCCTCATCGGATTGTTTGCGCTGGGCGGCGGCAATGCAGCCATACCCTTTTTATATGAACTGGCGGGCAAATACGATTGGTATACCAAAGCGCAAATGACCAATATGATTGCCATTGCGGAAGCTACTCCCGGTCCCGTAGGGGTCAATATGGCAACCTATGCAGGCTACAACGCTGCGGGCGTACTCGGCGGCATTGCGGCCACCATCGCATTGATTTTACCCGGTATCGTCATTATCTTTTGTGTGGCTAAATTTTTATCCGCATTTTCCGATCATCCCCTTGTCAAGGCCGTTTTTTATGGGATTCGCCCCGCCGTGACCGCATTAATCGTGTATGCGGTCTGGGGAATCATGAAAATCACCCTGCTCAAAGACGATTATATCCCGGTTTGGGCAGCCATCGGTGTTTTTGCCGCCGTTCTTGCGGGTCTGCAAGTTCCTAAACTGAAATATTGTCACCCCATCCTCTGGTTTGTATTTGCAGCGGGAGCCGGTATTCTATTTCAGATTCAATAAAGAGTTTTCATGCAATATATCCGGCAGTATGAAACCATATAAAGGGAAAATGCTCTTGGTGGGTTTTTCGATTCCGGAATAAAATGCATGCTGCGCAAGTCTGTACAATGCACAATTTAATCATAACTACCGGCTTAGCCGGTAGTATGCACTGCCCCCTTAGGGCATAATGCCTGCTGAGCCTATAGGCTCTTCGAATCGAGTAGGAGGCTACCCATTAGTTGAGTAGCCGACCTCTCACACCACCGTG
>ENA-UOOH01002478-UOOH01002478.1-fermentation-metagenome-genome-assembly--contig:-NODE-2478-length-15857-cov-3.654031_pt1 | contig 15857 bp, 18 predicted proteins | sample MGYA00245778_ERZ724025 | MGnify/ENA primary metagenome ERZ724025 (study PRJEB28704, sample SAMN03018313) | fermentation metagenome | biome: anthropogenic terrestrial biome; feature: soil; material... | reverse complement strand
TTTATGCTGCTGCTGAGGTCCTGGCCCGGGCTGGGGCTGAGATCATCGAAAATGTACCCATGCCGAATTGCCGTTACGCGATTCCGGCCTATTTTGCCATTTCACGCGTGGAAGCAGCCTCCAACCTGCACCGTTTTGATGGCGTGAAGTACGGTTACCGTTCCCCAAAGGCGACAGGCGGGCTTACACAGCTATACCGCGCGAGCCGGGGAGAGGGTTTTGGCCCCGAGCCTAAACTGCGCATTCTGATGGGCATGTATGTCTCCGCAGCGGCACATGCCTCGGCTTATCTTGAACGCGCCAAAAAGGTGCGGGGGCTGATTCGGGCCGACTTTGACGCGACTTACGACCCTAACGGCGCCTACCGCCTGGACTGCCTCTTAACCCCAACAACACCTACCACCGCCTTTAAGCGCAAGGCCGTTTTTGGTAATTCGGTACTGATGCAATACGCGGATCAGATGGTGGCGCCAGTGAACGAGGCCGGCTTACCGGCCGTATCCATTCCCGGAGGGGTGGATGGGCAGCGCTTGCCTATCGGTTTGCAGCTGATCGGGAATGACTACCGCGAGGACCTCATCCTGCGCGCGGCCTACGCTTTTGAGCAGGCTACCGCAGGAGCCGACTGGCGCAAGCTTAGACCCCTGGCGCTCGAAGCCCTGGAGATGAAATGATGAAAGACTACGAAGTGGTGATCGGGCTGGAGACCCACATCCAGCTGAAGACCCAAAGCAAGATCTTCTGCGCCTGCAAGGCCGATAGTTGGGGCGATGAGCCCAATACGAACATTTGCCCGGTGTGCTCGGGGCTGCCCGGCGTGCTGCCAGTGACCAACGCCGAAGCAGTGCAGATAGGCGCCTTATTGGCCGCGGCGATGCACGCGGAGATCAACCCGGTTTCGGTTTTTGACCGCAAGAATTATTTTTATCCAGACCTGCCGAAGGGGTATCAGATCACGCAGTTTTTTAAGCCGATCGGCAAAGGCGGATACATGGATCTGGAAATGCCGGATGGGTCAAGGCCGCGGGTCCGCATCCATCACCTGCACCTGGAGGAAGATGCCGGCAAGACCAAGCTGGAGCACGGCATGCGCCTGGTGGACTTTAACCGCTGCGGCGTGCCTCTGGTGGAAATGGTCACGGAGCCCGATTTGCGTTCCGGCGAGGAAGCGGCACAGTATTTGCTGCAGCTGCGCCAGTTGCTGCGCTGGCTGGGGGTTTCGGACGCGGACATGGAAAAGGGCCACTTGCGCTGTGATGCCAATGTTTCCATCCGGGAGCGTGGGCAAACCATCTTGAATACCAAAACCGAGATCAAGAACGTGAACTCGATCGAGGCCGTGCGGTTGGGGATCGCCGAGGAGGCTCAGCGCCAGATCGCGGTGGTGGAAGGCAGCGGCAAGGTGGAAAGCTGGACCCTGGACTGGGATGCCGAGCGGGGGGTGCTGACCAAGATGCGCTCCAAAGAGACCGAGGCGGACTATCGTTACTTCCGCGACCCGGACCTGCCCGCGGTGGAATTGCGTGAGGAAGAAATTGCGCGAATAAAGCAGAGTTTGCCGGAATACCCGCTGGCGCGCAAGGCGCGCTTTGAACAGGAGTACCAGCTGAGCACTTATGATGCCGAGATCCTAACCAGCGAACGTGCCCTTTCAGATTACTACGAAAAGGCCATTGCGGCGTATAAGGGCGAGCCGAAGTCCGTAGCCAACTGGATGATGAACGAATTGCTGCGCCTGATGAACGATGCCGGCAAGCGCGTTACCGAGCTTAAACTCCAGCCAGAGATGCTGGCGGAAATCATCAGTTTGGTGGATGAGTCCAAGATCAATGCCGCTACGGGTAAGACCTTGCTGGGCAAGGTGGAGGAGAGCGGCCTTGCCCCGGCTGAGATTGTGGCCCGGGAGGGTTTGGGGCTGGTGAATGACACCGGTGCATTGCAGGCTGCTGTTGAGGCTGTGCTGGCGGCCAATCCGAAGGAGGTCGGCGAGTTCAAGGCTGGTAAGGAGGCCCTGCTGGGCTTCTTCCTGGGCCAGGTGCTGCGCCAGATGGGCGGGAAGGCCGACCCCAAAAGCGTGCGTGAGATCCTGCTTTCAGCCTTGAAGGAATAGTGCTCTCGTTAATCAAATAATAGGCGCCATTTTTGGCGCCTTTTTCTTTAATTATGGTTTTATCGACCGGAAGGCCGGTTTATTTTGCGGGGCGCGGCTCTTCCCACGCTTGAGGGAAGCCGGCCATCCAATCGGCGGTGCGAGCTTGATTGATACGCTCATTGGCCGGGATGTAAGGTTTGATATCCAGAAGCCAGGAGCCGTCTCGGGCATCCACACTGCCGATTCTGACGATTCCCGCATCCTGATCGACGGCCTGAATGCTGACAACGGTCATTGCAATGGGGTTTGGCCTGCGTGGGCTGCGTGTAGCAAAACAGCCTTGTTCACCGGCCTGGGGATACGGCGGATGGCTGATCAGCTGCTCCGGATTGCCTTGCAGGGCGTCTCCGCCGCTCCACCAGAATAGCAGGGCGTGGCTGAAGGCTTCCAGGCCCATCAGGCCTGCCCGGTATTGGGATTCCAGCTGGAGATGGATATCCTGAGTTTCGGCGTTGGCGCGAATGGTACCGATGGGTGTGAGGCTTAGTCTGGGCAGATCCATGCTTCTAGTCTACCAAGTTTCATTGACAAGAGGGCTTAAAAGCATAGAATAGAGACCACGCGGGCGTCGCCAAGTGGTAAGGCATTAGCCTTCCAAGCTAACATTCGCCGGTTCGAATCCGGTCGCCCGCTTTTTTTATTGCCCGGCGGCGGTAGACATGTAGACCCCGCAGGCAGAGATCAAACCTAAGGTCTGCATCAGGGGCATGGCATTAGCTTCCCAAGCTAAGATCCGCCGGCTCGAATCCGGCCAGCATGAATTCAGTCACTTCGATTTGCTATAATACTTGTAAAGTCGTGTAATTGTGTTAACACAATAAGTATATAGCAAATCAGATGTTAATTTACCTATAATCATAATAATCCATTAACGTTCATTTGAATTAAGGGAGTAGTAATGCCTGACTTTCATGCCTTACAAACCATTGCCCTTGAAGAAATCGAGGTGACGCTCTCGGGAATAAATCCTGCCCAGGTGGGAGGCCTTGTCACTGAAATCATGTGTGCGAACCAGGTGTTCCTGGTTGGAGTCGGGCGTGTTAACCTTTCGCTATTAGCTTTTTGCAAGCGTCTCAACCATCTTGGTGTAAAAGCCTATCCCGTTGGAGCAATCAACGAACCCAGATTCAATGAAGACGACTTGCTCATCGTTGGTTCCAGATCAGGCAAAACAATTTTTCCCTTAAGCATTGCCCAGAAAGCCAAAGAAATTGGGGGGAAGTTGGCATACATTGGCTCTGCTACACAGGGCTTCCTGCCAGAGAAGGCTGACATCGTAGTCACCTTTCCTGCTTATGGCATTAACACAGAGGACCCCAGGTTTAAATCCACGCAAATAATGACAACCCTGTTCGAGCAATCTCTCTTGGTGTTTGGGGACATTGTTTGCAAGATGATCCTGGATGGATATCATCTTGACCCGGTTCTGGTTAATCGGTCTCACGCCAATTTGGAATGAGGAGTCCCTTGACTGTAAAGGTAGTTTTTGATCGCAGATTGTGTTGGCTCCTCTTGGAGCTAAGCAATTCTGATTCTTATCAACCGATCAAGAACCTTGCCCAAAATATGCACTGCAGCCGGCGGAGTGTGGAGTACGATATCCTGAGACTGAATAGTATTCTGGACGAATTGGGTTTGGATAAGGTTAAGGCAGTCCCGAGCAAAGGTGTGTTGCTTTCAGACAAAAACAAACTTTGGTTCAATGAGCTAACGCAGGATTTCCAAGGCCGCATTACTTATGTTTACAGTCAGGATGAACGGTTGGCTTACTGCCTGAGTCTTATCATTATTGGAGGGCATAACTACAACACCGAAAGTCTGGCTAGTCTGTTTCAAGTAAGCCGCGCCACTATTTTCCAGGACCTCAGAAGGGTCCAGGATGTTGTTGCAGCGCATGAGGCATTGCTTAGTTACGATCGATTTTATAAATACTATATCCAGGCAACAGGCAAACAGTACATCGATATGCTGCGTATCGCAGCCGATATCATGTACGAGTCAGTTCCAAAAGAAATCCTCCAACATATCCTGGACAAGGATGTAGTTGAGATGATGACACGGATAAGCATGCTTCGTAGTGATGACCCGGAGTTGCAAAGCAATTTGAAAGGCATCATAGCGAAAAAGCAAAGAGAGAAAGGAGGCGATATGGAAGCAGGATCAACGCATGTTAATGCGCTGATCGGAATCGTAAGTATTGGATGATGAACACAAAATTAATCGGTTTATTTTTGGAGGAAACGTGTTACTAAAGGCTATTCTAGTTGCTTTGATTGCAACCTGTAGTACTTGGTGGTTTTCCCATTCCATTACCCGGACTTGGCTTTATCCTCTTTGGTCTGGTTTCTTGGTCGCTCTCGCGATGGGACAACCCCTTGAAGGTATGCAGGCTGCAGCATATATCAATCTTGCATACTTAGGATGGATCACTGCCGGCGGCACGATGCCTGGTAATCTTATGGTTGCCGGTGTATTTGGCACTGCGCTCACATTGCTTTCGGGTGCAGACCCCAAACTTGCTGTCACATTCGCTGTTCCCTTTAGCTTACTGGGTATCATCAGTTGGCAAGGGTATATGACCATCAATGCGCTGTGGGTCCATAGGGCTGAGAAATATGCTGCTGAAGGCAATTTGCAAGGCGTGCGGATGATGAATTACCTGCCTTCATTCTTCGTCAGCTTGCTCCTCAATGGCGTACCTGCATTTATCCTGGTCTACTTCGGTGGCGATTTGGCAACGCGGCTCATCAATTCTGTGCCGCAACCTGTGATCAACGCATTGGCTACTGTTGGCGCCATCATGCCAGCACTTGGTATTGCCATGCTCTTAAATTACATGGGCAAGCCCAAGTTGATCCCCTTCTTCTTCCTGGGATTCTTCTTGGCTGCCTATCTCAAACTCGACGTCATGGCTATCACCATCTTTGCGGCTGTGATCGCCGTTGTTATGTATCTCTTCTTCACCCCGAAGCCGAAAGATACGGAGGTGTCGAATGTCTGAGGCTACTAAAACCTTAACTAAAGGCGATCTGTTCAAGCATTTCATGCTCGGCTACTCAAGCGAGACTGCATACAACTACGAACGCCTGCAGGCCTTGGGCCGTGCCAATGCCAGTGTCGATTTGTTGAATAAACTCTACGACACAAAAGAAGAGAAGATCAACGCAATTCAAAAGTACTTCGTCTTCTTCAATACAGAACCCTCATTCATTGGCACGGTAATCCATGGCATTGAAGCTTCGATGGAAGAACAAATCGCCAATGGAGCACCAATTGCCGATGATGAATTTAACAGTATTCGTACAGGTCTGATGGGTCCTATGGCCGGTATTGGCGATACGGTTTCACAAGGTATCGTTTACCCTATTCTGGCCGGAATTGGATGTTCTCTTGCCGTTCAGGGTAACTTTGCCGGCCCGATCATCTTCGAACTGGGCTATAAAGCCATTATGTTAGGTTTAGGCTGGTATATGTATACCCTTGGTTACAAACAGGGTAAAACCGCCATCATCAACATGCTGCGCGATAAAACCCTAGACCGAATCACAGAATTGTTCTCCATCGTAGGTCTGATGGTGGTTGGTTCCATGGCTTTTTCAAGAGTGGCCATTACCAGCCCGCTCGTCTGGCAATTCTCTGAGTCAGCATTCAAATTGCAAGATGCGTTTGATATGCTCTTCCCCGGTGTGTTACCTCTCTTGATCACAATGGGAGTTTGGTGGCTGACAAAGAGATTTAAACCCACGACCGTTATTGCGATTATTTTCGCGGTCGGTATCGTTTTGGCTTTACTCGGTGTGATTACTACTCCGCTCTAAGCCAATTCCTCTCTAGCGTGAGGTTGAGGTAACAGTCAACAAATAAATGTGATCTGTTATCTCAACCTTTACTCACCCAATAAAGGAGTGACCCAATGGAACTTAAAATCAGCCCTTCAATCATGGTATGCAAAACACGTGAACTAGCGGATTACATCCGCGAGTTCGAGGATGTTGGACTGGACTCGATTCATTTTGACGTCATGGACGGTCACTTCGTAGACAACATCATGCTTGGCACTAATTTATATAACGATGTCAAGAGCATGACGGACATCCCAGTTGATATCCATTTAATGACTTATGCCCCTGAAAAGTTTGTGGATTATTTTGACTTACGGAAAGGAGACCGGGTTAGTTTCCACCCGGAAACAACGCGCCAGGCATTTAAAATTCTTCAGGGTGTCCGTGATAAAGGCCTGTCTGCCGGAATTGTGCTCAACCCTGGAACTCCGATAACCCATTTGGATGAACTCCACGAAGTAACAGATTTCGTTACATTGATGATGGTCAATCCGGGATTTGCAGGACAGAAACTGGTTCCGAACGGATTATCGAAGATTCGCAGAGTACGAGAAAAGCTCAATGAATTAGACTTGGAAATTGATATTTTTGTTGATGGAAATACCACACCGGAGAACGCACGCAAGATGTTTCAACATGGTGCCAATGGAATAGTGGTTGGGACCTCCAGTATCGTCAGATCGGTGGAGAACTTCAAGAAGGAATACCGGAATTATTACGACTTTATTCTCGCTGCTTGAGAGGTAGAAATGATAGGTGTGCTCTTGTTAAGCCATGGAAGACTGGCAGAAGGCGTGCATCATGCAGTAAGCATGATTGCAGGATCTTCAGAAGGATTGGATCACTTAGGCTTAGAGCCAGGTACTACTAGTGAAGTGCTGACTGAACAGATCCTAGCTAAAGTTAATAACCTTAATCATGGTCTGGGAGTACTTCTCATTACTGATATTATTGGAGGTACGCCATTTAATGCGGCCTGTATGATGAAGAAGACTGAAAATGTTGAAATTCTTGCAGGACTCAACCTGGGTATGGCCCTCACTGCATCTCTTGAAAAGGATAGCGCTAAGTCCGTTTTGGATTTGGCATTGGCTGTAGAAGAAGCAGGATTACAAACAATCCGCCGCTTTGCACTTTGATAAACGAAAGGACCAGATATGGAAAATCTAGATTTGTTACGTGTGGATGACAGGTTGATTCATGGCCAGGTCATGACTGCGTGGCTAAAAACAATTCCTGCGAAAGAAATCATGGTCATTGATGATCAAGTGGCCAAAGATGAATTCATGCGCACCGTTATCATGATGTCGGCTCCCAGTGGTGTCGTTGTTTCCGTGAACTCCATCGACGAAGCTATGCAACGGTTCAGCGCGGGTCTCAAACAATCAACTTTTGCGCTGGTAAAAACACCTCTAACGATCAAAACTATGGCTGATAAGGGAGCAAAATTCGAAGCCGTGAATATTGGCGGCTTAGGAATGGCACCTGGCAGAAAACCACTCTTTAAGAACATCTCTGCATCCGAGGAAGAACGCCAGGCTCTACGAGAATTAATCGACAAAGGTGTCAATGTAAAGATTCAGATCATTCCTGCTGAGAAAATTACTGACGTGGCATCTTTGCTCAAGTAATGAAAGTGAAGAACATGGAAAATATCCCAGAAGTACCTGCATTGAATAAAGCGGTCCGCCTTGACGCGATCGGCGACTTTAAAGTAGTTGAACAGCCCCTGCGAGAATTGAGAGATGATGAGATTTTAGTGCGTGTGGGAGCTTGCGGCATTTGCGGTTCTGACATCCCTCGCATCTATGAACTGGGTACGCGAGTTTTTCCTGTGGTGTTAGGCCACGAATTTTCTGGAGAGGTTGTAGCCGTTGCGAATGAAGCAGACAAAGCGCTTGTTGGCCGAAAAGCAGCGATCTTCCCATTAATTCCCTGCCTGGAATGTGAGATGTGTCTCACCGGCAACTATGCCCAGTGCACAAACTACAACTACCTCGGCTCCCGTTCGGATGGTGGGTTCGCCGAATATTGCATCCTGCCTTCCCGCTGGCATCTGGTACTCTCTAAGGGTTCGGAAGTCTCTTTAGAAGACCTGGCCATGGTGGAGCCAGCAACCGTTGGCCAGCATGCCCTCCGTAAAGGGGGAGTAAAAAATGGGGACAAGGTGCTGATTATCGGAGCAGGCCCGATTGGCATCATGACTGCTCGATGGGCAAAACTGTTTGGTGCTTCAAAAGTCATCCTATTTGATGTCCTCGACGAAAAAATTACCTTTGCCCAGGAAAGAGGCTTGGAAATCTATAATTCCATCGGCTTGGACCTGGCTGCTTTTGTCAAAGAAAAAGTGGGCGGCCTAGGTTTTGATGTGGTAATCGAAGGCACGGGAACCTCTGGCGGTTTGCATTCTGCAATCAACACTGTCCGCACTTTTGGCACGATAGGTCTCCTGGGTAACCCTCATAAAGACACTGTCATAGCCCTGAATGACCACTCCACGATTTTGCGCAAGGAGATCAAACTACAAGGGTTTTGGAACTCTGTTTATGAAACCTATCCCTTTAACGAATGGCAGCATACTGTTAATATGATTGAAGAAGGTAAGCTGCAGGTCAATGATCTAGTTACTCATCGTGCCGGATTGGAAAACCTTGAGGATCTCACTAGAAAGATTTGGAAACATGAGATAGTCATCTGCAAGGCCATGTACAGTGCCAATGAGAATTAGTTTTACCAGGCTTATTACCTTCTAAGAAATACCAAAGGAGGAGCGATGGGTCTTCATTCAATGGCGCAGGTTTTATCACCTGCGATTAAACAACCATGGGCAGTTGGGGCCTATGATGTAGTAAATCTGGCAATGGTGGAGGGAGTGCTAGCAGCTGCGGAAACGGATCTTGCTCCGGTCCTTATCCTTGTTTATCCTCACTCCGTCCCCAGCCATTACTTCAAACCATTGGCCAACTTTGTTAGGGAAGAATCACAGAGACGCAATGTACAGACGGCAATTGTTCTGGACCATGGCAGTTCGATTGATCAGATCCGGCTAGCTATAGATGCAGGTTTTACCGGAGTGATGATCGATGCTTCTGCCCTGCCTTTTGAGGATAACATCGTCCGCACTTCAGAGGTAGTTCAATTCGCTAAAAAAAATGGCGTTTCAGTCGAGGCGGAGTTAGGCCACGTGGGGGAAGGGGATGATGGCTTATCGGCAGAAAATCGCCGCGCTATGTTTACGGACGCCGATCAGGTTCGAGAGTTTGCCGAACGAACGCAAGTAGATGCACTTGCGATTTCGATTGGGACTGCACATGGTGTTTATCATTTCGAACCTGAGCTGGACATAGAACGGTTGAAGCAAATCCGGGAACAGGTAGACATTGCGTTGGTCTTGCATGGCAGCTCCGGCACGCCTGAAGCCCAGTTGCAGAAAGCGATCGGCGCTGGAATCGACAAAATTAATGTTTATACAGATATTCGCCTCAAGGTCATGCAGGAAATTCACACCCTTTTGACCTTAAAAGCAGCCGATAAACTGGACATAATCGATTTGGACAGTATGACGAGGATCTTTACCCAAGAAGTTGTCAGGCAAAAAAATCTGCTGTTTGGTTCTGTGGGAAAAGCCAATGCAATTTAGCGATCGGCGCATAGAAGGATCTAGAGGGATATCCATAAAATGAAGGCATTGACACTCAAGGGCAAGGGATTTGATCACTTAGTTGTGGAAGAGATTCCCATCCCCGAACCTGGAGATGGACAATTATTGGCCCGTGTGGATTGCGCAGGGATTTGCACTTCTTTATTAAAGATAATTTCTCAGGGTTCAACACATCCAATGATGTATGGCTGGAACCTGGAAACAACTCCTGCCATCTTAGGAGATGAAGGCTCGGTGACGCTGGTAGAAGTAGGGAAAAACCTACGGCATCTTTATCAAGAAGGTGACCGCTATGTTGTGCAGCCCTCCATTAATCATCCTCCGATCTATCGCCGTGAGATGTATGCAAATGCTGGCTCCGGGATTGCCAAAACAGGTGCAGGTTATACCTTGCCCGGCCACCTGGCAGAATACATGCTTATCCCGGAAGATGTAATTGCGGCAAAAAGCATGATCAAAATTGAAGATCCTTCAATACCTTATGGTCATGCAGCCATCGCCGAACCCCTCTCTTGTTGCATATCTGCGCAGGAACACCATTTTCACATTGAAACACCAGACCTGACAAAACGCAGGGTGGTAGAACGCGGTGTAAAACATGGTGGGGTACTCGTGGTCATTGGAGCTGGAATGATGGGCCGCATGAACCTGGATATCGCCCTGAGTTCCAAGCCAAGCCTCGTGATCGTCTCAGATTTTTTACCGGAAAGACTAGCCATCGTTGAAAGATTATTCGCTGACCGGGCGAGAAAATTGAACACAGAGCTCATTACCTCTCTACCTCAAAAATTAGCAGGATTACTGGCAGATCTTACAAATTCTGGTGGGGCTGACGATGTGATCGTGGCAGTGGGCAAGCAAGCTGCTGTTGAAAGTGCTCAGCACCTGGTTGGACGCGGGGGTGTCTTGGATATCTTCGGGGGATTACCCAAAGACGAGGATCTGGTAGCATTGCGCTCTGGTCTCATTCACTATGATGAGGTGACGCTCGTGGGGTCGTCTGGCGGTATTCCGTGGGATATCGCACGTGCTATTGAGCTGATCTCAACGAAAGAGATTGCACCGGAAGTGCACATCACTCGTGTTTGCGACCTGGAAGATGTGCCTGATATATTGAAGTTGATGCAAGCTAATCAACTGGATGGAAAAGCGATAACTTATCCGCATATCCACTTGGAATCACAAATACTAACTTCCACTTGGACGAACGAGGATGAACAAAGATTAATTCAGCAGCATCAATGACCTAGCGGCTATTATAACCATCAGGTGATTTTTAACTGTTTTAATTCGAGGTCGAACGCAGTCAGTTCCCCGATCAATTGTTTTGGTTTTAATTCGTTTGTGTTTTCCCCGCCCTGTTCAAAAAGCAGACTAGCATGCGCAAGTACATTGCCTGTGATTTCCTGCTCTTTTTCTTTTGCAGCCTTCGCCGGGAGTGCTCCTTTTGCTACCGCCAGGTTTACAAACTCGAGTAGGTGATAGGCAAAAGGAAAGCTGATCGCAGGCAAATACTTCTTTGCTTCAAGATCCGAGAGACGTTTTGCCTTGTATTCCACCCCAAGCAGGTAATTCATCAACGACCAAAAATACCCTAGTCCTTGCAAACTTTTGTTCAACTCAACATCCATCTCAGCATCAACAATTCGTGCTTTCTTCAGAGCTTTTATTGTTGGCCTAAAATTTATTTCGAGCAGTTCCTGAGCATGATGCTCCAGCCTGTGAATCAACTCATCTTCCATCCCGGTAAGGCTCTCCACTGCACTTCTGGCTAATTCCTTAAAATCGTCCAAAGTCAATAGTTGCGACCCTTTTTTTAATTTCGGTTTATAGACAGTTACGCCGCGATAATTATTGATAACCTTAAAACAATTCGAACAAACAGGATAATCCGAGTTTGTTTCCTGGTCGCAAAAGGGACAGTTACGAGTTTTCATTGAACGCTCCAATTGATGTTACGCTGAACCGTGCCGCCTCTGTGAGTATTTATAACCGAGTAACTCACCAAATGCCGAGCAATTTCTGCAGCAGCAGGCTGGTGAGGGTGATCATAGTCCAGCAGCTGAAGCCCAGCAAAATGGGTTTGGCACCGCTGCGGACCAGCTTGCCCAGGTCGGTGTTCAAGCCGATCGCGCTCATGGCCATGATGATCAGGAATTTACTCAGGTCCTTCAGTGGGGCAAAAACCGCACCGCTCACCCCCAGGTTTGAGGCAAGTGTGGTCACAAGGGAAGCCAGCATAAAAAAGACCATGAAAATCGGGAAGGCTTTGAGCGGGTTGCGTTTTTGGCCAGCGTTTTCAGTTGTGCGCGCGCGCCAGGCCGAGAGCCCCAGTGTGATCGGGATGATCGCCAGGGTCCGCGTGAGCTTCACCGTGACTGCGTGGTCCAGGGTTTGGGTGCCCAGGCCGTAAAGCGTATCCCAGGTGGAGGCAGCCGCTGTAACCGAGGAAGTATCATTGACCGCCGTTCCCGCGAAGAGACCAAAGGCCTCCCCGTTGGCCTGCGAAAAGCCCAGGGCCGTCCCAAGCGCTGGGAAGACCAGCGCGGCGATCACGTTGAACAGAAAAATGACGGACATTGCCTGGGCCACCGCTTCATCATCGGCATCCACCACCGGTGCGGTGGCAGCAATGGCCGAAGCGCCGCAGATGGAGGAACCTACGCCGATGAGCGTGGCTGTTTTCTCAGGAACCTTCAGGGCGCGCTGCAGTACAAAGGCGGTGACCAGGGCGATGGTGATGGTACCTAAAATGATCGGCAATGACCGCCATCCGGTTTTGAGCACAACGCTAAAGTTGAGCCCAAAGCCCAGGAGCACAACCGCTGCCTGGAGCAGCTTCTTCGAGACAAAGCCCGTGCCCTTCGACAGTGACCGCTTATCCTTGATCAGTAAACCGAGCACGATTCCCAGCAAAATGCCGAGGATTGGCCCGCCGGCAACCGGCACCAGTTTGCCAGCCTGCCAGGCGATCAATGCGATTCCCAGGCAAAGCGCAATCCCTTTCCAATGGTCCTTAATGAAGCCCAAACTGATCCTCTCGCTGCTAAAACAGGAAAAACCATTCAAGAAAGTTTACGTTGGAATTAATCCGGTTTTAGCGGCCAAATGAAATAATTACCGCGGCAATTATACGATCTGCCCGGCATTTTAGGGTGTTTTGGGAGTGGAGCCGGCTATGGCAGCGTTAGGTCCAGAATGTAGAAGTGCTGGCCGTCCTCCACTTCAATACCCACAGTCCCTGCCAGTCCCTGCAGGTCGCCGGTTCCGGAGCCTTTTACCACACTGAGGAAAAAGCGATCATCCTCACCGTCAGAGCCAGAAAAGTGCTGCAGCATAAAACTGCCGTCGCGTCCCTCCAGGCTGCCGCTCACCTCCTCGATCGCACAGTAGGCCTGGCCATCGCTTGCGTTGGTGGCTGCACCTAATAACTCGCCTTGCCCCTCTGCTTGCAAGACCCCCAGGTACTGTTTGTTCAGGCGCATGCGCATCACCTTGTTACCCCCGCTTGCTTGAAACCAAGTATCCAGGGGCTGCATCTGCACTTCGAAGGGCCCTTTACCGCTTATCTTCATGTTCACCTCGCTTTCCGCAGAAATGATAGCCAGTACCAAAGCGTATTTCCATGCCGTGTAGCGGCATTTTGCTGTCTTTCCCAAACCAGCCCGTTTTGACTATAATGGCTTCAACTCAAGAGAACAGGCCTGGACATATGAACTATCTGGTTACCGGCGGGGCCGGTTTTTTAGGCGCCGCGCTCGCTAATCGCCTGAGCAAGCAGGGGCATCTGGTGCGCGTTTTGGATGACCTAAGCACGGGAGATGAAAGCAAATTGGCCGCGGAAGTTGAATTTACCCGCGGTGATGTGAATGACAAACCACTCCTCTGGTCGCTCCTGCAGGAGGTGGATTGCGTTTTCCACCTGGCTGCTAAAGTGAGCGTGCCGGAGTCTTCGCTTTTCCCGCGCGACTATAACCACGTGAACGTAGGCGGGACGGTCACCCTGATGGAAGCCATTCGCGATGCCCGGATCGGGCGGATTGTGCATGTGTCCAGCGGCGCCGTGTATGGCCCGCAACTCGAAGTGCCCTACCGCGAGACATCCCAGGCCAACCCGGCCTCCCCTTATGCCGTATCCAAACTTTCGTCCGAGTATTACGTGCGCGAGCTTGCGGCTGAGGCCAGCGTCGAAGCAGTGGTCCTGCGGGTTTTCAATGCCTATGGCCCCGGGCAGCGTGTGCCGAACAGCCACCCGCCCATCATCGCCAACTATCTCAAACACGCCATCACCAACGGTTCGATCGTCATTCATGGCAATGGTACCCAAACCCGCGATTATGTTTACGTGGACGATGTGGTCAACGCCATCACCGCTGCGGCGAATGCGAACAATGTGGACCAGGAAGTAATCAACGTGGGTTCCGGCGTGGAGACGAGCGTACTGGAGCTGGTGCGTTTGGTGCGCCAGGTAACCGGCAAAAAACCGGAGGAGATCTTTAACCCGCTTAAGAATGCCGGCTTGTCACGCATGTGCGCGGATATTTCCAAGGCGTACCGACTGCTGAACTATTTGCCGCTCACCAGTCTGGAGACCGGGCTGCGGCTAACTGTGGAACGCGACCCCCAATATCATGCTGAATGAAGCCCAAGTGCTGCCGCGGGCATTCTTTGAACGCCCGGCTTGCCAGGCTGCCCCAGAACTTGTAGGCTGTCAACTCGTGCGTGAACTGGGCGGCCAAAGGCTGCGGGTTTTAATCACTGAAACTGAGGCTTACCAGGGCATGGAAGACCAGGCCTGCCACGCCCGCGGCGGGAAAACCAGGCGAAACGCGGTGATGTTCGGCCCTCCCGGACATGCCTATGTGTACTTCACCTACGGAATGCATTGGATGCTCAACCTGGTCTGCGAGGCGGAAGGATTCCCCGCAGCCGTGCTGATCCGGGCGGTACATCCCCTTGAAGGGCATGAGATGCTTGCCCAAAACCGGCCTCATTTGGCAGGCCAAGGAGCCTGGCTGGATGGTCCGGCCAAGCTGACCCAGGCGCTGGGCATCGACCGCATGGAGAATGGCACAGACGCCTGCGACGCGGAATCCGGGCTTTTTATTGCGTCCGGCATCCGTTTTGCCAGCGAGGACCTGATTTCCGGGCCGCGGGTGGGCCTGGGCAAGACCCCGGAGCCCTGGCTGAGCATGCCCTGGCGCTGGCGCTTAAGTCCACGGGCCCTGCAGGCCGCGCTCGGAACGGTATAATCTAAGCCGATGATCTTTAGCAAACGTAAAACCGACCCCAGTTTCAACGTGGAACCCGTGATCGAACGGGTCTCATCGGTTATTGGGCCGGGAATCAACTGGCGCGGCGATTTGCGCGGCCGGGGCGGAATCCGCATTGAAGGTACCTTTGAAGGTGAGTTGGCCATTGATGGCCTGGTGGTGGTAGGTGAGAGCGGTAAAGTGACCTGCGAGTTGTTAAAAGCCGAGGCGCTGATCGTCGCCGGCCAGGTGCGGGGCAACATCCAAACCAAACGGCTCGAGATTCGCGCCACAGGCCGCATTTGGGGCGATGTAGTTACCGAGTCATTCAGCAGTGAAGACGGCGCCTTTTTACGCGGCCAGATGCGCATGGAAGAGAAACTGGACCTGGACCTCAGCGCTCCGGCCAGTGAACCAGCCGCTGCGGTTGCTGCTGAGGATAAGCATGCTTCGGAAGACGCCCAAGCATCAACTCAAACCACAATGCCAGTAATCGTGCGCGATGAAGAGCCGGACCAGGAGGATGAATCCGGCAAGATACCTTCTCCCTGGGCTAATTAAGTTCCCGTTTTATTTAAAGGGTGTTTCGAGAATGATAGTCACCGGGCCATCATTGTGGATTTCTACCAGCATCTCAGCGCCGAACTGGCCAGTTTGCACCTTTAAATCGTGCTGGCGCAGCAGCTCGCAAAATTGTTCATAGAGCGGAATGGCCTGTTCCGGGCGGGCGGCATGCACAAAGGATGGCCTGCGGCCTTTGCGTAGATCCGCGATGAGGGTGAACTGCGAGACGACGATCACCTCCCCGCCCACCTCCAGGCAGCCCAGGTTCATCTTGCCTTCGCTGTCTTCGAAAACGCGCAGGTCGGCGCACTTCCGTGCTAGTTCACGGGCATCGGCTTCAGTGTCCTCATCGTCCACTCCAAGCAGGATCAGCATGCCCTTATCGA
>ENA-UOOH01002477-UOOH01002477.1-fermentation-metagenome-genome-assembly--contig:-NODE-2477-length-15857-cov-5.364574_pt1 | contig 15857 bp, 8 predicted proteins | sample MGYA00245778_ERZ724025 | MGnify/ENA primary metagenome ERZ724025 (study PRJEB28704, sample SAMN03018313) | fermentation metagenome | biome: anthropogenic terrestrial biome; feature: soil; material... | reverse complement strand
CTTTTCTAACTTCCTATAAGGGATGGAAACTCCCACTTTTCCCACGCTTCTTCTAATGTTTCACACTTTTCTAACTTCCTATAAGGGATGGAAACTCTATTCGGGAGCCTGGCGAGGTTTTCGTTGCGATAGCTTTTCTAACTTCCTATAAGGGATGGAAACATTACTTCTCCATCTATGCTTAATATCCGCCTCGAACTTTTCTAACTTCCTATAAGGGATGGAAACAGCTCATCAAGGGTGATAGGCCCCTCGCAACTTGTACTTTTCTAACTTCCTATAAGGGATGGAAACTTAATTGAATAAGTTACTATTGTTGTGTCACCGGTTCTTTTCTAACTTCCTATAAGGGATGGAAACAGCATACCTAAAACATTTGCCATTTTCTGGCTTTTGCTTTTCTAACTTCCTATAAGGGATGGAAACCCGCTTACAGCACGCCAGGAGACCTCGTGTGGGATCACTTTTCTAACTTCCTATAAGGGATGGAAACACTGCTGCATATGTGGTAGCCATTGCTGTAGGTCTACTTTTCTAACTTCCTATAAGGGATGGAAACCCCAAAACCATTTCAAACACACTCCCCAGATATATACTTTTCTAACTTCCTATAAGGGATGGAAACGACAATATCGGGCTTTTGACCCACGCCGATATGGCGCTTTTCTAACTTCCTATAAGGGATGGAAACATCGAGAAGAGATCTGCGTCCATAAAATCACATGTACTTTTCTAACTTCCTATAAGGGATGGAAACAGATCAAACTTCAACCTCACATCATATCCTCGGAACTCCTTTTCTAACTTCCTATAAGGGATGGAAACATAATCGTGCGATCTCAAGATCGAGCCGCCTTTTGCTCTTTTCTAACTTCCTATAAGGGATGGAAACATTTCTTTTTTTGGGTTGCTTTTACTTTATCCACCTCCTTTTCTAACTTCCTATAAGGGATGGAAACTAGCTCCTGTGAGTACATATGGAGTACGAAACAAAACTTTTCTAACTTCCTATAAGGGATGGAAACATAATCCTCCGTGATATGAACATATGCCGATGTTCCCCTTTTCTAACTTCCTATAAGGGATGGAAACTCCCCAAGCGACGAAATAACGCGTAATGCAGTGTTGCTTTTCTAACTTCCTATAAGGGATGGAAACATGGTATTGTCCTTGCATCATCATTTTTGGTCTTGTACTTTTCTAACTTCCTATAAGGGATGGAAACTACATCATTACCTTACCTCCTCATACTCCTCATCCACTTTTCTAACTTCCTATAAGGGATGGAAACAAGATGGCCAGCACTCCCACCCAGATGATGGAGGGGATGCTTTTCTAACTTCCTATAAGGGATGGAAACTAATATCCCGGCTCGTAGCGGTAGGCTTTTTCGTTGCTTTTCTAACTTCCTATAAGGGATGGAAACTATGATTGAACGTACCTATTAGCAGGTAGGCCAAAACTTTTCTAACTTCCTATAAGGGATGGAAACTCAAGCCAGTACCGCTCACGGCGGTACTGCTCCCCGCTTTTCTAACTTCCTATAAGGGATGGAAACCGGTGCCTCTAGAAACCAGAACGCCGTCAGATCGCACTTTTCTAACTTCCTATAAGGAATGGAAACTTCGCGATAATATTTTCCTGCGCTTTTTTCCACGCTCTTTTCTAACTTCCTATAAGGGATGGAAACTTGTAATAATTGGGATCCTTTGTATCAGCTTTTACTCTTTTCTAACTTCCTATAAGGGATGGAAACTTACTATAGGCACTTCTTATGCTTGGTCTCTTTTGTACTTTTCTAACTTCCTATAAGGGATGGAAACACTTTCCCATACATGCTAAGATGTATGGAAGTAACTTCTTTTCTAACTTCCTATAAGGGATGGAAATATAGTTCATGGAGTTCTCTTATTTTTTAACTTATTAAAATTCCTATAAGGGATGGAAGTATATTTATTAAAGGCTGATAAGGAATATTTACGCCTAGTTTTAAATTCATAAGCGTCAGCCTTTAATAAATTGTAATTTTGTTTGTATGTTTTTATAATTAAAGATTGTTTAGTTACGCCCTATCAACTAAATAAAAATTCCCCTCTAAAAACAACTGTTTATTTAAAAGATCGTTTCAAATTTGAGTTTTATTAAGTTTATGATATACTTAATGGTACATGGAGTTAGCTAGACATTACACTCGCAATTATAATACAATTATATCTAATTGTAAGAGAAGTGAAAGCATTACATATTTCATTAGTTTTTTCGACAAAGAATAATTTATATATTCGTCTTTTATGCAGCAACCATAATTCGCTTCAAGCGATGGTCTGCTGTAGGCCCCAGATCTGGCGGCGTTTCTGCACAACAGGGGCTACATCCAGGGCAAACGTCACTTCAAGCTCTTCTATTTTTCCTGGATCTTCGGCAGAGGGGAGATCCGGTGCGAGGGGAACCATATACTGATTTCCCTTCCGCTAAGGCTGATGATCGCGTCGACGGAGAGGGAAATTCTGGAGGATCTTGCCAACGGATCGCTCACGAAGAGACACATAAGGCTGGGCAACAATCTGTTGGATTGCACTGGTGTGACGGTTAAGAATCCTATGGTGGAGAGGATTTAGGTTTTCGTCCGCACGCTGTCGCCCATTCTCTGCTATTCGGCGAGAAGGAGCCCGGGAGGGGGATGATACTGGAACGCGTCTCGAAAGTACATCAACACATCGACTTTTTCCGTATGAGCAACCGTTATCCACTGAAGAGCTGGAACGGCGTTTTCCGCCTGAAAGGACCAAAAGCCCTGCTGCAAAAGGCCGTCGATTGCGACCTGGGAAGCAAGAACTCTGCGGGTTTCGGCTGCGTAGAGGTCGCTGAGAAGGGGAAAAGAAAGGAGGAATAGAGATAATGCTGATCTCAAATCTGATGAGTCTTGGGCGACCACTCTTGAAAGGAGGAATGTCACCAAGAGAGCTATTGGAACTGATTTCGGATATCAAAAAGCCTAACGTAAAAAGTTTTTTCTCTAATATTCTGGTTATTGAAATTGACATGAGGAAAGAATTCAGATGTATGGCACTTGAGCCTATACAATGGGGGAAATATGTTTATCCATCGCAAAAGAACAAAAAGCAGATTTTTCAACCAGACCTGAGCAATGCTGCAGCGCTTCCATTTGTGTGGTCTTCTGGAGGAAATCCAGTAAAACCCCAGGGGGCGTACGGAGTTCCTGTTTATCTTACTTTCGAGAAAAGTTGGAAAGATGAGCTTCAGAAAGGGGTGGATGGTACTAAAAAGTTTCTAGAGGGCCGCATTGATCGAACAATTGATATGCAGCTTTCCACGGAACAGCTAAAAATCGTTGCGGAGAAACTCCACGAAGCGTCATTTAAGGTCCATTCTCGAGGAAAAGAAAAACTGCTTGGTCTCATTGTGCTAGCAAGTTTGAGGGAAGATGGCCCCTTCATCCTTTCGGATCATAAACCATTGCCTGGGGACCGAAAACTGGCGCTGATTGGCCCTAGTAAACTACATCAAGGTAAGTTTATCGTGGCAGATCTATATAAAATGCTGGAATGTTTTTGGCAAGCTAAAATTCGAGAGGGGGCCGAAAAGGGAACGATGAAAGATTCTTCCTGCTATTTCTGTGGCAAGAAGATGGATCTAGTATCTGCATATTGTAAGTCGTGGTCTTGGTTCACCACAACATGGGGTTGTCCTCTTCCTATGGAGTTGAAGGAAAGGGAGCTTGTGAAATCGATTGCCATGTGTCCGGAATGTTATAAGGCCTTTACGTGCGGGGCATGTGCGTTCGACAGGTTGACCCGACCGCTGGATATCTTTCTAGTCAAGGAGATATTCTCTCCAGTTGCCAGCGCTGGAGGAAAGGAATCGGTTAGACAGGGGAACTCCGTGGAAGAAATTCAGGGGTGTGCCTACGTCGTACCGTTAATGGACAAGACTCTTGATGATGCAGGCTTGTCAGATGATTTCGCCGAGAGTGTTCTCATGATGATGGAAGGGGAGACTCCAGGGGACAAACTTTCAACTCACATAAAGAAAGTTACTGGCTTCGAAAGTAGTTTGCCTGATGATTTTGACAGGCAGGGTTTTTTAATTAACCTGGTCTACTATTCTGGCGATCTCTCAAGGGGCGATATTCATCTCAGAGCAATGATAGAGGATATTCTTCCTTCCACTCTTACGAGGCTGGATAGATTGACGGGAACCATGATGGAGTATGCAGAGAGTACGGCTAATAGCCTCTTTGGTAAATTAAGCGATAAATATGCTTCATTTGTGCGTAACAGATATTCATCGATTCCCTGGTTGTTGATCAACGCCTACGGCGGTCCATATATCTGGGATAGTTTGCGAAAGGTGCTTTATCAACGTTCTCTTTCGCGTAAACGTTTCATTGGAAATGTGGTTCGGAGGATGTCTGATTTAGCTGTTAAGTTGCCAGATAGTTTGTGGAGGCTTCAGGAAGAGGTTTTGTTCTATCTCGTCTTTTCCCGTTTCTTGAATGAATATGATCGGGAAATATCAGGTTGCGGAGGTGATGTTACCGTGAGGGACTGGAAAGAGTTGTCCAAACTGGTTAGTGGGGATGACCCAGGGGAAATGAATTTCACGGATTGCGAGGAATTAGGGTTTGCTGCTGGATGGGCGGTTAAAAATTTTTCAAGTCAATATTGGCATGAAAGCAACAAAAAGGATTTCATCAAACATCGTGTCATGACCTTTGGCAGCAGGCTTAAACCGGAGGTCATATGGAAAAGAGCACTGGTGCCCATGAATGAGTATGCTCTTCAGAGAAATATTCATATGACAAGCAATGCAAAAGATTTGCTGGCTCTGGTTCTCCTGGAGTATGGCAGATTGAAGGATGATATCAGGGGGAATGAGGATAACTTTATGGCCGCTTTCTGGGCCGGCTACACGTTGAATCGTAAAAATTCAGAGGGAGGGAAGAATTAATATGGCGACAGCAAAAAGTTCTGAAATTCTGTTTGTAAAGTGTGTCAAGGACGGTATCCCAAATAGAGACCCTTTGAACGACAGCGATGCCAGACGCATATTTGGCGAGGATGACGGACGAATTTCCCTTTCCGATGTGAGCATAAAGAGAGATGTGAGGGATTACATGCTGGCCCGCTATCCGGATGGCGGAGATGATAAAAAACATTTTATTTTCTGTCGCGAGGAGCGAACAACAGACAACAAGTTGCTGGGACGGCAAAGTCTTGCCGAGACAATTCTGGAAAGGGCAGGTAAAAGCAATGCTGAGAGCAAGGCAAAAGCTTTGATGGAAAGTACTTTTGATGTTAGGACCTTTGGTGCCGTCTATAGCGTTAGTAAAGAGAGTTTTCACCAGACTGGTCCTGTACAGTTTGGTTGGGCCCATTCGCTTCATCCAGTCGAGACTAAATATGTACAGGGGACAGTGGTTATGCCCAGCAAGGATGCGAAGATTACGGAAGAGGGAGAAAAGGAAGGAGCTTCGCAGGGCACGATTTGGACCAGTTACATCCTTCCCTTTGCCGTATTTGCCATGCCCGGAGTTATAAATGCCAGCATCGCAAAAGATACTGGAATGACCGAAGAGGATGTAGATCTTTTGCTGGAAGGATTGTGGAGGGGAACCCAACAGAGGCAAGCCAGAGGCAGGGGAATGCAGCAACCTGTATTTTTGCTCCACGTCGAGTATAAGGATTCTTTTTATAGAATAGGATTTTTGGAGGATTACATTAAAATTAAGCCCGAACGTGACGCGTGGCTTGAAGGTAATTCTCCTACGGCCCTTTCCCAGATCAATTTGGATGTATCGGCTTTGGTCGATTTGCTCGATGAGCATAGGGACGATATCGCCAGAGTAAGGCTTGCCTGTAACCCGGCACTCATGATTGATGGAAATATTAAGGCAGAGACTCTGGACCTAAGATAGACTCCGGAATCATTGTGCAAAGGGAGGTGATCTCGGTTGCAAGTGTTGATATTCGAGCTGAAGGGGAAAATGGGACATTTCCGCAGACCTGATACGACAGGAACACACGCTACATATCCCTTTATTTCAAGAACGGCGCTTCATGGTCTGCTTGCCTCTATCTTAGGGCTGGAGATGTTGGATGGGAATAACTTTATGGCCTTGCGTCTTATGACTCCCGTTTATACCTGTACGCAGGAGATGTCCATGATGGGAAAGGGATTTGAGAAGGGGGGTAAGGACTCCTTTAACAGGCCCACAGCAGTGGAGTTCGTTGTCAATCCTCATTACCGAATTTACTACACGGGCAAGTATCTTAAAGATCTTGTTGGAAAGCTGTCAGGCAATGAAAGTCATTACCATACCTATCTTGGTTGCGCCTATTGTTTGACCTTCCCAAAGTTTGTTGATGTGGCGAGAGGAATCCTCATTTCAGCTATGGGGGAAGTCTCAACAAGGACAATAGTTCCAACAAATGCCATATCTTCACTGAAGTTCAGAGAAGGAACCTGCTATAGCCGGGTGAGCGGGATGCAATACCGTTATCTTGGAGGGCGAAGATTCGATGGTACGATAAATTTCATCTACAACGACGAGAATAGGTCCATTGAATTTGTACCCGCTGTTCCGAATGAAGGCAAACCGGTATCCTTCGTAGATGTTTCTGGAGAAACAATATGTCTTTGGTGAAGCCACTTTCTGAATGTGTTGCGCGTCCCGATAACCTAGACGGTACTTCCAATCCCCTGGTAGATCACCTTTTGGTGGTCGCTAGGGGATTGGGGAATCACCAAAAGGGAAAGGAACAGAAGCTGCGATTTCTTGCCGGTTTGCTGCACGATGCAGGAAAGGCCCGAATATCCTGGCAAAGATACATAAAGGGAGAACAAAAAGAAGATTCCTGGCATTCACCGCTGGGGGCCGCTTTTTTCTGTTTTTGCTCCAGTGGTTTGATAAAATGTTGGCAGATTGAAAGAGAAGAGAGGCGCAAGTTGCAATGGCTGGCATCTAATTTGGCGATCGATATCGCCAGCCATCATGGGAAATTGAAAGACTGGACTGACGAACCTCCCTGGTACGGAAATGTCGGGAAGAATACCTTCGACGAGGTTGATTTCATCGGCTTGACAGAATTGGTGAGGCAATACTTCCCGGAGTTTCATTATGACAGGGTGTATTTCGATGACTGGTGGAGCAATTGTCGTGAAGAGTGGAAAATCTGGAAAAATAATGCTTCCCGATATTTGAGCAGGCAGTTGAAACGGGCGGATGTCTGCTATACCGAGGCAGCCATGTTTAATGTGCGAACCAAAACATCAGAATTTATAACTGCAGATCGTTTTGATGCCGCAGGCATAGAGGAAGTATTTCTCGACGGGGAGTCAGCTAAAAGAGCTCTTAAGATATTTTCACGCTATTGTATTTCTAGAGGTAAGGAAGCGATAAAAAACGGTGTTCCTCCCCATATGGTAGAAACAAGGCAGCGAATTCAGGAAGATGTCTATTCTGCCTGGCGTTCCAGTTGTGATTGTCATTTTTTCAGTAACGTTTTGCCTACGGGCTATGGAAAGACGCTGAACACCCTGCGTGTCGCCCTGGAAAGCTGTGTAAAAGGACATGCCAGACGTATTGTATATGTCGCTCCATATATTTCCATCCTTTCTCAGGCTTCTGAAGAAATTTCGGCAGCTACGGGAATTGAAGTGATGGTCCATCATCACCTGTCCATTTTGCAGAAACAGGAGATGGATGATATAGGCTATTTGGCTATGGAATCCTGGCAGGCTCCGATAGTAACTACGACTTATAACCAGTTTTTCAGAGCCCTCTTTCCATCAAAGGCTCAGCAGAGCATGAGGCTGAAGGCTCTGGAAAATTCATTTGTTATTATCGACGAACCGCAGATAATGGATGGAGATATGTGGTTAATATTCCTTTACCAGTTACGCGCCATGGCGGCTGAGTTGAACATGCGGGTACTCTTCACAACGGCAACGATGCCTCCCTTCGAATCGGGCCTGGACAATATTGTTTCTCTCGCGCCGAAAATAGTAACGCCGAATCGCTATACAGTTAACGTAATCAAAGAAGCCCAAAGTGAGGATGACATTGCGGAGCTGGCAGTGGAGAAACTACGACAGAAGGGTTCTGTCGCTGTGATCATGAACACGATTAAGGATTCTGCCCTGATCTATAAAAAGATCGGCCCTGAACTTCGGGGGGATGAACATATTTATTATCTTTCCGGGTCAATGACATCCATTCACAAGGCTAGTCGTATCGAAGAAATCAGAAAAGCCTTGAAAAATAAAAAAATGGTTATTGTGGTCTGTACTCAGGTGCTTGAAGCAGGAGTGGATTTGAGCTTTCGATGTTTGCTTCGCGCTAATTCGGTAATGCCTTCTATAATTCAAGCGTCGGGAAGAGTAAATCGGCACGATGAGGGGGATGTGGCAGAGGTATGGGTGTTCCCTTTTTTGCGAAATGGTGAACAAAAGACAAGACAATGGGTTTACAGGAACGTAATTGCCAGGGAGGAAACGGATCGTTGCCTTGAGAAGTATGGATCATGGAAGGAAGAAAAGTCAGCAGCTATCGTATCAGATTACTACCAGGGCCTGATAAAGCGAAATCCTACTACGGGAGCGCTCGAAAGACTCGTCAAGGCAGCTAAAGGCGAATGGTCTGCTCTTTCAGGAGTTAGCCCTTTTGGTGAGGATTATCCGAAGGTAGATGTTTTTGTTCCTTTTGGGGAGGAGTTGATGGATAAAAAGACACGGGCTTTACTGAGCCATTTCGCTCCTGACGGGCTGCAGCAATTACATGACCGCTATGTTGACAGATGCTGGATGGCTACGCTGGATTTTCTGTCTAAAAAACGTTTCATGTCGTTGCTTGAATACTTTACCGTCCCTGTTTCTTTGAAGCTGGCTGCCGATTTGATAAATTCGTCGGAAAAAGCTATTCCGCAAATTACTAAAAGCGAACTTTATTCCGATGAAACCGGGCTAGCGCTGGTGGAACCAGGAGATTTTTCTCTATGCTGTTTTTAGGAGGTTCCTGCGTTGATGATAAGTTTATCTGAATCACTCCGAATCGGTGGCACGGTTGGCACAGCTCAAGATGGATGTGAGCAAAAAATAGACCCGAATTACGACAGCGTGATGTTCTCTATACGTGGCGCAGCGAGCGCTACACCAGACGCGAGATCATCGAAGTAGAACGTGGCAACTCCGATTTTCTGATCTGAATTCGCATGTGTCCGGGAGAAGTAAGATTCCGTGTCGACCTCCAATAGCGTAAAAAACCAGGGGGATCGACACAAGCGTCAAAATCATGAAAAGTCATTGTTCGCGAGTGTTTAGATGATTTTGTCGAACCTTGACAGCAAAATATGTCGAATAGGGGAAAATGGAGAAATGTAGTAAAATACAGGGGTGCGGTGCCTTTTTATACTTCCTATAAGGGATGGAAACAAGAAGGATAAAGGCGACCAGATTACTCTCGGCCTACTTTTTATACTTCCTATAAGGGATGGAAACCTCCATTGGAACGGCGTGAATGGGTACTGAGACGTTCTTTTTATACTTCCTATAAGGGATGGAAACTCGATCGTTCGAAACAGATCTATCCGGCGGTGGACCTTTTTATACTTCCTATAAGGGATGGAAACTCCTCTTTTCTAGCTAATAATATTCCGTTGAGTAAACTTTTTATACTTCCTATAAGGGATGGAAACATTGTATCTGTTTTACGTCCTTCATCATCTTTCTTCCTTTTTATACTTCCTATAAGGGATGGAAACTTTAGAAATGACAAAGAATAAGGGTTAACATTTCAACTTTTTATACTTCCTATAAGGGATGGAAACTTGAAATAGGAGATACAACTTTCTATGCTGTAAAAGACTTTTTATACTTCCTATAAGGGATGGAAACCTGAGTCTGGGTGTAATGGCAAAAGTTCATAAATTTCTTTTTATACTTCCTATAAGGGATGGAAACTCATTTCGAGCAGTGCATAGAACGCTGACAAACGCTGCTTTTTATACTTCCTATAAGGGATGGAAACAGTCGTAAACAATCCCTGAATCAGAGTCTATGTATTCTTTTTATACTTCCTATAAGGGATGGAAACCCGAATTTGGCCACCTGATATTGTTCAAAAGTTTCACTTTTTATACTTCCTATAAGGGATGGAAACTCGTCTGGAGCCATCGACCCCTTCTCCACCAGCCAGCTTTTTATACTTCCTATAAGGGATGGAAACGAGGATACCGACGATGCATTTTATGAACGTATGGTAACTTTTTATACTTCCTATAAGGGATGGAAACCCCGATATCGTCGATATCGAATCGGGGAAGTATATACTTTTTATACTTCCTATAAGGGATGGAAACAACAATACTAAATGTAACGTATGACTTTTCCCAGTTCCTTTTTATACTTCCTATAAGGGATGGAAACAGCTTCCCTAGAGTCGTTGTAAAGAGGAACACCAACTTTTTATACTTCCTATAAGGGATGGAAACCAAACAGCACATGGCCGCCCCCTTTGCATCAACTACTTTTTATACTTCCTATAAGGGATGGAAACATGTCCGCTGCCATTCCTCTTTGGCTGCTTCGGCATCCTTTTTATACTTCCTATAAGGGATGGAAACACTTTTACCGTTTCTAGCACAAGATCGCTAGTGTCCTTTTTATACTTCCTATAAGGGATGGAAACTTTTCTCTTTCTCCTCGGTGGGATATACTGTCGCCCTTTTTATACTTCCTATAAGGGATGGAAACGATACTGGGTACCTGAATGGCTCAATAACTGTCCTGTCTTTTTATACTTCCTATAAGGGATGGAAACTGACTACATGTATAAAAAGGGTATGGGGTTACAAGAGCTTTTTATACTTCCTATAAGGGATGGAAACCATCGTTTATATCTACAATACGAACATCAAGGCAAGCTTTTTATACTTCCTATAAGGGATGGAAACACGCTTCACGGAGAAAACTCTTCAGGCTCCTTCACTCCTTTTTATACTTCCTATAAGGGATGGAAACTCAGGTCACTAAAGATGAATGCCTCTCTCTTCCTCTCTTTTTATACTTCCTATAAGGGATGGAAACACCGGCCACTTTGAACAGCACGGCTAATGGCCTGAGCTTTTTATACTTCCTATAAGGGATGGAAACCACACCTATAAAATTAATAAAATAGGCCTTTTTGCCTACTTTTTATACTTCCTATAAGGGATGGAAACAATACAGTGAGCGCCTTCAGGCTGAAGACCGCTGCCCTTTTTATACTTCCTATAAGGGATGGAAACTAGGAACTGAGTTAAATCACAAAAGATTATCTGTCCTTTTTATACTTCCTATAAGGGATGGAAACATGAAATACTGGACTTTGCAGAGCGCTTCGATTTCTCCTTTTTATACTTCCTATAAGGGATGGAAACTAGTCACCGGCAAGGCCCTTCATCAACGCTGTGAACTTTTTATACTTCCTATAAGGGATGGAAACCGGATAAGCCGGCGATTTTTGATGATCTCATCGAGCTTTTTATACTTCCTATAAGGGATGGAAACAAGAATTTGAAACATATACTATCTTCAGGCTCTTTCTTTTTATACTTCCTATAAGGGATGGAAACTTGATAAAACTTGCCGACCAAATAATTCTTCAAAACGCTTTTTATACTTCCTATAAGGGATGGAAACAATAATGCCTGCGCCAGCCGCCGCTTACGCCCGCTACTTTTTATACTTCCTATAAGGGATGGAAACTGAGCCATCGAAGCGGATCAGGCTTTTTACAAAATTCCTTTTTATACTTCCTATAAGGGATGGAAACGCTCCATGCTTTTTAAGCATTTCGTATTCGTTCGGGACTTTTTATACTTCCTATAAGGGATGGAAACTCTTCATTTTCATCGTATATTAACTGTGCCAGCGTCCTTTTTATACTTCCTATAAGGGATGGAAACCATATTCTGCTACATCCTGTTACAAAAATGTAACAGTCTTTTTATACTTCCTATAAGGGATGGAAACGGAGAAAGGAACCGTGCAGTCCTGCATAGGTGTTAACTTTTTATACTTCCTATAAGGGATGGAAACTTGCTCGTGCAATCGATATATCTCCGCTCATCCAGGCTTTTTATACTTCCTATAAGGGATGGAAACACGAAATTAACAAATGGGCAAAAACAAACGGATACACTTTTTATACTTCCTATAAGGGATGGAAACAGGTGCACAAAGTCCCTAGCACCAATAATGTCACGGTCTTTTTATACTTCCTATAAGGGATGGAAACCCTGTTCGTCGTCTTCGTCAAGCCACCCGGGAATTTCCTTTTTATACTTCCTATAAGGGATGGAAACTTTCTTTCATAACAAGATCATAGCCTTGTGTAGCGTCCTTTTTATACTTCCTATAAGGGATGGAAACAAAGTTAGTGCTATAGTGTAATCATCAAGCAACAGAGCTTTTTATACTTCCTATAAGGGATGGAAACGCCATTTTTCATAGCCTCCCTTCGCAAGCTATCTATCTTTTTATACTTCCTATAAGGGATGGAAACATCCTGTTGGCTTATCAAACCAAATACACGGGCAACTTTTTATACTTCCTATAAGGGATGGAAACTCATTCAGCTCTGTAAGGTCTTGGACGATGTGATCTCCTTTTTATACTTCCTATAAGGGATGGAAACTCGGCTACGATAATAAATTCTTGCGCCATACCGTACTTTTTATACTTCCTATAAGGGATGGAAACTAAATGAGGATATCTCCCCTTAAGGAGTCATAGGCGCTTTTTATACTTCCTATAAGGGATGGAAACTAGCAATGGCTTTGAAGTGTTCGTTAATATTGCTTGCCCTTTTTATACTTCCTATAAGGGATGGAAACATGCATTGGGCTTCGAGCGTGAAATACGAATCGTACCTTTTTATACTTCCTATAAGGGATGGAAACTTAGGAACAATGCCTCTGGAATGAGTCCATGCTGCTCTTTTTATACTTCCTATAAGGGATGGAAACTTCTTGAAAGAATCTCAATGTATTTTTCAAGTATGCCTTTTTATACTTCCTATAAGGGATGGAAACGAGATACTGTTTGTTTAGGGGGATACAGTGTAGATACTTTTTATACTTCCTATAAGGGATGGAAACATGCAGGTACGGACTCTAAAAGGCTTGCTAATGCTTCTTTTTATACTTCCTATAAGGGATGGAAACCAAAAGAGCAGCTAACGGAAGTTATGATGTATGTTGCCTTTTTATACTTCCTATAAGGGATGGAAACATGAAATACTGGACTTTGCAGAGCGCTTCGATTTCTCCTTTTTATACTTCCTATAAGGGATGGAAACTTCTCACGATCGGCCTTGAATCGACGCTCATCGACACTTTTTATACTTCCTATAAGGGATGGAAACAAGAGAAGGTCGTACTGTGAGGCTATGTGGTCTACACTTTTTATACTTCCTATAAGGGATGGAAACCAGTAAAGGGCGGTTTTATCTCAATAAGATAATCAGGCTTTTTATACTTCCTATAAGGGATGGAAACATAGATGAGAAGGTAATGTAAAAACCTAATATTGGCCTTTTTATACTTCCTATAAGGGATGGAAACCATATTCCGCTGGTTCCGGAAGGGTGATAGCTCCACCCCTTTTTATACTTCCTATAAGGGATGGAAACTAAATCTTCTTTTATCGGTCTACGGAACCGAAGGTCCTTTTTATACTTCCTATAAGGGATGGAAACATAACAAAAGAACTAGCAGAAGCCGTAAACGCAGTACCTTTTTATACTTCCTATAAGGGATGGAAACCTACCATATGTTTTATATTGTGATCCGATTGGCTCCCTTTTTATACTTCCTATAAGGGATGGAAACGAACGATGGGCAAGCATTTGGGGAGTATTGCGGAAACTTTTTATACTTCCTATAAGGGATGGAAACCACTTTGCTTGGGGTCGGATGGGAAAGTTGGAATTACTTTTTATACTTCCTATAAGGGATGGAAACTTGTTGTGGAAAAACATCACGGCCTGAAATAGCGCCTCCTTTTTATACTTCCTATAAGGGATGGAAACTTCCATAATTCCAGCGAAATGAGTACGAATTACAGCCTTTTTATACTTCCTATAAGGGATGGAAACCAGTGTTGCGCCGGTTGTTTTTGTGAATGTGCTGGATCTTTTTATACTTCCTATAAGGGATGGAAACATGTCAAATCACCCGACCTGTCTTTGGATAGATTTCCTTTTTATACTTCCTATAAGGGATGGAAACGGCTCTTCGAGTTCCTTGGGGTCCTGAGAATCTTCGGCTTTTTATACTTCCTATAAGGGATGGAAACTTCAGCCGATGAACCCTAAGGTAGAGATGCATGGCGACTTTTTATACTTCCTATAAGGGATGGAAACCCCACTACTCGGTTCTCGTGTGCATTGAAGTCTATACTTTTTATACTTCCTATAAGGGATGGAAACTCTACACTCCCGCTTGGATGGTATTTTTTTGAGCCATCCTTTTTATACTTCCTATAAGGGATGGAAACTTTGCAAGAATAGTATAACATCTTTTGCAACACATGCTTTTTATACTTCCTATAAGGGATGGAAACTCAATAAGCGCATTTAAGATAGCAATTGTTTTGAACTTTTTATACTTCCTATAAGGGATGGAAACATGAACCAAATGCCGGATCTTTCTGTTTCAAAAGCTGCTTTTTATACTTCCTATAAGGGATGGAAACTTTCAATTTGTTGCGGGAGTGGAAATGTATATCCTACTTTTTATACTTCCTATAAGGGATGGAAACCCATTTCTACCTACAGGTAGCGCCGCTTCATATTTGCTTTTTATACTTCCTATAAGGGATGGAAACTACATAATGATGGAATTGTTCTAAATGTAAAATGCCTTTTTATACTTCCTATAAGGGATGGAAACTCCGAAAATGTCACGCACTGCAATGCAACATAGTGCTCTTTTTATACTTCCTATAAGGGATGGAAACAACCGTAATTCTCATGCAAGGCATGTTTTTGCTCTCCTCTTTTTATACTTCCTATAAGGGATGGAAACTGGAGTAGATGAAGAGAATCGTCTGGGAAAGGGTCTCCTTTTTATACTTCCTATAAGGGATGGAAACATATTCTAAAACGCTATATTACCTATAAAAATTAATCTTTTTATACTTCCTATAAGGGATGGAAACTCCAACCGTGGGGCGGCACTTTTCTTGTACATGTTTCTTTTTATACTTCCTATAAGGGATGGAAACTAGGATCACGAATCGCCACTGGAACCCCCATAGCCTCTTTTTATACTTCCTATAAGGGATGGAAACAAGATAAGCTGTAGCTACATGTCGTTTACCTGGTTTCTTTTTATACTTCCTATAAGGGATGGAAACTTTCACCTCTTCCAACCAACTCCCCCACCACTGCATCTTTTTATACTTCCTATAAGGGATGGAAACTCGTTCGCAACTTTCCTGAGTACGTAGCTCAAAATACTTTTTATACTTCCTATAAGGGATGGAAACAAGCTCGATGCGGCGGGGAAACTCCCAGGTGACATTCTTTTTATACTTCCTATAAGGGATGGAAACTCAGGTTCAGGAAAACGAGCAGGCCATATACGAACACCTTTTTATACTTCCTATAAGGGATGGAAACCAGGTACAGACAGGATAGAACCGTGCATCACAATAACTTTTTATACTTCCTATAAGGGATGGAAACATCTATTACATTTTTATCTATATTTGCCATTGCCTTCTTTTTATACTTCCTATAAGGGATGGAAACACGATTCCCCTTTTGCCGCATCGCCGAGAAGTGCCTCTTT
>ENA-UOOH01002474-UOOH01002474.1-fermentation-metagenome-genome-assembly--contig:-NODE-2474-length-15879-cov-13.149457_pt1 | contig 15879 bp, 16 predicted proteins | sample MGYA00245778_ERZ724025 | MGnify/ENA primary metagenome ERZ724025 (study PRJEB28704, sample SAMN03018313) | fermentation metagenome | biome: anthropogenic terrestrial biome; feature: soil... | reverse complement strand
GTAATAATTTATTAAAGTCAAGTAATAATTTTTTCTTTCTTCGTTTTAATTTACCCAAACAAGGTTTTATTTTTCTTATCTATTTTAGAATACATACAAACACTAAACAATAAGAAGGAGAATATTGAATACTCCCCTTCTTTGTTTGTATATATAATTTATAATTACTTTATTTTAATTTCCGAAGTCGTCGAATAGGATATTTTCTGGTGGTACTCCTAAGCTATCCAACATCTTAATTATTGCATTGGTCATTAGTTGTGGTCCACAAATATAGTATTCTATCTCTTCAGGTTCTTGGTGATTTTTAAGATAATTGTCAAAGATAACTTGATGGATAAATCCAACATAGCCTTCCCAATTGTCTTCTTTCTTTGGTTCGCTTAATGCAATGTTGAAAGTGAAATTAGGATTTTCTTTCTCAATTTGCTTAAAGTCATCAACATAGAATAGTTCTCTTAGGGAACGTCCTCCATACCAGAATGTTGCTTTACGTGAGGTATGTTTTGTTTTGAATTGGTCGAAGATATGCGAACGCATTGGTGCCATTCCTGCTCCTCCTCCAATAAACATCATTTCCTTTTGTGTGTCTTTAATAAAGAATTCTCCATAAGGTCCAGATATTGTTACCTTGTCTCCTGGTTTTAGCGACCAAATGTAGGATGAACAAACTCCTGGATTAATGTGTTTGAACTCACATTTTTTTCTATCCCATGGTGGTGTTGCAATACGAATATTGAGCATTATTATATTTCCTTCAGCTGGGTGGTTAGCCATTGAATAGGCTCTATATACCAATTCAGGGTTTTTCATTTTCAAATCCCAAATCTTCATACTGTCCCAATCTTCATGGAATTCTGGTTGAACATCTATTGATTTGTAATCAACTTCGCATTTTGGTACATCAATTTGAATATAACCTCCAGAGCGGAAATTTAGACTTTCTCCTTCTGGAAGTTTAACAACAAATTCTTTTATAAATGTTGCTACGTTATTATTAGATACCACTTCACATTCCCATTTCTTTATTCCAAATATTTCTTCTGGAACTTCAATTTTCATATCCTGACGAACTTTAGCTTGGCAACCTAAGTGATAATTGTCCATTTGTTCTTTTCTGCTTAGGTGAGGCTTTTCTGTAGGCAACACTTCTCCTCCTCCTTCAGTAATCTGACACTTACACAATCCGCAAGTTCCTCCTCCTCCACAAGCAGAAGGAAGAAAGATTTTGTTTTCAGATAGGGTTGAAAGTACTGTTGAACCTGGTTGAACGGTTAGTTCTTTTTCGTTGTTAATGGTTAGTTTAACCTCTCCTTGTGGTAGGAGTTTTTTTCTTGCAAAGAGCAGTACCCATACTAACAAGAGTATTATAAACAAAAACACTACCACACTTATTATTAATATTTTTATCATTTCTTTTAAAGATTGGATTTAGTTCTACAATTTTATTCCTAAGAAGCTCATAAAGGCAATTGCCATAAGTCCTGTTATTATGAAAGTTATTCCCAAACCTTTCAAAGGAGCTGGAATTTGGGAGTAACGCAACTTTTCTCTAATGGCTGCAATACCAACAATTGCCAAGAGCCAGCCAATACCTGAGCCAAGAGCAAATCCAGTTACTTCTCCTAAGTTATTGTATTGTCTTTCTTGCATAAAAAGAGAAGCTCCAAGTATTGCACAGTTAACGGCAATAAGTGGAAGGAATATTCCAAGTTGTGCATATAGAACGGGTGAAGTTTTTTCAACAAACATTTCTACCAATTGAACCATTGCTGCAATAACTGCAATAAAGATAATAAAACTCAAGTAGCTTAAGTCTATTGTTGCAAACTTAGGACTAATCCAAGCAAGGGCTCCTTCTTTAAGAAGGTAATTATCTATAATGTAGTTTAGAGGAACGGTAATTAGGAGAACAAATACAACTGCAATACCTAATCCCATTGAGGTTTTAACAGTTTTTGATACTGCCAAATAGGAACACATTCCTAAGAAGAAGGCAAATATCATATTGTCAATAAAGATTGACTTAACGAATATATTAATTATCTCTTGCATAATTTCTTTCCTTTCTTAATGTGTTACTATTTCTCGCAGAGCTCTTTATTTCTTGCTCTATGTACCCAAATTATTATTCCAACAAGAATTAAAGCCATTGGAGGCATTATCATTAAACTATTGTTTTGGTATCCCATTTCATAGAAAGAATCGGGAATAATTTGATAGCCCCAAAGTGAGCCACTTCCAAACAATTCCCTAACAACTCCAATAGTAATTAAAATTACAGCATATCCAAGCCCATTGCCAATTCCATCAAGGAAAGAATCTAAAGGTTTGTTACTCATTGCAAAAGCTTCCAAACGTCCCATAACAATACAATTGGTAATTATTAACCCAACAAATACTGACAGTTGCTTACTCACATCATAAACAAAAGCTTTAAGAACTTGGTCAACCAAAATTACTAATAGGGAAACAACTACTAATTGCACAATAATTCTTATTCTTGGAGGAATTGTGTTTCTTAGTAATGAAATAATAACATTAGATAATACAACAACAACAGTTACACTTATTGCCATAACAAATGCTGGTTGCAACTTAGCAGTTACTGCCAATGCAGAACAAATTCCCAATACTTGAACCGTGATTGGGTTCTCTTTAGAAAGAGGATTTTTTATTAGTTTAAAATTAAATCCAGCCATAATACTATTTTTTTAAAGAGTTAAAGTAAGGAATATAGAACTGTAAGCAGTTTTTCAACATATCTGTAACTCCATTTGAGGTTATTGTTCCTCCCGTAACAGCATCTACCTGATGAGGATTATTCTTATCGGCTCTTTTTATTACCTCAACAGAAGTAAAGTTATTTTCTTCAAAAATTGTTTTCCCTTTAAATTGGTCTTGAAATTCAGGCAAAGCAATTTCGGCTCCCAAACCAGGAGTTTCGCTCTTATGGTCAAAATTAACCCCTACAATTGTATTGAGGTCTTCCGAAAAAGCAATATTTCCCCATATTCCTCCCCAAAGTCCATTTCCCAAAACAGGAACAACATAAGATTTTTCTCCATCCTTCTCACATATATATATAGGTAGCGAAGCTGAAGCATCATTTGCCTTATATAAAGCCAATTGTTTCTTTGTGTCTAATGTAAATGGAGTAATACTTCCTTTAGTTTGCTCCCCATTAACTATACTTGCAACAATCTCTCCCTTTGCATTTACTGCATGCTGTTCAATAAAATATTTATTAAACAAATCCTCAGCATCCTTTGGAGTGGACTCAATTCCCACTGCACTCAAAAGTTGTTGCATTTTTTCTACCCTTATATTTTTGTCCTGATAGGGTTTTAATCCAACAGAGGCAAGGGTAAGAATTGCCGCAGAAACAATAACTAAAACTGTGGCATAAATAAAAATATATCTATTACTAAACATTTTGCCCTCCTTTTATTTTCCAACGTTTCACTCTTTTACGAATATTTGCATCAACAATATAATAGTCAATTAGTGGTGCAAATACATTAAGCAATAATATTGCCAACATCATTCCTTCTGGATATGCTGGATTTACAACACGAATTAACACTGCCATAACTCCAATCAATATTCCATATATCCATTTCCCTTTGTTTGTTTGTGCTGCAGTTACAGGGTCGGTTGCCATAAAAACTGCTCCAAACATAAATCCTCCCATAACATAATGATAGTAGAAAGGAATTTGAGTGTAAGGATTTGAACCAAAGAGATTAAAGGTAAGCCCCATAATTGCTCCTCCAATAAAGACTGAAAGCATAATCCTCCATGAACCAACGCCTGTGATCAGAAGGAAGGCTGCTCCAAGTAATATTGCAACTGCAGATGTTTCTCCAATACTTCCTGGCATAATTCCAAGGAACATATCCCAGAACGAGGTAGAAGGAAGCTCAGCACCCATCATCATTTCGGCAAGAGGCGTTGCCCCTGAAAAAGCATCAGCCTTTTGAGCAATCCAAACATTATCTCCTGACATTGAACTTGGAAAAGCAAAGAACAAAAAGGCACGAGCAAGTAGTGCAGGATTAAGGAAATTCATTCCCGTTCCTCCAAACACTTCCTTTCCAATAACCACAGCAAAAGCAGTTGCTAAGGCAACCTGCCAAAGAGGAACATCTGGCGGCATAACCAAAGGAATAAGCATTCCCGTTACCAAGAAACCTTCATTCACTTCATGCTTACGCCATTGAGCAAAACCAAACTCAATTGAAAGCCCAACAACATAGGAAACAACAACTATTGGTAGGATTTTTATTATCCCATATAATAAATTATCCCAAAATCCATCAAAGAAAGCAAGTTCTGGGTTTAAACTATGGAAATGTTGGTAGCCAATATTATAAGTTCCAAACAAAAGAGCTGGTATAAGAGCCAAAATAACCATTGTCATCGTTCTCTTCATATCAATTGCATCTCTAAAATGTGCACCTGAAGAGGTTGTGGTTTTTGGAACAAAGGCAAAGGTTTCAAAGGCGTCGAAGGTTGAGTGAAGCCAAGGGAATTTTCCGCCCTTTTCGAAGTTTGGTTTTATCTTATCTAAAAAATCTCTTACAAATTTCATTCTCCCATCTCCTTTCTAATTAGTTCAAGACCATTACGAATTATTTGTTGAATATCTGTTTTTGAAACATCAATCACTTCACAAAGAGCGAAATCCTCAGCATCAACCTCATAAATACCCAATTGTTCCATAAGGTCAATATCTTCAATTATGCAAGCCTTGATTAGTTGCATTGGATAAATGTCTAATGGCAATACCTTTTCATACTCACCTGTTAGAACCAAAGCACGCTTACCACCATGCATATTAGTGTCAATCTTAATTGGTTTTCTAAACTTTGAAGGCAAAAGATTGAGAAATCCAGTAGGGAATGTTCTTGAAAGACTGAACTTCTTAAAGCCAGGAGCTATCCAGCCCAAGAATTGATAATAGTCCCCTTCCTTAATGACTGAAACCAAATTATCGTATGCCCCCACATAACCATTCTCCTTAATTCTCTTGCCTGTTAGAACGTTACCACTAATATATCTTAAATTATTATCCTTACTAACATTATCCATAACCAATGAAGAAATGCAAGCTCCAATCTTAATATTAAAATATTGTGTATTCTTAACCTCTGGTCCAACTAATGCAACCATTCTATCTTTTTCTACCTTTCCAGAAACAAATAAATTTCCAATGATTGCCAAGTCTTGAACATCAATATACCAAACCATATCTCCCTTATTGATTGGGTCAAGTTTGGATATTTGAACACTAACATTTCCAACTGGATGCGGTCCCTCAAAACGATTTATCTGCACACCCTCCAACTTCAAAAGCTCATCGGCATTAGTTTCATTTGCTCTAATGTTTAGATGAATCTTTCCAGAGCTAAGTTTCTTCAAAACATCAACCCCCAATTGGATTTGAGCCCCTTTACCCTTTAGGATAAAATTATAGTTTGCAGCAAGTGGTGAGGAATCAAACCCAGAAATGATAATACATTTTGGTTGAAGCTCAGGATTTGGAATTGTGGAATAGGGTCTTTGGCGAATTAGAGTCCAAAGTCCTGACTTAAGTAGTTTCTCAATCACCTCTTCTCTTTGCATTGAAGCAAGTGATTCCGTTCCAAAGTCTTCGTATTCTTGCACACTATCGGCAGAAATAACAATCTCCTCAATGGCTCTTTTTTCTCCTCTATTTATGGACTCAATTGTCCCACTTACAGGCGAAGTGAAGAGGATTTTTTCATTTTGTTTTGAATAGAAAACAGGAGTTCCAGCCTTAACCCTATCACCTTCCTTAACCATAAGCTTTGGCGTAATGCCAATGTGGTCAGTCGGCTTAAGAGCATAGGAAGTAACCAAAGGAGAAGAAACCTTCTCAATTGCCTTTCCAGAAATCTTAATATCAAAACCTCTCTTGATTTTAATTATGTCAGACATAAATGATTATATCAGTTTTTAATAGAATTATTATCTAAAATAATTTACAAAAATACATCTAAACTACGGAATAAACAAAAGAAAATGAAGAATAATTTAAGTGGTTAATTGTTAATGATTAATGGTTAATGGTTAATCATTTTAATATCATTAGGGTCTTTAAGGTCTTTTAAATTATACGCTGACTTCTCAAATTTTTCTCAGAGATAATTTGAAATAAACTAAGGTTATTTTGGTTTAAGTAAGGGTTATTTTGGTTTAAGTAAGGGTTATTTTTGGGAATATACCTCTTCTCCATTTACAAAGGTAGCAACTATCTTTGAATTGAATGTTTCTCCTTCGAAGGCTGACCACTTGCATTTGGAAAGAACAATATCGTTGGTTACTTTAGTTTTACCATTCAAATCAACCAATACTAAATCGGCATAGTAGCCTTCTTTAATATAGCCTCTATCTTCCAAATGGAAATATGTTGCTGGATTATGACACATTTTCTCTTGAACTTGAGAAAGCTTTAATTCACCTTGCCTTACTAACTCAAGCATAATGTTTAAGGAGAACTGAATGGAAGGGAGGCCTGAAGGTGCTTGGAAATATGGCTTTTCTTTTTCTTCCATAAGATGAGGAGCATGGTCGGTTGCCACAAAGTCTATCTTATCTTCTCGCAAGGCTTTTCTTAGGGCATCTCTATCCGACTTGGCCTTAATGGAAGGATTACATTTTATCTTATTGCCTAAGCGTTCGAAATCCTTTTCTTCAAACCAAAGATGAACAGGAGATACTTCTGCAGTAATATTTTTTGAGTCAATCTTTCCTGACTTAAGCAAGGATAATTCTTTTTCGGATGTAATATGGGCAATATTTAGCCTTGTGTTTTGGTTTGTGAGCCCAATGGCAAATTTTGTTGAAAGATAACAAGCCTCAGAGTCCCTAACTAATGGGTGAATTGTGGCTGGAGCATCATTATCTGGATAGATTTCCTTGTATTTTTTTGTGTTTTCCCTAATCCTCTTCTCATCTTCACAATGGGCAGTTATTATCAAATTACTCTTCTCAAATAAGCCCTCAATTGCTTGTGCCTTGTCAACTAACATATCTCCCGTTGAAGAGCCAAGATATATCTTATATCCACAAATAAGGCTTGGGTCAATGCTTAGAGCCTCTTGTAAATTATTATTGGTAATTCCCAAATAGAACTTATAGTTGCAAAGCATATTTTCTTTTGCAAGGTTTATCTTTTCTGTTAGGGCTTTAAGGTTTGTTGTTGGAGGAAGGGTGTTGGGCATATCAAAAACAGTTGTAACTCCTCCTGCAACAGCAGCTCTTGACTCCGAAAGCATATCTGCCTTATGTTCTAAACCAGGCTGACGAAAATGAACGTGAATATCTATAATACCAGGCAGCAAGGTCAATCCCTTTGCCTCAATAATTTGAGTTTGAGAAGGAAGGTTGGGAATCTCTTCTTCAGAAATCTTAATTATCCTATCGTTTTCAATCAAGATATTTACTTCCTTGAGCTCATTCCCAATAAGGATTGAAGGCTGGTGTATGTATTTATATTTTTTCATATTATCAGTTTTTATGCTTTTATAATCTAAGCTCATTGATATTTTAAGTTAATAACTAAAAATACACCTTTCTTATTATCCAATATTAAAACCTTATAATAGAAAATTAAAACCTCGTTTCAGTAAAATGAATCTTCGTTTTAAAAAATTAGATTGAAGATTAGATTTTATGCTTGCTCTACTTCTGCAACAATTGCTTGGTCAACCAATATCCTTCCGCAGTATTCACAAACAATAATCTTCTTGTGCATTCTAATATCCATTTGTCTTTGGTGAGGTATCTTGTTGAAACAACCTCCACAAGCATCCCTATCAACCTCCACAACTGCTAAACCATTTCTTGAATTGGCTCTTATCTTTTGATAGGCTGTTAAATATCTATCTTCAATCAATTGTTCATTTTCCTTGCTTTCCTCCAACAAAACTCTTTCTCTTTCTTGAGTTTCAGCAATAATCTCATCCAACTCAGATTTCTTAACCTCTAAGTCTTTTCTCTTTTCTTCCAAAATTGTATTTACTCTTTCCATCTCTTGCTTTTGATGTTCAATCTCAGCATTAGCCTCTTTGATTCTTTTTTCACAAAGTTGGATTTCTAAATTTTGAAATTCAATTTCCTTAGTAAGAGATTCGTATTCACGATTATTTCTAACGTTATTTTGTTGTGTGGTATATTTTTTAACTAAAGCAATGCAATCAGAAATCATTGATTTTTTCTCAAGATTCTTTTGAGTTAAAGCCACTTCTTCAGCCTTAAATTTCTCTATCCTTGTTTCCAATCCTGCAATTTCATCCTCAAGGTCTTGTACTTCCAAAGGCAATTCCCCTCTAATAATTCTAATGCGGTCAATTTGAGAATCTATCTGTTGTAATTTATACAAAGCAATTAATCTCTTTTCAACAGTTATGTCTGCTTCTTCGCTTCTAATTATTGGATTAACTTTTGATTCTGCCTTTGTTTTTGATGTAACTTTCTTTGCCATTATGATTTATTATTTTAAATATTTTACTCTATTTGCTGTCTTATCGGAAAATAAGGGCACAAAATTACAAAACTTTTCATAAAGAATTGCAATAATCCTTTCTTTTATAAATTGTTCACTTTCAAAATGCCCTATTTCTGCAAGCAGTATTTGATTATCGTTATCAATTAAATCGTGATATTTAATTTCTCCAGTGATGAAAATATCAGCCTTAGCCTTGATTGCATCCTTAATTAAGAAACCTCCACTTCCTCCACAGATTGCAACACGTTTGATGAATTTTTGATTCTTGGAATTATATTTCACCTGACTTAAGTTTAGCTTGGTTTTGATAAGTTGAAGGAAATCTTCTGTCTTCATTTTTTCTTTAAGTTCACCAATTGCACCTGAGCCTAAAAAGTTTTCATTTTGGAAGATTAAATCTTTGCTTAGAGATTTTAGATTTATTAATCCCATCTTTTCAGCCAATATCCCATTTACTCCATTAAAGGCATTATCGATGTTAGTATGAGCTGCATAGAGAGAAATATCATTCTTTATTGATTTAGTTAGGATTTGTCCTAAGGTGGAAGCGTTATCTATTTTCTTAATTCCCTTAAATATTATTGGGTGATGAGAAATTATTAAATTGCAATTCTTTTTGATTGCTTTCTCAATAATATCTTCCGACAAGTCTAAACAAACATAAACTCCCGAACATTCCTTACTTGTGTCCCCTAATGTTAGACCCGAATTATCATAATCTTCCTGCCACTGAAGAGGAGCAACCTTTTCGATGGTTTCGATTATATCCCTAATTAATACTTTCTTCATTTATAATCTTTCAATAAGTTTTTCCACAAGTAGCATCATTTTCTGCTCAGCATTCTTTCCAGCTTGCAAAACCTCATCATGAGTAGCATCTTCTCTAATATCCTCTCTGAAAACATTTGAAACAAGGCTCATTGCAAACACATCCATTTGGGAATGTGAGGCAACAATCACTTCAGGAGTTGTACTCATCCCAACAGTATCTGCCCCTACCTTACGATAGAACTTATACTCTGCTGGAGTTTCGTAGCTTGGTCCCGAATTTCCTAAATACACACCTTGCCTTAGCTCAATTTTATTCTCCTTTGCAATTTCCTTAGCCATATCAATCAACTTTGGAGTGTATGCCCTGCTCATTGGAGGGAAACGAAGTCCCAATCTTTCATCATTCTTCCCAATTAATGGATTTGGCAAAAGATTAATATGGTCTTCAATTATCATAATATCTCCAACATTAAACTCTGGATTAACTCCTCCAGCAGCATTGGTAAGGATTAGGGTATTTACTCCCAATTCTTTCATCACACGAATAGGGAAGGTTACGTCTTGCATTGTATATCCTTCATAGTAGTGGAAACGTCCCTGCATTGCAAGAATTTCTTTGCCTCCAAGAGTCCCAAAAACCAATTTACTCTTATGTCCAATTGCTGTTGAGAGGGCAAAATTGGGTATAGAAGAATAATCCAATACTTTTTCAGTATTAATAATATTCACAATATTTGCTAATCCACTCCCACAAACAATCCCTATCTTTGGTCTTGTATTAACATTTTCCCTAATATAATTTGCTGTAGCTCTTATTTTTTCTAACATCTTCTAAAATTATTTCTTTAAAATTAATTGATTTAGTTACCGATGAGGTAATTGTTAATCCAATTGGAAGAACATAAATAGGCAAATTCCTTAATTGCTCAAATTCTTTTAGCCTCATTGAGTCCTTTTCAGTAGTAATTATTATAGTATTCTCTTTTTTCTTTGAACCATAGAGATTAATCAAGGTTTCAATATCTTTATTTGTGAAATAGTAGTGGTCAGGGAATTCCATTTTCTCAATTATTTGAGTTTTTTCTGAAAGAAAATCTATCATTGGACTATTATCTGCAATTCCTGTTATAAGAATTGCCGAAGTATCTTCCAACTGAATTGTTGCATCCCTTTCAAACAAAGAATAGAGAGGCTTGTAGTCTGTGTGGCTAAAGAAAACCTTCTGATATTTCTTAGGTCTAATTCTCGACTCAAAAACAACCTTATCCCCCATTGTATAGTTTTGGGGAGATTTGGTAATGAGTATATAGTCGGCTCTTTTGTACCCATTCTTATGCTCCCTAAGAAGTCCAAAAGGAATAATCTTATCCTTAAAGAATGGGAAAGAATAGGAGGTTAGAAGTATTGAAAGGTCTAATGATAATTTCCTATGCTGAAAAGAATCATCTAAAATAACTATTTCAAGACCATTCTTATCCTTCTCAAGTCTTTCAATTCCTTTGTTCCTATCCTCACAAACTGCAAAACAAATATTTGGGAACTTTGTTTTCATCTGCAAAGGCTCATCCCCAACATCAATTGCCTTATCCTCCAACTCAACATATCTAAAACCTTTGGTTTTCCTTCCATAACCTCTGCTCAAAACTGCAATTTCATATTCTTCAGAAAGAACCTCAATCAAATACTCAACATGTGGAGTTTTTCCTGTCCCTCCAACTCTCAAATTCCCAACCCCAATTGTAGTTACCTTATGTTTCTTAGAACTTATCCATTTAAAATCATAGAAACGATTTCTCAAATAGATAACTATACCATAAAGAATGGAGAGTGGGAATAAAAGATATGCAAAAAATACTCTCATAGCTAATTACAATTATATACCCAAAGATAGAGTCCGTCAAAATGTGTACAGTAGGAATAGAGACTTCTTTTTGCCTCACTACCAGAGGTTGGAGAACCATCAGTGTAGATGAAGCTTGAGTGACATTTTGGGCAATTAATAAGCATATTGGTTGTGGTATCAACCTCTAATCGTCCATGGCAATCAGTATTGGAGCAAGACCTTTCATAACAAACATATTCTCCATAAAGAACTCTAAAAACCACAACTCCTCTCATTCCTCCTTCAAAATATTCCCACCCCCTATTTCCAGTATTTAGATTAAAATACTCAGTGCTTTCTGGGTCAATATAGAAGTTCACATACCCATAATCATAAGGCTCTTCCTTACAACCAACAAAGCTAATTGCAATAAGAGAAAGAAGTAGGAGAAATGTTTTTTTCATAATTCCATAACGCTAAGAAGCACTATATATTGCAACTAAACAAACTTCGCCAACAGCCTTTAAAGTATTTTTACTTATGCAGTTAATATCATCCTTAAGAGTATGCCAATAGGGGAAAAAACTTCCCATTGGGTCATATTGAACTATGTCTATCATTGGTATCTTGGCATATCTATTTACCCAAACATGGTCATCCATTACTCCACCCGTAAGTTCATCGGAAAACATATTACCATATCCTTTGTCCTTTGCTATCTGCCAAACCTTGTTCATTATTGAAGAGGCATAGTACATTGATTGAGATTCCTTAGTGAAGAGAGGATTGGAATAACCAACCATATCTAAAAGAATACCATACTTAGCTTGATAGAAAGGAATATGAGGGTTCTTTGACCAAAACTGAGCACCCAAACACCAATCTGATTGGTCTTCAATATCTGTTTCATCCCACTCAGGACAGCCTTGGTCTTCAACATCAAACAAAACCATATCAATTCCTAAAGAAGTTGGCTTTTGCTTCAAGCATCTTGCCATTTCCATAAGTACTCCAACTCCTGAAGCTCCATCATTTGCACCAATAATTGGGGTTTTATGATTCTTCTCATCTGGGTCATTATCTGCCCATGCTCTCGAGTCCCAATGTGCTGCGAAAAGAGTTCTGTCAGTTGAAGCAAGATTAAAGCTAATAATAATATTTCTTCCGTTCACTTCCTTGCCATTATAGAGCTTGGTCTTAAAGTTCTGTTCAATAACTGTATCTGCAAATTGCTTAAAGAAGGAAACCAAATAATCTCCACATTCTTTATGAGCTTTTGACTCAGGAACTCTTGAACCAAAGTCGCATTGTCTTTTCACATAAGCATAAGCCGAATCTGCATTGAAATCAGGAATCTCAACATTTGCATAAGTGATGCTGCTTATTGCCGTATCTTGTTGTTTCTTACCTGTGCAAGCTGCAAAGACAACCAAAACCCCAACAAGAATAATAAAACTTAATCTCTTCATACCTAATTATTTTATTCTGAGTAAAAAATCAACCACCAGCTATTAACCATTAATCATTAACCATTAACCACTACTCCAAGCTCCAACTAACTCCATCCTTAGAGTCTTTAATCTTAACCCCTACTTCAGCTAATTTATCTCTAATTTCATCACTCTTAGCCCAATTCTTTTCTTCTCTTGCTTGCTTCCTAACATCAAGAATCAAATTAACCAACCCCTCAACAGTTGGCATCATATCAGAAACTTGCTCATCCTTAATCCCTAAAATATCACCCAAATAGCTATTGAATAGGGTTTTCAAATCTTCTAAGCCTTGAGAATTAATCTTTTCCTTCCCATCAACTATACTATTGATGATTGAGGCTGCACTAAACAAATGCGATATAACGATTGGAGTATTAAAATCATCATTCATTGCCTGCATTGAGCTTTCAATTAGGGACTTAATGTTCAAATCACTTCCATCAGCCTTAGGACTAATCTTACTAATATTTCTTTGAGCCTCAAGCAAACGTTTTAGTCCTTTTTCTGCTGCTGTTAGGGCATCATTGGAAAAGTCTAAGGTTGAACGATAATGAGCTTGAAGAATAAAGAAACGTATTGTCATTGGAGAATAGGCTTTTTTCAGCAACCTATGCGTTCCATTAAACAATTCTTCCAATGTTATAAAATTATTCAAACTCTTACCCATTTTCTTACCCTCAATCGTAATCATATTATTATGAACCCAATAGTTGGTTGGCTGATGCCCAAAGGCGCAAACCGATTGTGCAATTTCTGACTCGTGATGTGGGAAAAGAAGGTCAAGCCCTCCTCCATGAATATCAAACTTCTCTCCAAGATACTTAGCACTCATTGCAGTACATTCCAAATGCCAGCCAGGGAAACCCTCACTCCAAGGAGAAGGCCAACGCATAATGTGTTCAGGTTCGGCTTTCTTCCAAAGTGCAAAATCAGCAGGATTATTCTTGTCGTCCTGACCATCGAGCTCTCTTGTGGTTTGAAGCATATCCTCAATTACCCTATTTGAAAGGATGCCATATTTCTGAGTGTCTTTATGATATTTCAACACATCAAAATAAACACTTCCTTTTGAAACATAGGCATAGCCAGCATCTAAAATCTTTTTAACTATCTCAATCTGCTCAATAATATGACCTGAGGCAGTGGGCTGAATGCTTGGACGAAGAACATTCAACATATCCATTGCTTGAAGATAACGCATGGTGTAGAATTGTGCTATCTCCATAGGCTCAACCTCCTCAAGGCGTGCTTTCTTTGCAATCTTATCCTCACCATCATCCGAATCATTCTCCAAATGTCCAACATCAGTAATGTTTCTAACATATCTAACCTTATAGCCAATGAAATTTAGGTAGCGAAAGATAATATCAAAAGTAATGCCTGGACGTGCATGCCCCAAATGAGCATCACCATAGACAGTTGGTCCGCAAACATACATCCCAACATGTGGAGGATTGATAGGTTGAAAGATTTCTTTCTTCCTTGAAAGTGTATTATAAAATTGAAGTTCCATATTATTGATTTAAATTATTATCAAACTTTATCCTGCTAACCATAATGGCAACAGAAATTATTCCAATGGACAAAACTAATAAAAAAATTGAAATTATATCCATAAACTTAAGCACAATTGGGAAGGCATCAACAATTAAATTATCACCGCCCATCTTTATTAGTCCAAAATGTTGCTGAACCAAACAAAATCCTGCTCCAAGAATCAATCCAACCAAAGCACCAATAACCGAAAGCATTAATCCATTGTAGAAATAAATCTTCCTAACCACAGAAAGACTTGCCCCCATTGAACGCAAGATGAGGATATCCTTCTTCTTATCCATAATCAAAAGAGACAAAGACCCCATAACATTGAAGGAGGCAACAAAAATAATAAATGAGAGTATGGCATAAACACCCCATCTTTCAACCCTAACAACTTTTTGATAGAGAGGGTCTTGCTCCAAAATATTCTTAACACTATAGTCTTTGCCAACAATAAGCTGAATTTCTTCTTTGAGCTTGGGAATATCCTTTTCCTTCTTAGGACTAACGTAAATTGCACTAATTTCATTGTTTTCATACTCCAAAATATCCCTCACAAAGCCAATAGGGAGAAAAACATCAGTTTCATCAATGGAAGCATTCATCATAAAGCAACCATTATATATAACCTCACCCACACTAAAAGTCTCTTCAATAATTGGAGAAATCTTCCCACTTCTTTTTGGAACAGCAAGCTTAATCACTGCCCCCATCATATCAGCATTATTGCTCAAGCCCAATCTCCCCATTAGCCCAATCCCCAAAACAGAGGCAGGATTTCCAAAACGCTCCAACTCAAATTTCCCATAAACAATTGAGGTATCAATCCTCCTGAGACCAAAAAAAGAAGAGTCAATCCCTTTCATCCTAACCAATGCCTGAGAAGAACCAAAGGTTGCTAATGCATTTTCCGTTAAGACAGCAGACGCAACAGAAACCTCTTTTAAGGAAGAAATCCTATGAATATCAATAGTGTCCAACGAAAAGACCTTCCCCTTGTTAGGCTCAACAATCAAAGGAGGATTGGAAAGAGATAGGACTTTCTCCCCAACAAAAGTAAAACCATTGAAGACCGAAAGAACTATCAAAAGAGCAGCAGTAGTAATAGCTATCCCTATCATAGAAATCATTGAAATAATATTAATAACCTTCAATTTTTTCTTTGAAAAGAAATACCTAAAAGCAACAAAGAAGGATAGGTTCATTTTTAATGATTAATGGTTAATGGTTAATGGTTAGGGTTTAATGGTTAGTTTTTTAGAAGATTATCTATTTTTTCCATATAATCCAAGCTATCATCAATAAAGAAACTTAGCTGAGGAATGACCCTAAGCTGATGACGCACCCTTTGAGCAAGCTTCATCCTAATAAGGGTATTTTTCTCTTCCAATAGCTTAAAAATATCCATTGAAGACTTACCACCAAGAGCAAAAATACTCACATACACACGAGCCACCGACAAATCGGCACTCACTCTGACCATAGTAACCGTAATCATAGCACCTTCAAACAATGCCACAGCTTCCATCTGTAAAATCTCACCCAAATCTTTCTGAATAAGGCGAGCAACCTTTTCTAATCTTTTTGCATCCATAGAAATGCAAAAATACAATTTATTTTTCAAAATCAAATCCATACTAAAGAATAAAGAGAAAGTAATCTTAGGAAATGAGAGAATATTTATCCAAGCATTTTTAACACTATTTAACTAAAAAAGA
>ENA-UOOH01002473-UOOH01002473.1-fermentation-metagenome-genome-assembly--contig:-NODE-2473-length-15883-cov-16.288097_pt1 | contig 15883 bp, 9 predicted proteins | sample MGYA00245778_ERZ724025 | MGnify/ENA primary metagenome ERZ724025 (study PRJEB28704, sample SAMN03018313) | fermentation metagenome | biome: anthropogenic terrestrial biome; feature: soil; material... | reverse complement strand
ATAACTTTTAAAGCAACCATTTGAGCTTACTTTTTCACAAAGTGCAGAAGAGGCTGGTTTTTCAATACGGCCTATGCCTATGCCGCCAAGATTTCAGAGAAAAACATGGTGCGCCGGTTTTCGATGGAACAGGCCCGGAACAATATCGCCAGCGGACTGCATTACCTGCCCGCCGGGATGAACGTCGGGGACCTCCGGGATTTCGGCACCGAGCCTCGATGCGTTCCCGCCCGCAATGCGAAATACGAACTCTCCAGAAGTTGGAACTATAAGGACCTCTATTTCAAATTCAGCGAAAATGATCCGGAGGAAGCCTTGCAGGTCACGCTGCCGCTGGTTCCCTACAAGGGATACAGCGCCATGCTCGACGACGGTTCTTCTTCGCCGATCAAGTTGAAGACCGGGCATGACAGGCTGTTGTCGTTCGTCGTCCCGGCGGGAATCGGGAGCGGGACGGTGACGGTCAGTTACCGGGGTACACTGGTTCAGGATATTTCGCTGCTGGCATCGGCGGTTCTGCTGGGTGGGCTGTGTTTTATCGGAGTGATGCCGTTACTGCGGCAGTCCGGGCACGGGCGGAAGAAGAAAAAGAAGAAAAAGAAAAAAATGTGAGCCGTCCGATTGGGCGTAAATAAATTATCGATGAAAACGCGCATCCGGGTTTCAATCCCGGATGACTCGTGCTATATTTAGCGGTAACTGGAAAGTGTGGTGATGATTTATGATAAGAGCGATACAAGGTTTTTTGGATTGGGCCGGAATATTTTTTAACGGCCTGGCGGAAGTGGACCTGTGGCTGCTGGGGCTTTGGGCTCTGGCGGTGGTGACGGTGCTCGGCAGCGCATTCGCTTCGGCGACGATCGCGGAAATGCGCAGTCGCGGCATGTTCATCCATTTTTGCGGAGGCTTGGTCCTGCCGTGGATATACCCGCTCTTGATCGGGATGCGGCTGACGGTAAGCCCGGAGGCCGAACAGGAAAAGCGGGAAGAACTCGAAACGGAGAACCGGCTCGGGGTCAAAATGGCTTTTCTCCGCGTTCAATTCGAACAGGATAACAAGAAGCGTAAACGTCAGGGCGAGCCGGAGATTCTGTTCCGCGAATGGCTGGCCGCTTACGAAGCCGCCAAAGAGACCGCCGCGATCGAGGCGGAGCGCCGCGAACGTGACGTCGTGGCTCCCACCAGCGGCGTCAACCGGTTGTTTCTGGAAAATCTGGCGGTGGACAGCGAAGGCAGCCGCAAAGGGCCGTTCACCGTCAAACTGGTGGACGGGCGGACATTGCGGGTCGAGCAGATCAAAAACATCATGGAAGACGTGGCCGCTTTTGAGATCATCGACACCGTCACCCGAAAACCGAAAAGCATTCGGGTCAAATACGGCAATATCGTCCTTTTTCAGTCCGTCGAACAATAATTTCAGTTGCGTCCGGGCGGGTATTTCCGCATGAAATACGGCTTGAACTCCGTCCACAGGGCGCGGACGGGTTCCGTTTGCAGTTTGCCGGACACGTTTTCCTCGAACGCTTCAAATGCCGCCGCATCTTCAATATCCCGGCGGTAGCGATAGAGCTGAATCAGCGAATCCAGCCGGTCGAAATCCTTAGCCAGCCGTCCTTCCACGGTTGACCCGTCCTCCATCGAGCACCAGGAATCGTACAGTTCCGGGCAGAGCTCCCGCATCAGTTCGTGTTCCCGGATTTGATAGGATTCCGGCTTCCAGACGGTTTTATCATCGTGGGCGAAATCGCCGAGCACGGCCTCGGCCCAGTCGTGGACCAGGAGCAGGCGGAGCACCCGGTTTTTGTCGTAAGCCGGATCGTTTTCCGACAGGCAGAGCAGGGCCAGCAGGCAGGCGCCGCAGGTATGTTCGGCCACGGATTCGATGCGCGGAGACGGAGATTCGCGGCGGAGCAGTTGAAGCCAGCCGCCGCGCGGCTGGACTTTCAGGTCATACAGCAGGTCGATTTTTTGAGCTTGCGGATGGGTCATGAGCGAGTTGCCTCCGCGTCATCCAGCCGGTCGGCCAGACCGCCGCGTTGAGCTTGCGATTCCAGGGCGGGACCGGTCAGGACGGCGGGATCGTCGTACCAGATTTCCACGCTGTTTTTGGCACGGGTCACGCCGGTGAAAAAAAGTTCCCGGCAGAGGATGCGCGCGCCGTCGGAGGGGAGCATCAGCAAAATATTTTCCGCTTCCGAACCCTGGGCTTTGTGAACGGTGATGGCGTAGGCCGGTTCCCAGGGGGGGAGGAGGTTCAGGTTGATGGTGCGGAACGTGCCGTCGGCCTCCGGGAAGGCGGCGAAAAGCGGCGCGTCCGGATCGTCCTGCCAGATCATGCCGGTGTCGCCGTTGAACAGCATTTCATTGTAATCGTTGGCGGTGATCATGATCGGGAGGCCTTTGAACGGCGCTTTGCCGCCGTTGAATTCGATCATATAGTCGTTGATGTTGTCGCAGCCGAGGAAACGGCGGCGGCAGGCGGTCAGGATGCGGAACTGCGAAAAATGCGCAAACGCCTCCGCCAGGTCGGGCATCAAACGGCAGCGCTGGAAAAAGACGGCGGCGGCCTGGAGTTTCTGCGTCCAGTTGCGGGCGTCTACTTCGGTAAAACGGACCTCCGGCGGGGGCGCGGCGACCAGCGCTTCGACCTGTTCCGGGACGCCGGACAGGACGGCTGCACTGAGTTTGCCGATGCCGCGGTCGGCGGCGAAACGGTAGGATTTCGTCAGTTGCGCGATCCGGCGGGCGAGCAGCGGATTCCCGGACGAACAGATATCGTTGAACGGCGCGCCGACTTCAACCGGTTCGAGCTGGTTTTTATCGCCGAGCATGATGATGCGGGCTTCGTCCGGGACGGCTTCCAGCAGTTTGCAAAGGAGCGCCAGCGGGATCATGGAGCATTCGTCGATGACCAGCAGATCGACCGGCAGGGGGTTGTCGCGGTTATGCCGGAATGCGGACGAATGAGGGATATAACCGAGCAGTTTGTGAATGGTCGACGCCTCGCGCGGAATGTTCGTCAACGCCGGGTTGTGCGCCTGCAAGCGGTCGCAGGCGGCGTTGACCGATTGTGTCATGCGCTGGGCGGCTTTGCCGGTCGGAGCGGCGAGCCGGATGCGCAAAGGCCCCTGTTCCAGCATGATGCCCAGAATTCGGGCGAACGTGGTGGTCTTGCCGGTGCCGGGGCCGCCGGTGATGATCGACAGATTGCCGTTCAGGGCGGTGGCGGCGGCGAGGCGTTGTTCGCCTTCGAGGCGGTAACGGTCGAGGGCGGCGGACCAGTCGCGTTCTTCGTGAACGGCGGCGCGGGCGAGGATGATGTCGGCGACGCGCTGTTCGTAAACGGCATAGCGGCGCAGGTAGAGGCGCTCGCCGCGAAAAACGGTCAGGAGATCAAGCCCGGCGCGGTCGATCTGCTCGAGACAGGCGGTGAAATCCGGCAGTCTGGTCTGTAGCAAATGATCGGGCGGCATTTCGCCGCCGAGCAGGAGCTCGGACGCGAAGAATTCGCCGACGGTCATGCCGGAACATTGGCGGAGGTTCAGGCTTGCGTGGTTCTGCGACGATATCCGGCAGGACGTCAACGCCACGGCGAGGCGCAGTTCCGGGGAATCCTCCCGCGCCAGTTTGGCGCAGAAATCGGACAGGGCACGGTCGATGCCCCCGATCAGCTTATTGCGGTAAAGTTCATTTATCAAAAGGTTCATGTCATTCATGATCAGTCGCCTCCGCCGCTGCCAGATGGGCGCTCAGTTGCCGGATCAGCGCGGCTTCCGGCCGGTCAAAAAAGATGCCGTTCGCGCCGTGCCCGGCCCCGCGCAGAAAGAGGTACAGGACGCCGCCGAAATGCCGTTCGTAATCATAATCCGGCAGGCGCTGAGCCAGATAACGGTCGAGCGCCACGGTGTAAATCAGGTATTGAAGATTGTACAGGTGATGGTCGATGGCGTGGCGCAGGCGTTCGGCGCGGTAGTGCTCGGGCTGCGGCCCCAGGTAATTGCTTTTCCAGTCGAGGATGTAAAAACGGCGGTTGTGCTCGAATATCAGGTCGATTTTGCCGTTCATGAAGCCGTCGGGGATTCTGGTTTTCGACAGAAATTCATTCAGTTCGGGGAAATCGGAAAATTCAGGCTGCGGCGTTCCTCCCGGGCGCATGGTGAAGTGAAACTCCAGCTCGACCAGCCGTCCGGACTTCGGCAGTGTCCCGAGCGTGAACCCGGACTGCGGCAGGAGCGGGGTTGACATCAGGCGGCGCAACATGCCCGTCACGTGACGGGTCAGGTCGTCATCCGTCTGCCGCCGGCTGGTAATATTGAACAGTTTGAGGTTGCGGCGGACCAGTTGTTCCAGCGCGGCGGGGTCGGCAATGGCGAAATCCATGTCCTCCAGCACCTGATGGAGAAAACTGCCGGGGTTGGCGCCGCGCGGGAACGCGATGAAGCCGTCCGCGTCCTCGGCGGCTTCGGCGGTGGCGCCGGTTTCGTCGTCGTCGCGGCTCCAGTCTTCTTCGGCGGCGAGCAGCGGACGGCCGCTGATCAACGAACTGAAACTCGCCAGCGTCCAGTTGCCGCGCAGTTGATGGGGGAGCGGCGGAGCGGGGAGGGGAGCCAGTTCCGCTTCGATACGGTTTACCGGCAGCGGGGCGGTTTCCTGATTGATGTGCTCCAGGAAGCGGACGCTCTCCCAACCCGATGGAATTTGATAATCGGACCCGAACAGATGGGTCAGCGGATTGCGGGCGATGGCGTTGTTCCAATAAACGAAACATTTGTTGCGGGCGCGGGTCAGCCCCACATAAAATAGGCGCATGGCTTCAGCCATGTTTTCGAGCTGTTCGGCTTCGGCGGCGATTTCGTCCTCTTTCAGTCCGAATACCGCCTGACGGGTTTCGGGGTCATGGTAAATGCAGAAGCTGCCGCGGCTGCGTTCGCGGACGCCCTTGCTCCAGAAAAACGGACAGAACACCAGCGGGAATTCCAGTCCCTTGGACGCGAAAACGGTCATGATTTTGACGGCTTCGTCGTCGCGTTCGAGGCGCATCTCATAGGCTTTGGCGTCGGCGGTGTCGCGCTGGCGGGTGAACCAGTCGAGCAGGGCGCCGGGGCTGGTGACGGTCTCGGCGTTCAGAATTTCGCCGAGCTGGAGCAAATTGGTCAGGCGGCGCTCGCCGCCGGGTGCGGAGAGGAGCCGGGGCCGGACGTTGTATTGATCGAGGAAATGGCGGAACATGGGGTAGAACCCGTGATGTTCCCACAGTTCGAAACAGGTTTTGAAGCGGAGCAGGTGTTCATCGTAAACGGCGCTGTCGGGGGCGCCGAGCATGGCGTCGAGCTGTTGCGGCGTGACGCCGCAGAGCGGGGTGAGCAAGGCGCCGTTCAACAGTTGGCGCTGGCGGATGTCCTGAATGGCGTTCAGGAGCAGGAGCAGGTCGTCCGCCTCGGCGCAGAGCAGGACGTTGCCGCTGTTCTGGACCACTGCGGGGACGTTGTACGCCCGGAGCCGGTCGAGGGTGGCGCGCGCCTGTTCATGGTTCATGGTCAGCACCGCGATGTCCGACGGCTTGACCGGTTTGCCGCCGAGGGCGAGGTCTTCCGACGGAGTATTCAGGAGGCGGGCAATGGACTGGGCGGCGGCTTCGGCGGCGGTGGCGAGGAGCTCGGAGTCCTCCGGCGGGAGAACGCCGCCGCGGGCGGCGGTCCGGTCCGGCACGCCGAGGTGGATAAAGTCGATGCCGGAAACCGCTTCGGTCCCGGTCAGGGGGCGTTCGTTGCCTTTGCTGTCCGGCGCGCTTTCCACCGGCAGGTAGTCGAGTCCTTCAATGATAAACGGGTCGGCGGTATTGGCGAAGACGCTGTTGACGGCGGTGACGTTGAGGACGGACGAGCGGTAATTGACTGTCAGCGGATAAACTTGCTCCACCCGGTCGCGCATGGACAGATAGGAGAAAATGTCGGCGTTGCGGAAACTGTAAATCGACTGCTTGGGGTCGCCGATCAGGAAGCAGGGCATATCGTGATCTTCGATGAACAGTTTGCTGAAAATATCGAACTGCAACTGGTCGGTATCCTGGCATTCGTCGATCAGCGCCGCATGGTAATGCTGGCGGATGGTCTGGGTCAGCAGTTCGCCGGAATCGCCATGCAGGCTTCGATGCAGGTCCAGCAGAATGTCGTTGAACGAACGGAAATTCAGGGAATTACGCAGTTCTGCCATCCGCCTGCTGTAGAATTCGCGAAAAGTGACGGCGGCGCGGGCCAGGCGCGCCCGGCGAAACGTTTTCATGGCGGCGCTGAAATCTTTCTGCGTGGTGCGGACTTCGTCCAGCACGTGCATGTGGTCGGGCCAGTGCGGCTCGGGATAACGCTCCGGAATGTCGCCGAGTTTAATTCTCGTGTTGGCGTAACATTCTTTCAGGCATTCGATGGCGCGGCGGCCGGATTCGTCGAAGTTCGCGGCGGCCTCCGACAGATGCGGCGCGAACGGCGCCAGCGGGGCGCGGTTGTGAAGCTTGAGAATTTCCGCGGGGATGGATTTGTCGGCGGTGCTGTTGAGGCGGAGATAGTCTTCGACCACCTGTTCCTGAATGCGCGACGGGTCCTGCATGAGCTCGGTGTTGAACAGGACGCGGCTTTCGAAGCAGTTTTCCCGCAAAACCCGGTCGCAGAAACTATGGATGGTGAAGATGGCCGCTTCGTCGAATTCGTTGATCGCATGGGTGAGGATGCGCACGGCGTCGTCGGGGGCGGGCAGGTTGTCCGGCATGGGGTCGCCGTTTTCGGCGCAGCGACGGCATTCGGCCAGCAGGGCGCGGATGCGTTCGCGCAGTTCAAGGGTGGCTGCCACGGTAAAGGTGACGACGAGAATCTGCCGGACACCAAGCCCCTTTTCCAGCAACAGGCGCAGGTAGAGGCGTGAAATGGTATAGGTTTTGCCGGTGCCGGCGGCGGCTTCGATCAGGTTCAGGCCCTGAAGCTGGTAGCGGGTGATCATGAATGCACCTCCCGGGTCAGGCGCGACAGGAGGGGTTCGATCAGGGGGCGCGCATGGGCTTCGAGCCGTTCGGGCGGCGGCAGGTCGCGGCCGAAACAGGCCTCGACGCAGGCGTCCTGATTGTCACCGCGGGCGAAAGGGGTGGTGTACCAGTTTTGGCGCGCTTCGCGGAGCGCGGCGGCCGGGTCGTCCGCATGATCCAGCAGGCCTTGGACATAGGCCATGGAAGTCGCCGGGAAAAAGCAGAACGGTTCTTCGTTTCCGCGCTGATAGAACGCAACGATCCGGTCGAGTTCCGAACAGGCCTCTTCCCGCGACAGTTCCTCAATCCGGTAATGGTTGCCGCCCTTGCAGATCACGTGAGTGGGGCGCGGCGGCAGTCCGGCGGCGTGCAAAGCCAGATGGGCGGTCCAGCCGCTCAATAAATATTTGTGGTACGAACTCGATAAATGATAAAAAAGCTGTTTGCCGGGGTAGAGCGACGCCAGCACGCCGGTGACGGCGAAATTCGGACGGATCAGGTCGAAACTGGCTGGACGGAGCAGGGCTTCGCCGTTGACGGTTTGCCGGATGGTTTGCCGCATTTCGAGGCATTCTTCGCAGATGGAGTCGAAGGCGCGGCGGCCGTTTTCGCCCGCGGGAAGGTCGCCGGAGGCGCGGAGTTTCGCGTAAAGGGCATCACGGCAGGCGGCGTCGGGAACGGCGACGGACAGCAGGACTTCGAGAATGCCGTCGGCCAGTTGATAGCGTTCCAGCGCGTCGAGGTCAAACGTTTCGGTTTCCTGCAGTTCGGCTTCCCGGCGGACATCCAGACGCGATTTCAGCCGCCGGGAGATGAAGCTCCGGGCCGGGTTGTTCAGAAAACGGCTGAGTTCGTCCAGCGGAATCGCTTCCGTTGCCGCCGGAGGGGGCGACGGAGCGAGCCGCCATTGGCGTACCGGGCGGGCGTCGGCGGAACGGTTCAGCAGCGCATTGGCGCACTGGTAGGAGCTTTGCGAATACGAGAACAGCCGGGAATCCGGCAGGAAATAGCGCGGGCTGAACGGCTGGAGAGGGTGTTTCCGCACGAGCATGTCGCCGGTATGCGGCGGATAGGCGCGGTTCAGGTAGTCAATCAGTTCGCTGACCACGACGGACGGCGGCAGCGTCTCATTGGATTTGATATCCTGTCCGACATAGGAAAGGACGAGGTTCGAGCGCGCCGAAATCAGGGATTCGAGAAAAATATACCGGTCTTCGAGGCGGCGGGTCATGTCGCCCTGCCGCGGATAGCGGTCGCGGAGGTCGAAATTCGGGCGGCGCGGGTTGCGCGGAAACGATTCATTGTTCATGCCCAGCAGCGCGACCACCCGGAACGGAACGCTGCGCATCGGCATCAGCGAACAAAAGGTGACGCCGCCGCGGCAGAACCGGCCGGGCCGGGTCAACGGGGCAAGCCGTTCCTGCAGGAAATCGTTGATGACGGCGATCGATACCGGCGCTTCGAAGCCGGAGCGATCCAGTCCCAGGCGTTCAAGCTGGGCGCGCAGTTGCTGGAGCTCCAGCACATAGTCGGCGGTTTCGCTGAAAAACTGCGCCAGCAGGTTCCGGAAAAATTCGAGCCATTCCGCCGGCGGGCGCGGCGTCCGGGCGGCGGTGATGAATTCATGGAGTTCACGCACGAAACCGCTGAATTGCCCGACCACCCGCGCCGCGTCGCCCTCGAAATCGTCGTAAGGCGCGATGCCGTGAACCAGCCCGCCGGAGGCGGCGTCGGACGGGCCGTATGCCAGTCCCGCCAACAGGCGTTCGAACCCGAATTCCCAACTGTTGAGCGGGTCGGGGGGGAGGCCGAAAAATTCTTTGTCCGGGCCGTTCCAGCTCCAGCGGATGTTGGCTTCGGCGAGGTAGTGGCGGATCAGCGGCAGGTCTTCTTCGTCCAGTCCGAAATGACGGTGGACGGCGGGCACGCCGAAGACCTCCATGACTTCAAGGCTGGTGAAGCGGCGCGAAGGGAGCGCCAGTATCCGCAGGAATGAATTTAAAATATGGCTGTCGGACAGCATGACGCGGTCCGCCACCGTATAGGGGAGGGTGGCTTTGCCGGAATCGGCATCGCCGAAAACCGCTTCGATATACGGCGCGTAAGGTGTAATGTCGGGAGCCATGACCACGATTTCATCGGGCGATACGGCATCGGATTTGATCAGGGCCAGCAGTTGGTCGAGCAGAACCTCGATTTCGCGCTGTTCGCTGTAACAGGAATTGATGATGATGCTGTTGTCGTTGAACGCGGGCGGGGCGCTCCGGCGGCTGTTGCTGAGCTGAAGGATGTCGGCCTGGATCTGGCGGAGCATGGTCGGCTCCTGAACGGAGTTTTCGGACGCCGCCTCCAGCCAGTCGTCGAAACCGAGTTCGACTTTGTCCAGCAGCGCCCTGAAATAATCGCGTCCGGCCTGGCCGAACGACGCCAGCAGGTCGTTGCCGCTGTAAAGGTACTGGAGTTTGCGGGGGGTATGGCGGTCGTCCATGCGGGCGATTTCGTGGTGCGAATAGGCGTAGCTCCAGTCTTCCATGCAGGGATTCAGGTAAAACAGATCGACTTCGCAGTAATTGGAGCATTCCGCGAAAATATCGAGGAAAAACCGCGGCATATTGGAAATGCCGAAAATCGCGATGCGCTCCGGCAGGAATTCCGAATGTCCGTTCCTCAACCGGGCCAGAAAACGATCCCGGAACGCGGCATAGTGCCATGCTCCGCCGGCCAGTTCGACCATGCGCCGCCACAGTTCGGCCTGCCACGGCGCGTGGGGATCGGAGCGGAGTTCCTCGACGTCGGCGCGGCGCTCCCAGGCCAGCAGCCAGTCGGGGCGGTAAATGATGTAACGGTCGAAAATCGAAGAGAGGCGGTCCGCCAGTTGGAATTTTTTCAGGTCCGGCTGTTCGCCGGTGAAATAGTCGCGGACATGGCGGAACACCGGCTCCGCCATCAGGCTGTCGTCATGGAACAGCCGCAGGAGCATCCACAGCATATTGTCTTCGCTGAACGCCCGGCCGCGCTCGATCACTTGCGCCGAATACATCAGTTCATCGGTTACTTCGCGCAGGAATTTGAACTGGACGTTGGCGCAGATGCCGTTGGCGGAAGCCAGTTGCAACCGCAGCCAGTGCTGCATGCCGGCGCTCTGGACCACAATCAGGTCGGGCGTGAACGGCGAGGCGTGACGGTTGGCGCGCAACTGCGCCGCCAGCGTCTGCACCAGTATTTCCATCCGGTTGTTGATAAAAAGGTTGAAGCCCATGCTGAATAATGCGCGGGGCGGCGGGCCCCGGCGCTCCTGTCCGATTGCGGTTTCGTTTCATAAAAAGTACCAGCTTGGGGCGAATTTGCAATCGGCAAAGCGTATTTTCCGGCGAAAAAGCGGAATTTTATTTGAAAACCGCGTACTCGGCGATAGAGTTAGCTGGTGTGGAACCGATAATATGGCAAGGAGTTTTCTGCAATATGAAAAAAGCGATGGGATATGGGGTGTTGGGGGTGTTGGGTATATGCGGTACTCTGCTGTTGAGTGGCGGTTGTGGAGGAGGGACACCCGGCGGTGGAACAGGGGCTTCGCCGCTCGACGGCATGTCGAATGCCGAACAACTTTATAATCGCGGACTGATCAAATACCACGGCGGCGACCTTGACGGCGCGCTGGCCGATTACAATCAGGCGTTGGCCCTGAACCCGGAACTGGCGCTGGCTTATAACGAACGCGGCCTGATCCGCCGCCAGAACGGCGACCGCGACGGTGCGCTGTCCGATTTAAACAAGGCGCTCAAGCTGAACCCGAACCTTGCGCTGGCCTGCAATAATCGCGGACTGATCCGGGCGGACCTGAAAGACTGGACGGGAGCATTGGATGATTTTAACCGCGCGCTCAAAGTTTTTCCTGATTTCGCTTCCGGATATTGCAACCGCGGGTGGGCTCGAATCATGCTGAAAGACTACGCCGGTGCCGCCGCCGATCTGGAAATGGCGCTGCGATTGAATCCGAAACTTGCCGAAGCCTATTCGCGGCGGGCTGTTTTGAAGTCGATGAAAAACGATATTACCGGTGCGTTGGCGGATAGTGATATGGCAGTCAATTTGGAACCCTCCGCCTATCATTACAGTCAGCGCGGAGCCTTTCGACGGGGAACCGGCGATATTGCCGGAGCGTTGGCGGATTGCGACAGGGCGATTGCCGCGGACCCGGATAATATCGAATATTATTTCTACCGCGGAAACATCAGAATGGAACGGAAGGAGCTGGAGGCCGCCTTGGCGGATCATACCAAAGTAATCACATTGGCGCCTTCTTATGCGCCGGGCTATTTTCTGCGCGGAATAGTTTGGTTCCGTAGCGGGCGTCCGGACGAAGCCATGAAGGATTTTGAACAGGCGATTCAGCTCGACCCGAAAGCGGGTGAGTTCTTCTATTATCGTGGTATGACCAGACAGCAGAAACAGGACCCGCGCGGCGCGCTGGCCGATTATGACCGGGCGTTGGAGTTGCGCCCCGACCTTCGCATTATTTATAATGAACGGGGGCAGGTGAAGGAAGCGCTTGGCGATTTGAATGGTGCCGCCGCTGACTATATCGAGGCCATCAAGGACGGCGCGAGCGGTTCTTCTCCGCTTTGCTCCCTCGGCTGGCTGAAATATCGCGACGGTGCTGCGGACGAAGCATTGGAGTTCTTCAACCGGGCGATCCGGGCAAGCTGTAATAATGCCTCGGCTTATCTCGGGCGCGGCCGGATTCTTCTGGAAAAGAACGAATTCAAAAACGCGTTGGCGGATTTTGAACAGGCGATCAGACTGGATAACGGCAATGCCGGGGCCTATTGCGGCCGGGGATTGTCCAAAATGAAGCTCAATGATGAGGGAGGCGCCCGGACGGATTACGATAAAGCCATTGAACTGGACCCCGCCAATATGGAAACCTATATCAATCGCGGCGACCTCAGGCGATTCAACCGGGATTTCAAAGGCGCGATTACGGATTATGAATATGCCCTCAAGCTGGATGGCAAGAATGCCGAAGCGTATTTGAAACGCGGCATGGCGAAAGACCGGATCAAAGATCAGGACGGCGCAATGGCTGACTACAACCGGGCGATCGAGCTGAATTCCAGATATGCGGAGGCTTATAATCAACGCGGGTTCAATCGGTTTTCCGTTTACGGCAAACTGCCGGAGGCGTTGCAGGACCTGAACCGGGCGGTTGAGCTGTCTTCCGATAAGGCGATGGTTTATTGCAACCGCGGGCGCTGTCTGGCGGCGATGGGCAGTTTCAAAGACGCCATGAAAGATTTTGACCATGCGATTTTATTGGCCCCGGGGTTCGGCATGGCTTACTGCCAGCGCGCTTTGCTGAAAGAGCGGACGGGCGACCTGAACGGCGCCGGAAGTGATCTGGATACGGTCGTTCGGACTGATCCGGAGTTTGCTTATGGTTTCAGGACACGGGCGGATTTCCGGGCGCGCCGGGGCGATCATGACGGTGCGCTGGCGGACTATAACCGGGCGATCGGTCAACAGCCTGTTTTCGCGGAGGCTTACAACGGTCGCGGCTCGCTGAAATATGCCGGCGGGCTTTCTGATGAAGCATTGGAGGATTTCAATACCGCGATCCGGCTTGACGCGGACTTCGGGGATGCGTATCATAATCGCGGCATGGTTTACGCGGCAAACGGCAAATTCGCCGAAGCGCTGGCCGATTACGACAAGGCCCTGACGATCAATCCCAGGCAGGCGGCGGCGTATACGAACCGCGGCTATGTCCGGTTCCGCCTGGAGGACCGCAAAGGCGCGTTGGCGGATTGGACCGCCGCGATCAAGCTGGACCCGAAACAGGCGATGGCATACACCAATCGCGGCTATGTGCTGTTTCTGAACGGAGCCAAGGAGGATGCGCTGATGGACCTGAATAAAGCAATCGCGCTCGATCCGTCCATTGCCATGGCACATAATAACCGCGGGCTGCTTCGCTATGACCGCGGTGAATTCGATGCCGCGGTTAAGGATTTCGACCGGGCGATAGCGCTGGACCCGGAGTACCTCGAGGCTTACGGCAATCGCGGCACGGTGAAATATGACCTTGAAGATAAAGACGGCGCGCTGGCGGATTTCGACCGGGCGATAACGCTTGATCCGCGCTATGCCGCGCCATACCTCGGCAAGAGCCGGATATTGGCGGAGCGGAATCGCTGGAAAGAAGCCGTCAAAACCTGCGAAATCTACTGCCGCCTGGCCCCGGACGATGCGGTCGGAGCCGCGTATCTGGCGGAACTGCGCTGGAAAAGCACGGACGGCAAATGAATATCATAAACATGCGATACATCACAGAATTTGAATGAAAAAATTTGATTACCGGTACCTGCTGCTGATTGTTCTGTCGTCGGCGCTGTTGCTCTATGTCTGGTTCGATTCCAACAGGCGCAGGCGGCTCGAAAACCATTACCGGCAGGCCCGGCAAAAAGAAAAAACGGGTGACGCCGCGGGCGCGTTGGAGGAATATCACCATGCGGTGGAAGCCGCGCCGGGGAAATCGGTTCCTTACGGCAAGCGCGGCAACTTCCATTTTGCCCGGCAGGAATACCGTCTGGCGCTGGCCGATTACGACCGGGCGCTGACGTTGGACCGGAATGCGACGGTGCTCTATTTCAACCGGGGGATGGTCAGGGCCGCGCTGGAGGATTTTGCCGGGGCGGCGGCGGATTTTACTCGGACGATTGAACTAAGCCCGCTGAATTTCGATGCTTTTTACTATCGGGCGGTGGTCCGGGTTGAACAGGGCGACTGGCGTGGAGCGGCGGCGGATGCCCGCGAAGTGCTGTCGTTTCGCAAACAGGATGCACGGGCGTACTATATCCTCGGCTATGCCTTGTCCGAAATGGGGCAGGAAAAAACGGCGGAAGAAGCGCTCCTGGCGTCCATCCGTTTCGCCCCGGACTATGCGTATCCTTATTGCAGTCTCGGCGCGTTGAAATCGGGGCAGGGGGACTTGCCGGGCGCGTTGCAGGCGCTGGAAACGGCATTGCGCCTGAAGCCGGATTTCAGCCGGGCGTATTTTGTCCGGGGGCAGGTCCGGGAAAAACTGAAAGAGCCGGATGCCGCCCTGCTGGACTATGATCGCGCCATTGAGTTGAACCCCGACCGTAATTTCGATTATTATTACCGTCGGGGCGATTTGAAATACCGCCAGGGCGACCTGATCGGCGCGATTATCGACTATGACCGGATCGCATACCTGAAGCCGGACGCGGTACGGGCGTACATCGGCCGCGCCAACGTCAAAAACGCCCTTGGGGAATACGAAAACGCCTTGGCCGATCTGAACAAAGCGCTTGAACTGGACCCGCGCCACGGACAGGCATATTACCTCAGGAGCCGGGTGCTGGCGCGGCTGGAACGCACCGCCGAGGCCATCGCCGATGGCGTCAAATTCCTTGAACGGACTCCGGACGACCCCGCCGGGCGCGAATGGCTGCGGCAATTACGAAAAAAAGCGGATTAACAGTAATCCGCTCTCGTCGTCATAACTCACAATTTATTCAGTTGCCGCGGTTCGTCCTTTTTTCATGCATTCTGATGGTTTCCATGTAATTGTCCATCGCCGGTACCGCCGACTGTTCGCAGAACTGGTTCCAGACCGCGCCGAACGGCAAGGCCTTGGCTTCTTCCTGCAATGCCAGGCGCCGGGTAAAATCCCATTCCTGTTCATATTGAATCAGGCGCGCCCGCGGTTCCAGCAATGCCGCCAGGAGTGCTTTCTGCATATTCCGGGCGCCGATCACCCATGCCGCGACCCGGTTGATGCTGGCGTCGAAATAATCCAGGCCGATATGGACGTTTCTGCTGTATCCGTACGGCACGATTTCCCGCGCCAGATCGCGGAGGTCGTCATTGAGCAGCAGAACATGGTCGCTGTCCCAGCGGACGCCGCGGCTGACATGCAGCAGGACTTCGTCCATGAAGCCGAACGTGGAGGAGAGTTTGTCCGCCACCGATTCCGTGGGGTGAAAGTGGCCGGTATCGAAACAGACCATTTTCTGATTTTTCTGGGCGTACAGGAGGCAGAATTCATGAGACGTGACGGTACAGCTTTCCGTTCCGATTCCGAACAGCTTGGATTCCACGGCGTCACGCAGGTATTCCGCCGGATGCTTTTCCGCGAAAATCTCATCCAGTGATTCCGCCATCCGTGTGCGGAAATGATAGCGGTCCGCCGGAATATCCTTAAACCCGTCCGGCATCCAGAAATTACAGATGCACGGGCTGTTCAACGTCTTGCCGAATTCCGCGCCAATGCGGCGAATCGCCATCCCGTGCTCGATCCAGAAACGGCGAATTTCAGGATCGGGGTGCGACAGCGAAAACCCGTGTTCCAGTTTCGGATGCGAGTAAAACACCGGCGCGATATCCAGTCCGATTTTCTGCGCGGCCGCCCAGCCGAGCCATTCGGAAAAATGCTCAATCCCATATCCATTGCGGTCGACGCCCGGAAGCATCCGGTCCACCTGATGCCCCTGCAGACAGACCCGATGCCGCCCGGGAATCAGCCGCAGCGCCAAATCCAGGTCCTCGCGCAATTCGGCGGAGTTCCGGGCGCGTCCGGGGTAATTTCCAGTCACCTGACAGCCGCCGGTCAATGCGTGGTCGGTGTTTTCAAATCCGACCACGTCATCCCCCTGCCAGGCGTGGATGGACAGTGTAAATCCGGCCAGCCGGCTCAAGGCTTCATCGACGTCAACGCCAAAGGCCTGATACTGTTCTTTTGCCCATTCGAATGCTCTGCTCATGTTTTCCTCCATCGTGGTAATGGTAAGTTGGGTTCTTCTGCATTTTGTGAAAAAACGACGGCGCATAGCCGGAACCCCTGCGCAG